>Ga0163209_1000005_pt1 | contig 85251 bp, 71 predicted proteins | sample Kivu_160m_FD_113538 | JGI IMG/M metagenome (GOLD analysis project Ga0163209, IMG submission 113538) | Freshwater microbial communities from Lake Kivu, Western Province, Rwanda to study Microbial Dark Matter (Phase II) - Kivu_160m | ecosystem: Environmental > Aquatic > Freshwater > Lake ...
GTATCGGGGCTTTTTATATCTTTACTCATGGAAAGGTTTGTTTTTTGCTTAGTAGCCTCAAAGATAATGAATATCAATGAGATAACAAACCTTTCCTTCTTTTTATGAATAATTCAGGTTAAATTGCTATGAGTGCGAATTTCCGGAATTGCAGCGGATTCTGGCCCTGCATGGAGCCAAACTCATCGTGGGTCCTACGGCAGCCGACAATTACTACCGGTTGCCTTCCGGCGAGCGGAGTTCAGTTCCCTATCCCGACATTGCCACCTTGCTGATCCCAGCCAATGCCTACGCCAACAACATCTTTTTCGCCTATGCCAACCGCTGCGGATACGAGATCCGCGGGAGCGATGCCTGGCATTACCGGGGCAACAGCATCATTTGCGGTCCGCATGGGGATATCATTGTTGCCGCTGATCACGAACAAAACACCCTGTTGATCGCCGATTGTGTACCGGCCTATTACGGGATGACCCATCCGGCGCCGAAATACAATTACCTGCAGGATCGCCGGCCAGAGCTTTACACTCCGCTGATCCAAGGCAAAGCAACGTTTTACAATCCGAGCATCAAGCCCATTGATCTGAAAACAATTCTTTTAAACGGAGATTTTACCTATCCTGATTATGATGGATGCAAGGAGGTTCCATCGGGAGACACAAAATAGAGCTGGAATTATGACAGGGAACCTGAAGGGTTTGCTTTGACTGACAACACCCTGTTCACCAGTTGTATCCTGCTTTTCACCTCAGTCTTGATGAAGATTCTGTACAGGTGATCTTTAACTGTCTGGAGGGTGATGAATAGCCGGTCGGCAATCTCCTGGTTGGAGCAACCCCAGCATAGTTCGCGGATGATCTCGGCCTCCCTGGGCGAGATCTCATATCGTTTACAAAAATCTTCAAAATCAATGGGTTCAATTGAAGGGCACGCCTGATCCTGATTTATCACAATCAATGGATGCCTTCTCAAGAAAACAACAGGTAACGCCATTCCGATAAAAAAGAGCAGGGTGACGAAAAGATCTGCCGCCCAGAAGAAACCTGAGAATAGAAAAGGTATGCTGGCCATTATCCCAGCCCCGAGGATAAGCCAGCCCATTACCCTGATGGGGTTTTTTCCCCCATACTTTGTCCTGAAACCCCGGAACAGAATCAGGTTCAATCCCGAAAAGAAAAAATAGAGAAGGTTAAAGGAGGTGAAAAAGATGCGGTTGCTGTCCTTCACCAGCGATTCCTTCGGAAAAACTTTCAGAAAGATCATGGAGAGGATGATACTTGCAACATTTAGAAGGAAGAAAAGGATCGTCGCTGTTAGTGAGATCGGCCTTCCCCTGAGATCGAGGGTGAATTTCACCAGCATAAACCAGGCTGTAACCAGAAAGGGAATCCCAAGAAAAGAGAGAAACCGGGAGATCTTTTCCATCAAGAGAGGGTTTTCAACAGGGGTAAGCACATAAAGTAGAAACTGTTGTCCCCAGATTCCATAAAGGCCGAATGCGGCATAGAAAACCAGGAAATAGAGAAGACTGGAAAAGCGGGTTTGCGGATATTTATTTCTAAGCTCAACTGTCAGGAGGATGCCAAGGATGGTTACCGCCAGGCATATGAGGAAGTCCATGCTGAAAAGAATCTCTTTCACACCTCCAAGTTAAACATTTTCGCAAATGTACCGACACGACAAAAGTTGTCCTTCCTACTTTGGTCGTGATTTTACATTTTCCGACTAAAGTAGGAAGGATAGTCCGGAGGCTGACTCTATTTTTGCCTGTCATCAAATTTCTCAATCATGGAAAAAATCACACACCAAACGATGAGCCCTACCCTTTCTGACAGTTTCAGTTTCGGATGGGAGATCATGAAAGACTATTTTCTTCGTTTCTTTCTCCTGCTGCTGGTCCTTTGGCTGGTATCACTTCCTATGGGATTGTTCCAGTGGACAGCAGCATATCATACGGCCGGTTCCATCCTGCTCAAGATCATAGGTATAGGTTTTGCATTCCTGGTCTTTCCGGTCTTTGATTTTGCAGCCGACTACCTCTTCCTTCAGGGTGTGCGCCGTGAAGTGGTGGATGTCAAGAACATCCTCCGGGGGTTTGACTACTACTTGAACATCATCCTCGCCAATCTGCTGATGACCGCATTGATTGGCATCGGTATTCTGGCCCTGATCATTCCCGGGATCATCGTTGCCTGCCGCCTGGCGTTTGTTCCCTACCTGGTGATGGACAAACAACTGGATGCCATCGCCGCTGTGGAAGAGAGCTGGCGCATGACCCGTGGTTACGCCTGGACCATTTTCGGGATGGGCATTGTCAGCTTTTTCATTGCCATCGCCGGACTTCTCTGCTTGTTCGTTGGCATCATCCCAGCCATCATGTGGATCTCTGCTGCCTTTGCCACCCTCTATCAAACTGTGCTGAATCAAAAAGAGGCATCTACCGAATCTGCCCCTGTCTCCCAAGAAATGGAATCAGTCAGCGATGGACCAGCCTCAATCGAAAGCTCACAGGAGTGATTTTTATAGTACCTTTGTAATGAACTCAGATTCAGTGATCTTCTAATAAATCATGAATTCCGTATTCTATGTCTTATCAGGAGTATGTCTTGGATGTTTTATTCTAAGGACAATATTTAACATCCTGAGATACAGAGATCACAGATGGGCTGAGAAGAAATTGGTTTATCGTGGGATTCTTGTCACCATGTTTATCTTATGGGCGTCCTGGTTTCAAATGATTTTTTTTGATCCGTTAATCATCCACATACCCAACTTGATTAGATATTTTGGGCTGGGCGTATTTATTGCCGGAGTTGTTTTGTTCATTCTTTCTCATCTTCAACTGAAAGGCTTTAAGGACAAGGGATTCCTGGTCAGAAAAGGAATTTACTCGAAAATAAGGAACCCGATGTACCTGGGCTTCATTTTATGGGTCTTTGGATTTCCTTTGTTTATGCAAGCTTTCATGACCTTTTTGTCTGGTGGGATCTGGGTGGCCTTTTTCGTCGGATGGCAACGTCTTGAGGAGCTGGAACTAGAGAAAAAATACCCTGAGTACAAAGAGTACATAAAAAGCACTCGGTTCTGACAGATTCCTGTTTAGGTTTTTCTTGCCTTTACTTTCACATCATTCTTCTCCCTGATGATAATACATTCTTTCAGGTATCCGTTGCTTTTCAAGATCCGGGCCGGCAATCGACACTTCCAGTCCTTCCTCCCCACCGTAATCGAAGAACTGCACCCGGATGTTGTGGAACCCCTCTGAAAGGGCCGCCTGTCCCGACGCTTCCGTCATCTCGTGAAGGCCATCATTGATGACGGCCTGTTCATCATCCACCAGGATCCTGGCACCATCGTCTGAGCGAACAAAAAAAGTGTATACCCCATCCTGAGGGATGGTGATGTATCCTTCAAATTCGAGGGCATAGGCATCAGCCGAATCACGGGCCGTATAGGCGTCAATATCGTTTACCATAACCGTTTTCAAGGGGACCAGGGTGTCAAAGAGAGGCAACTTCCTGAACCGGCCTTCGTAATAACGGCAAAGAAGTCCGGGTGCCGGTTCCCTGACAGAGAGGGCGGGTGCAAGTTGCACCTTCCGGTAGTTCCCGTCAATCATCTCACTGGGCTTGCTGTTGAGGTTAAACGCCTGTGCATGAAGCCTGGTGGTTTTCATCAGCTTAATGGGAGAGCCGTCACAGGGATTGATCCCCGGACGTGGCATTTCATCATCTTCGGAATAGAAGATCTCCTGTCCCTGGAAACGCTTGAAACGAACGGTCACCGTATCCAGGAAGAGGGCGGCGGGAGGTTCCATCACCGGAGGAAAAACATAAAGGTCATTATAAAACCATACATTCATTGCCCCTGATCCCCTATGGCACCAGGCGTAGTAAGGAAGAAGGAAGAGGGAGGAGGAATAAAACGTAACCGGCTGGCTGAATCCGTCTCCCTGCATTTTCCTGATTTTTCCTCTTATAGTCCCCACACCATTCAACAACGTGGAATCAAAGGAATAGCTGAAAGGAGTTTGTTGATCCACTACCAGATCTTTCACATTTCCCTCATTGTCGATCCCTTCTGCGCAATACACGATCGGGCCCCGTGTGAAGGCAACTTTGTCCCTGTCGTCGGCAATCTGACTGATGGCGGCAACTTTCCTGACAGGCATCGGGATGGAAAGATGGATCTGGTCGCCCGGATGCCATGAATTGGTCATCATGGCATATCCATGATGCATCCTGAGAGGTCTCAGCTTTCCGTTGACATTTACTGAAGGATATCCCTCAAAAGGTTCGGCAAAATGGTACAACCCTCCCGGGAGCACCTCATTCTGTGCCCAGCATGGAATTCTCAGGGCGATGGTCGCAAGCACCTTTTCCCTGGGGTTGACCGTAATGGTGACCTCTCCATCCCAAGGGTATTGGGTGGACTGGGTGACGCTGATCTCATGGCCGCCGAGGTGGACAGTCCCTTCGCTTCCGATGTAAAGATTCACGAACAGCGTATCGGCACGGGTGGCATAAATATATCCGGAAACTGACGGGATAAACCTTGAGATATTGGATGGGCAGCAGGAGCAGTCGAACCATTCGGAGCGGGAATAGTTTCCCTCCGATTCGAGCGGGTTGGGATAGAAAAAGGTGGTCCCGTTGAGCGAAACTCCCGAGATCAGGCCGTTGTAAAGCGTTCGTTCCAGGACATCGATGTATTTGCTCTCCCCGTGAAGCAGGAACATCCGGTAGTTCCAGAAAACATTGGCCACGGCGGCACAGGTTTCGTTATAGGCAGTGAGATTGGGCAATTCGTAGCGGTCCCCGTAGGCTTCGCCCGATGAACGGGAACCGATGCCCCCGGTCAGATAGATTTTCCCTGTCACCACATCGTTCCAAATCTTGTCTATCGCCGTGATGTAAGCAGAATCCCCGGTGAGGGCGGCAATATCCGCCATGGCCGAATACATGTAGGTAGCCCTCACGGCGTGCCCCACGGCCTCCTCCTGATCGATCACCGGCAGGTGATCCTGGGTATAGGTGCTTCCGCTCTTTTCGCCTTTTCCCCGTTCGTCTAGCAGGAATTTCGCAAGATCAAGGTATTTCTGCTCTCCGGTGATCCGGTATAGTTTTGCCAATCCTATTTCGATCTCCTGGTGCCCTGAAGCGATCTCCTGTTTGCCAGGGCCAAATGTGTTGCACAGCAGGTCGGCATTCCGGATGGCGATATCGAGAAGGGCCCTTTTTCCTGTCGCTTCGTAATAAGCCACAGCCGCCTCATACATATGGCCCACGTTGTACAGTTCATGGCTTCCGTTGTAGCGGGCATTGATCCATCGCTGACTGGCCCATGATTTTTTCGGATTTATGGTCCGCATAGTGTACAGGTATCCATCGGGTTCCTGGGCTGACGCGATATCCGCGATCAGGCTGTCTAGAAATCCTTCCAGAAGAGGATCGGGGTGATTGGCCAGTGAATAGGCGCCCCCTTCAATGATCTTGTACACATCAGAATCATCGTAGCCGTATTTGCTGCAAAAGCTTCCCGAGGTAATCTCACCGGCATTGACCTCTCCGGCGACGACGAAATTCCTGAGACGGCCCGTCTCTTCAGATTTCCGGAAGGCAAATGGAATGGTCACCATTCGGTTCGTATCCTGGCGTGGCGACCAGAAGTGATCCATGATCTTCACATCGGTGAATTTCACAGGCGAGTAGGGGTAATCACCTGGTTGGCCAAAGCCTCCAGCTACAACCGTAAAAAGGAGCAGGGAAATAAAAATAAAACGAAACTTCATAGGATTGATATTTATCCTTACAAAGTTCGAAAAAAAACATAGAAATCTTTTCTTCTGAAAGGAGAGATTATGGGGGAGCGCTCCCCCACCGCTCATCCGCTTGTCCGCTTGTCCGCTGGTCGGCTGGTCTACATGATCTTTTTCTTTTCCAGCAGTGTCTGGAAGCTCTTCTTGTAACTCTCCCCGACCGGGATAAGCTTGTCGGCCAGCTTGATCATGTTCCCTTCCACCGATTCGATCTTATCGATTGCTACGATATAGGATTTGTGCACCCGGATAAAATTGGCGGGAGGGAGGATCTCTTCGATCCCTTTGAAAGTCTGAAGGGTCATGATCCTGGCCTTGGGTGTCACGATTTTAAGGTAATCGCCCTGGCCCTCCACATAGAGAATCTCATCGAAGGTGACCTTATGCAGTTTAAAGCCGCTTTTTATAAAGAAGTAGTCGATCTTTGGATTGAAGATTGAAACCTCTTCGGGTGGGCATTTCGCGTTGAGCAGGCGACAGAGTTTTTCATGCACCTTATCCACTGCCTTGACAAACCGTTCGAAGGAGATCGGCTTCAACAGGTAATCGGTGACATCCAGCTCATAACCCTGAAGGGCGAACTGATCATAGGCGGTAGTGAAGATCACTTCGGGTTTTGGTTTCAGGATGTTCAGCATCTGGATACCGGTCAGTTCCTCCATCTGGATGTCAAGAAACATCAGATCGATCTTCTGCTGTCGGAGGAAGTCCATGGCTTCCAGCGCATTGTCAAAGGATTTGACCAGGGTCAGAAAAGGGATTTTCTGAATGTAATCTTCGATGACCTCAAGGGCCAGCGGCTCATCATCAACGGCAATACAGGTAATCTTCATAACTGGTACAGGATTAGACGAACATGAAATTCCTCTTCATTCTGATCAATTTCCAGCGAATAATTCCCGGGATAGATCATGTCCAGACGTTTTTTTACATTTTCAAGGCCGATGCCACCTTGCCGGTCCTTGTTGATCATTGGTCCTGCAGGAAGGTAATTCCTGATATCAAAGTTCAGCCGGTTCCCAGTGACAATCAACCGGATGGTGATCCCGGGCAGTTTATAGTTTTTTCTTCCATGCTTGAATGCATTTTCCACAAAGGGGACCAGCAGCATAGGGGGGATCATCTTATCCAGGATCTCCCCTTCCACATCAAACTCGACAAATTTCACCTCCTTGATCCTTAATGCATTCAGTTCGATAAAGCTTTCAAGGTATTCGATCTCTTTCTCCAGCATCACCTTATCGCTGTTTGCATCATAGAGCATGTAGCGCATGATGTCGGAGAGTTTCATTACCATCGAAGGGGCTTCATCGGATTTCTTGTAGACGAGTGAATAGAGATTGTTCAATGTGTTAAAAAGAAAATGAGGATTGATCTGGTTTCTGAGCAAGGCCAGTTCGGAGGTCTTCGTCCTGGCCAGCAATTCGCTTTTTTGCTTCTGTGTGTTGAACCAGTCGATCATGAATTTTATCAGGACCGCCATCAAGGTGAACGAGATGGAATAATAGGTTTCAAGCACAATATGGTAGAACCTGATCATCATCTCCTGGTAATCAAACCCTGCCAGATAGACATAGACAACCACCATCGCGACCAGGCGAAGGCAGATAAAAAAAGCAATGGCGCCCGTGACTTTCAGCAAGTTGCCGATGATCTTCCGGGTGTTCAGAAAATCGATAGAGACCAGAAAATATACCAGATAAAAATTCAGGACATTGAGGGCCTGTGATGAAATGGTATAGTAGTAATAATATTGGGGATATCGTTTATCGGGAAAAATCAAAGGAAGTTCAGGGATCAGTGCGAAGAGGATCCAGAAGGAGAGATGAAGCAGGATGATGTAGCGTTTGCTCATAACTGACAATACCCATTGTAAAGATAGGGAGATCAGGAATAAGTTGGTTATCCGGAAAGTGAATTATCGATGAACATGCCTTGTTGATCTGTCAATCAGGTTCTTCTATATGGGTTGCGAGATATCTTGGTAAATCAGCCTTAAGACGAGTCTAATTCCCGGTTGATCCAAAAAATTTCAGGAATGCTCAAACAGCGATTATTTTTGATTTCTGAGGCTGATGGGAATCGATGGTTTTGGTTTAATGAATCCAAGTTTTTAGTGAATAATCAGACGTTACTTCCCTCCTTGAAAAATCCCCGGATTCCCATCAGCTTCTTTTTTTTGTATCTTGAAGGGTTTATATGGCAAAAATGACTTCCCGTCTTCTTCTCTTTCTCGTTCTCTTTCCCTCTTTCTTTCTCTTACAAACAAATGCCCAGAATGATTCTCTTTCCCTTCAAAGAAAAATCATCAATGCTGTCAGGATTGCCTCCCCGCCAAAGATCGACGGGGAGTTGAACGAGCCTTTCTGGAGCACCCTTCCCGTAGCGACCAATTTTGTCGAATACTCTCCCCGGAACGGGATCCGTGCCCCTTTCGAAACTGAAGTACGGTTTGCGTTTGACGATGTGGCATTGTACATCGGGACCATCCTCTTTGACCCTCATCCCGACAGCATCTGTCACGAGCTGGGGCGGCGTGACCAGATTGAACAGCTGAACACCGATTACATTTCGTTTGACATCCTGCCTTACAATGATGCCCTTAACATGTTTGAATTCAAGGTCAGTCCGGCCAATCTGCAAAGCGACACCCGGTATTCCCCGGTAGGACAGGATGTTTATTGGGATGCAGTTTGGGAATCCACCGCCAGGATCACCGACAGCGGGTGGATCGTGGAGGCCAGGATCCCCTATTCAGCTTTACGTTTTCCCAAGGTGGACAAACAGGTATGGGGCATCAATATGTGGCGGCACATCAGGAGGTACCAGGAGTGGTCAACCTGGTGCTTTGTGGACAACAAAGTGCAGGAGTTATTCAACTATTACGGTGAGCTGAAGGGAATCAACCAGGTGGACCCGCCATTGCGGCTATCCTTTTCCCCTTATCTGACAGGGTATGTCGAGAAGAATCCCGATAATAAAAACTGGTCGTGGCTTCTCAGGGGGGGAATGGATGTGAAGTTGGGGATCACCGACAGCTATACGCTTGATATGATGTTAATCCCTGATTTCGGACAGGTTCAATCGGATGACATCATCCTCAACCTCTCTCCTTTCGAAGTAAGGTATGATGAGAAACGGCAGTTTTTCACGGAAGGGACGGATCTTTTCGACAAATGCGAGATTTTCTATACCCGGCGTGTCGGCTCAATGCCCCGTAACTATTTTTCGGCATGGGATTCTCTTGGCCCCAATGAGGATGTCGTGAAAGATCCTGAAGAGACGAAGATCATCAATGCAACCAAAATTTCCGGAAGGAATGCAAGAGGGCTGGGTCTTGGGTTTTTCAATGCCATGACCACCAACACCTGGGCCATTATCGGAGATTCTGTGACCGGCGATACCCGGCGGGTATCCACGCAGCCTTTCACCAATTACAATGTGATGGTGGTGGACCAGAACCTGAAGAACAACTCGTATGTGACCCTGATCAACACCAATTATTATATTCCGGATGACGGATATTCAGGAAATGTGACCGGCACTGAAGCAAAGTTCTGCAACAAGAAAAACACCCTCTCCGTATTCGGCAGGTTTATCGTCAGCCAGGAGTACCAGAGCGGGTCCGAACCCATTTTTGGCCACAGGTACCGGATCTCGGTCGCCAAACCCAGCGGGAAGTTCCAGTACGAAGTTTTCCGGGATGCCATGGACAACAAATACAATCCCAACGACATGGGGTTCCTGACCAACAACAATGAAGACTTCAATTATATCAGCCTGGCCTACAAAACCTTTGACCCTTTCTGGAAAATCAACCAGACGCAAACCTATTTCATCACCTCATACACCACCCTGAACACCCCCAACAAATTCATGGATCTTCGGTTTGAGCTGAACCACTATACCCAGTTTAACAGTTTCTGGGCAATTTACCTGGAGGGAGGGATCCATCCGATGGGATCGGACGACTTTTACGAACCAAGGGTATGGGGGTATGTATACAAACGTCCCCTCTCCTATGATTTCACCTGGAATGTGGCTACAGACCTGCGGAAACCCTTCCGGATCCACACCAGTGTTTCGGTGAGCGATCGCCCGGAAAACAAAAATTTCTCCTTTTTCATCGGCCTGATCCCCAGGATCCGGTTCAGTGACCGGTTCACGATCACCCTGAATTCCAGCTATGAGAAAGATATGAATGACAACGGGTGGGTGGAGACACAGGTTGATTCGCTGGGCAATCCGACCATCTACTTCGGACGGCGGGACGTCCTCACCATCAATAATGTGTTGGATGCCAGATATATATTTAACACAAAACTCTCCCTCTCCTTACGGGTTCGCCATTACTGGTCGCAGGTGAACTACCTGCAGTATTACACACTGAATCACGATGGCAACTTGCAGCCGGATGACTATTGGCAGGATCACAATATCAACTTCAATGCCTTCACTGCCGACCTTCAGTTTATCTGGTATTTTGCCCCGGGAAGTGAATTGAGTGTGGTGTGGAAAAATTTAATCATGACCTCAGGGAATCAGTTGAACAACAACTATTTTAACGACCTGGGAGAGACCCTTGGAGCTCCCCAGACGAACAGTTTCTCGGCAAGGATCCTGTACTACATAGACTATCAACTGATAAAAAAAATCTTACGAAGAAAAAAGCAAGCGTAGCAACGATGTTAAAGCGTTGAGGAAATTTCGCCTACCTCTTCAATGATCTCTTTTCCGCTTCTGGGCTTTTTCCAGGATATTCCTCCCCAGATCATCAAAAACAAGGAGAAGATGAAAACGATCAGGAGAACGTATTGGTTGATCACCGATGAAGCCAGATGAGCCGGGATACTCAGAAAAAGCAGAATATTGATCAGTCCGCGTGGTGCAATAAAGACTTCTGGTGTGATGGATCCGCGGGTAGAAATGCGAAGGTAGGCAAACCGGATAATAAAAATGACCGCTATTATGATCGCCCCCCATAAAAACAGCCTGAAATTCCCCATCTCTTTGACCATAATAGTAAATCCGAAGAGGAGGAAAAAGAAGGTCCGGATTAAGAAGGCCGATTCACCCGTTAGCATCTGAAGCTGTTTCAGGTTGACATTCAGTTGGTCATGGTCGCAGTATTTTCTAATGAAACGCGGAAAAAGGGTCCGGCTGTTTGCCATGAAAAGCCCAAAGGAGAATACCATCATCAGCGAGGAAACATGAACCATTTCTCCCAGTGCATAAAGGATTATTAACACCGCAATGGGAAGGAAGTATTTAATCTTGTGCTCAATGCGCTTAAGCAATTTGATCAATAGGAATGAACACAACATGGTTACGGCGAGTACTACAATGATTTCGAAGCCGAACTTGAAAAAAATTTCTGGTTTCAATGTATTATTTGCCAGTGCATGGTTAAACAAAATAATTCCAATGATATCCGAAAAACTCGACTCGTAAATGATGAACTCCCTTTTCTTTTTTGAGAACCCCAGGGAGCTGGGGATTGCCACAGCGCTACTGATGATTGAGAGTGGGATCGCATTGATCATGCTGATATAAAAACCCATATGAAACAGGTAGTAGAACAGAAGGGTCAGTGCGGTCACTGTCAGGAGCATAATAACCAAGGCGGAGAACAATGCCCTGAATATCAAGGGGAGTTTTTCACGTTCAGTGGAAAGTTCCATCGAACCTTCAAGAACAATAAGAATGAGTCCAATCGAACCAAGGGTAGGCAGAATGTCTTCAAGTACACCGTAAGTCAATCCATTCGTGTCGCAATAGAGTCTGAAAAGGATTCCTATCAATACCAGAAGTATAACAGAAGGAAATTTTGTCTTTTTAGCCAGCAGGTCAAAAAGATAAGATAGGATCGTCAGAATCCCTAATCCCAAGAGGACCCAATCTGTATGAATATCTATGGAGCTCAAAGTAGATTGTAAAATTAACAAATATTGGGTCACCTTCTGGGAAGGATTCTTTACCGTACCGAACGGAGAGTTAGTAGATTTTTATTTCAGGACTCTTGCATAATGGGTATTTTAGCAATCTGATCTAGCGAAATGATCCTCAGAATCAGTTACCGGACACTTTTTTTGCTTGTATGCCTGATGGCTGCCGGTTGTCTACCCGAAGAGGAGAAGCAGCATGAAACCGGGTACGTGGAATCGTTGCAGATGATTCATGCGGAAGCCTTCTTCAGGGAAGGCCTCAGGGGAAAGAATGTGAAGATCGGGGTCATGGATATCGGGTTTGCAGGGCTGATGAAAGATACCGCCCTGGCTCATTTGCGGAGAAACAACCAAGTTGTCTTCCTTAAAGACCTTATTCCGCATCACAAAGTCAACATGTTTTATTACAATCACGGCAGCCAGGTACTGACTTACATGGCAGGGATCTACCCGGATGATTCCGTTTTTGACGGGAGCTTTGCCAGGGATGCCAGCTTTTACCTGATCAGACCGGCGGGGGGGGCACTGGCAAAGGAGGATGCACGAATTGACGAGTACATGATTGACACAGCGTTCATGATCCTTGATTCACTCGGGGTCAGGTTGGTGAATATGTCCATTGGTTTCTGGGGGGAATATACCAGGAAGGAGGAGAACTATACCCCTGAGCAGATGAATGGCAGGACGGCCGCCATTTCACGGATCTGTCAGAAATGGGCAGACAGGGGAATGATCATTGTGAACAGTGCCGGAAACACAGGAGAATATGCCTGGCGTGTCATCTGGGCTCCTGCCGATGCTCCCGGAGTGATCGCAGTAGGCGCAGACCGGTTCACGGATAAGGTATTCAAAGCAAGTTACAGCGGGATCGGCAATCCGGATGTTTCATTTGTCAAACCCGACCTGATAACCTATTCCCCCTGGGGAACCTCTTTCACCGCTCCTGTGGTCACCGGCATCATTGCCTGCATGTTACAACGCGACAGTTCCCTGACGACTGACCAAGTCATGGATATCCTGCACAGGTCGGGCTCTCTTTCGCCCTATCCAAACAATTTTGTCGGCTACGGGATTCCGGATGCCCGAAAGATCATAACCCTGCTTTATCATCCGGATTCAACTGTCTCCCGTGTCAGAACGATAAAGGTTCGGGAGAACCGTTGCACCATTCCCACTTCAAGTGAAAACATCGTTGTGTTTGAAAAAACCGATTCTGTCTTGGTCAGGCATCAGGAGATCCGGTCTTCGACAGAAGGGTCTTTGGTATTAAAACGCAAGAACCGCATTCAGCGTACTACCGTAGCAGTTGGACTTGAAGAAGCCTGGGAGATCTTTTGGGAAATCCCTGAAGATTAATTCCCTTTTTCGTAAATTTGAAAAAAATCCTGTCTGAATGGCAAAGCTCGATCAAGGAGCCAAAGCAGCCGGATTCGGCACTGCCCCTGTATTCTTTACCGCCATCGCCACCATTTTAGGCGCCATTCTTTTTCTGCGGTTTGGCTTTGCCGTTGGAACGCTGGGTTTCTGGGGAGTGCTGCTGATCGTCTTCCTCGGACATTTGGTAACCATCCCAACTGCTCTGGCGATCTCAGAACTGGCTACAAACAAGCGGGTGGAAGGCGGGGGTGAATATTTTATCATCTCCCGGTCATTCGGACTGAATATCGGAGCCACTATCGGGTTCGCCCTGTTCCTCTCCCAGGCCATCAGCATTGCCTTCTATGTGATTGCTTTCACTGAAGCATTTTCCCCACTGTTCGACTGGGTTCATGCGAAATATGATCTCCTGCTCCCCAGACAGGTCATCAGTGTTCCCGTAATGGCCCTTTTGTCGCTACTGCTGATCAAACGGGGAGCGAACATGGGTATAAAATTCTTATATGTTGTTGTCGGGCTTCTCATTTTATCTCTGATCCTGTTTTTTGCAGGATCATCCGACTTTATACCGGAAGCCGATTTCTCTTTTGGAAGTGCCCAGATAAGGAACATGGATGAATTCTTCAAGGTTTTTGCCATTGTTTTTCCAGCATTTACCGGGATGACTGCCGGAGTCGGGCTTTCAGGCGACCTTAAAAAGCCCTCCCGCTCCATTCCCATCGGCACCATCGGCGCCACCTTCATCGGAATGATCATCTATGTGTTTGTTATCTACAAACTGACTGTATCGGCCTCTCCGGAAGACCTGGTCAACAATCAGTTGATCATGAGCAAGATCGCCATCTTTGGCTTGATCGTCATCCCGCTCGGTTTGGCAGCCTCTACCATCTCTTCGGCTATCGGGTCGGCCATGATCGCTCCCCGAACACTTCAGGCCTTATCCGTAGACCAGTCGTTTCCGGTGAAAGTGATCAACAGGTTTCTGGCTTTCGGCCGGAAAAAAGACGGAGAACCTCAACATGCTTCCATCATCGCCTGTTCGATCGCCATGTTATTTGTCCTGGTGGGCAATGTGAATGCCGTTGCAGAAGTCATCTCCATGTTCTTTCTTGTCACCTATGGCTCATTGAACCTGATCTCTTTCCTGAATCATTTCGGCTCCTCCCCTTCCTACCGCCCATCCTTTAAGTCCAAATGGTATTTTTCTCTGATTGGTTTTGTTGTTTCCATATGGGTGATGTTCAAGATCAACACCCCGTATGCATTTTCCGCCGTGTTGATCATGACAGCCATCTATCTCTCTATTAACTACTATCATAAAAGTAGAAAAGGGCTGGAAGCCATCTTCACGAACTCCATCTTCCAGATGAGCCGGAACCTCCAGGTCTATCTTCAGAAAAGCAGGAAACACCATACGATCCATGAATGGCACCCCAGTGCAATCTGCATCTCCGAAGATTCTTTTGAGCGTCAAACCGGTTTCAACTTCCTGAACTGGATCTCTTACAAATACGGTTTCGGGACTTATATCCATCGCATTGACGGCTATTTTTCAAGGGAATCCCATCTTGAAGCGCAGAAACAGCTCACCCGGTTACTGAAGTTGTTCGATTCGGTGAGCAACCACGTATATATTGATACCATCATCTCTCCATCATATTCTTCTGCCATCGTCAATGCGATTCAGGTCCCCGGCATTGCAGGGATGGAGAACAACATGGTCATCTTTGAGTTCGACAAGGAAAATCCAGTCAACCTTCCGGCCATTGTCGATAACTTCAGTCTGGTGAACTCGGGTGAGTTCGACATTTGTATTGTCGGGAGTTCCCGGCGGGCCATCAACTTCAGGGGAGACATCCATTTATGGATCCACAGCAACTTCGAGGAGAATGCGAATCTGATGATCCTGCTTGGATTCATCATCCTCGGACATTCCGACTGGTCAAAGAAATCCAACATCAAGATCTTTGAGATCTGCAAACCCGAACTCCTGGAAGAGAACCAGAAAAAAATGGACAAACTGATCCTTACCGGAAGGCTTCCGATCACCAGAAAAAATATCGAAATCATTGTTGACTCACCCGATGTGAGCAAGCAGGCAATGATCAATCAAAAATCATCGGATGCCGGGCTGACCATGATCGGTTACTCGAAAGACACCCTGAAACATAAAGGGACAGCCGTGTTCGAAGGTTATGATCAACTCGGGACTGTAGTCTTTGTTCATGCCCATGGCCCTAGGGAGATTGAGTAGATTCGTCGCTGATCACCTTTCCGTCCTCCAGGGTTACCACCCGGTGGGCCTTTTTCACCACCCGTTGATCATGTGTTGAAAAGATAAAGGTGATCTTCTCTTCCAGGTTGAGCTTTTCCATGATATCCAGGAGGTTTTCCGTCGACACTGAATCCAGGTTGGCAGTGGGTTCGTCAGCCAGGATGAACTTGGGCCGTGATGCCAGGGCCCGGGCGACTGCCACCCGTTGCTGCTGCCCTCCCGACAACCTTGAAGGGCGGCTGTTGACCCGGTCGGCCAACCCCACGGCTTCCAGCAATTCAAGTGCACGTCGTTTTCTTTTCTCCTTGCTGTACCCCTGCAGGCTCATGATGAACTCCACGTTTTCATAAGCCGTGAGCACCGGGATCAGGTTGTAGGACTGAAAAACAAATCCGATGTTGTTCAGACGGAAGTTGATCAGCTTCCGGCTCGACAACTCCCCGATATTGATGTCATCGATCTGAATCGATCCTTCGGAAGGGACATCAAGTCCTCCCAGGATATTTAACAGTGTGGTTTTTCCACTTCCCGAAGGACCGACGATCGCGGCAAATTCTCCCTGCTGAAAGGCGAGGTTGATCCCGTTCAATGCATGAACAGCTATTTCCGAGTCGTTGTAGATCTTCTTCAGATCCTTGATTTCAATGATATTCATGGTTGGCTGTTTAATCAGTTCTGATGGCGTCCGCCGGATTTAATTTCAATGCTTTTCGTGCCGGGTAGATGGAGGCCAGGATCCCGATCCCGATCACCATTGCGGTCAACGTGATAAAAAAGTTCAAATCCAGGTATGGATAGAGCATGGTAGGGTATCCCAGTTTCTCGAATCCTTCGGCCAGGCTGCTCAGGTCAATCCCTGTCCAGGCAGTATAGATGGTCAGGAGGTAGCCCAGTACCATGCCGGCAATGGCGCCGGTAAGTGAGAGGTAGACCGACTCCAGCATGATCATCAGGAATACCCTGCGTTTGTTCATCCCGATGGCCGTCAGCATGCCTAACTCCCTTGTTCGTTCCAGGATCACCATCAGCATTGTGTTGATGATTCCGAATCCCAGGGCCAGCAGGATGATGGCCATAAACATGTACAGGTAGACATCGAGGAAGTCGGCCAGCATGCCTGTGACCGGATCAATCTGTTTCCAGTTCCTTACCAGCAGGTCGGGGAAGCCGGCAGCCAGTTCCTGCTGAACGCGATCCATCGTCTCCCCGTCACTGAGCCGGAGGGCAATCTCCTGCGACTGGGCAGGGTCCATGGCCAGCAATTGAGCGATCTCCTGCTTATTGACGTAGACATTCATCTCGTCGAAGACCGAGTTGTTTGTACGGTAGATCCCACATACGCGGAAAGCAGCTCCAGACAGGTTCCCCTGCGCATCCTGAAAGGTAAGGACCACTTTGGAACGCAGCTTCAGGTTGAGTTTTCGTGCAAGGGCCTCCCCTATCACGATCTGGTTCGGCTTCTCGCCGTTCAGGTAAGTCCCGCAGGAGTCGCAGATCATCGTCCAGAGTTCGGATACAGCTTCTTCTTTTTCCGGTATCACCCCGTAAACCATGACACCGGTACTGGCATTGGCGCTGTTCCCCATGGCCAGGAATTTTATCCGGGGCGACCAGGCTTTTACCTGGGGCATGGTATCCAGGGTTTCCGCCAGCTTCATTGACTCTCCGTCGATCGTGTATTTGATCTCGTTGTCCTCGATGTACTTCGGGTTGTGGATCTGGATATGGGCTGTTTCGCGGCTTACCGCTTCCTTCATGCGCTGTTCGGCCATTCCCTTCATAACGGCTGAGGAGAAAACCCCGCCTAGCAGGCCGAAGGTGATCGCCAGGATCACGACAAGGCTCCTGACTTTGTTTCTCCAGATATTTTTCCATGCAATGATCCAAATCATAGGATTGCTTTTATTTTCTTAATGCATTGATCACGTTGAGGCGGGTTATCTTCACGATGGGCAGGATCATCACGACAAGCATGATCACCACGATGGTCAGTGACTGTCCAAGGAAATAAGAGGTTCCCCAGGCAGTAGGCATAATGGGTTCAAATCCCATTTGGATGGTGGTCTCGGCCAGCTCCCCGGTGATGGGAATCGGATGAACGTGAAAATAGTACATCAGGGGAATGGCGGCAACGACCGCAGCCACCAGTCCAAGCAACCCAACCAGGAACAGTTCGGCCACCACCACACGGATCAGTTTGAACTTCTGCATCCCGATGGCGATCATCATACCGAACTCCTTGGTACGCTCACTGAAGAGCATCAGGATGGTGCCGAAAGTGCCGAAGCCCACGATCAGGTAGAGGATGGAAAGCATGATCAGTCCCGATGCATTATCGGCCTGGATCTGTTGCACCACATCCGGCATCATCTCCTTCCAGGTCATCACTTCATAAAGATCAGGGTCTATTTTCGCTTTCAACCGAATGGCATCCTGTTCATACGTGGTTCCGTCGGTCACATTGAAAGCAATGGATGTCAGCCTGTTATCAGCTGAAAAGAGTCCCTGTGAAGCTGGCAGGCTCAGATAGATCATCCGGTTATCCAGATCGGGTGAGGGAAAGTGGACGATCCCCCTCACCGGGTAGATCCCTGCGGCACTCATGCCATGAAACCCCTGTCCAATCAGCACAAGGGTGTCGCCCGGAGCGATCTTCAGGTATTTGGCCAATTTCTGGCTTACCAGTGCCCCGTCATCACCGGGAAGCAGGTATTCCCCCTCAACCAGCTTTTTCTTCAACCCTGTCAGCTGATTCTCCTCATCGGGGACAATCCCGGTGACCATCACCCCCTTGGTCTGCAAGCCGTAAGACCCCAGAGCAAAGGATTCAAGCCTGAGGGCATATCCATCGATTTCCGGAACCTCTGCAATGGCTTGCTGAATTTCGGGAGTAAATTCAAACGAGTTGTTGATGATCTTGTCATCCCAGTATCCTCTGGCATGAACCTGAAAATAGCCTGAGTAAGCATGAACGATGTTGTATACCATCAGGTCGTAGCTGCCAAGCTGGAATCCGCGCATCAGCAGGGCAAGGAAAAGGGCAAAAAAAACAGAAGCGGAGGTGATGAGCGTTCTTCGTTTGTTTCTCCACAAGTTTCTCCAAGCGATCTTGATCGTTTCCATCCGGTTCCTTATTTTACGGTTTTCATATTCTGCTGGGAGAAGAAACTCACCGGGATCTTGATATCAAACTTGGCCTGTTTGATGTCGACCAGGGTCTTCTGCTTCGGCTTATCTTCGGGAATGATCTCGAAATGGGTTGGTATCTTCCTGTCGTACATAAATTTAATGTCAGAGAGGAGGTGTGTCTTGACCAGGTACCCGTCTTCATCATAATATTCCACACGAAGCTCGTATAATTCTTCCTTGCTGATCCACATGAGGATCTTTCCCCACACAACGGCAGCTCCCTCTTTGGGATCAAGTTGGATTTTATAGCAGGTTAGGCCTCCTGCCGTGTCGCTACCGATGATCTTATGGGTGTAATCCACCACGATGGAGGACTCTTTCAGGATGTCATCGTTGGTATAATCGGAGCCCATCCAGCCCTGTGACATCATGGAGGGAGGGAGTTTGATCATCCGGTTGATGGTCGGGTTCCAGTTCCACATATCATTATTGAGTTTCAGGAACGTTTGCCCGCTCTCTTTAGGGGGTGCCGTGATCAGGGTAAGAGAGTAGTCACGTCCGAGTGACCAGCTTTTAAAACTTACGGTTCGCTGCCATGTTGGCCTGACGACCGTCATCACCATTTCCGCTTCGCTGGAGACACCTTCCATTTTATCGTTGGCTTTTTTTACGATCTCGGTGGCATCCTGCGCCTGTAGATTGAACGATGTCAGGAGGAGGACCACCATCATGCAACTGAGCGTGGCGTTTAGCAATGGTGATCCAAGGTAATGGTTTCTTTTCATACATATTCCTCCGTGGAGTTAAAATTACAAAATCGTTTGATGATCATCTCTTTCACCCTATCGATCGGATAGTTCTCAGGATTGATGACATAATTCATGTAAATCCCATCCAGCAAGGAACTGAACACCCAGGTTTCCAATTCAGGATCTTCGGCATGCTGACTTCTGAAATAATCAATTGTCATCTCCCACATCGGTGACGAGATGATCTCTGCCTGGGCTTTTCTGACCCATTTTCCCGCAGAAGGCTGTACGAGGATCATGAACAGAAATTTCCAGTAATCCATATTCTGGTTAAGCATCCGGAACTGCCGGTCGATGAAAAAAGCCATTTCAACAGCCGTCAGTGTTCCGTTGTTGTCAGGATCAAAAAACTCATACATGCGGTGAATTGTAGCGCTGATGATCTCTTCCAGCAATGCCTCTTTACTTGCAAAATAATGGTACAGAAGGCCTTTTGAGATCCCCGCTGCCCTGGCGATCTGATCGATGGTGGTGTGGGAGATGCCCTGTCTGGCAAACAATTTCAAGGCGGTAGTCTGGATCAGCTCCTTCCGGCTCTCCCTTATCGTTTTGTTCTGTTGTTCAGTTCTCGGGCTCATGGTTTCGTCTTAAAAGTTCCATTTCAACCTGAGTGCAGTGATGCAGGCCTGGAAAGAGAGATTCTGATCGTGCTGAGGTCCGGTGTTGGCAAATCGACCGTTAAAATACTGACAAAACAGACTCAGATCAACATTTTCACGCAGAGAATAGTTAACATTCGGACCAATAAAATATCCATTCAGGTCGGGATAGATCATCACTGCCAGGGTGACATCCAGCAACGGGGTTATCAGATAGCTTCCCTGGAAGAACAGGTTCCATTCGGCAAACGACAGCATTTTGGGGGATGATGGAGCCTGATAAATATCTATGAATGAAGTGGGTTGAAAATCCGGAGGCATCTGATTATAAAAAGCCTGAAATGTAAGAGATAAGGAGTTGGAAAACGTATAATCGGCTCCAATCGTGGCCAGCAGGATTCCCATTGAATCGCGGGACGCCATTCTGGGATAAAAAAAGCTGACCTCACCACGAAAACCAGCTTGTAAAATATGCCCCGACCACCCGCATCCTATAACGTAATCCTGACCATTGACCAACCCTCCCAGCAACTGGATATCGTATTGAAAAAGGGTCATTCTGCAAAGGCCGGCAGCGGTAAGTTTTCCTTCATGATCTACCTTCACGGCCCCCTCCAGTACCGAAGTTGGAGAGGGATAAAACTGAACACGTACGGCATCACTTCCGGGTCGTTCGGGATAATCAATATCATAATATGAATAGGTGTTGAAGATATCATTGGGATTCCAAACGATAGCCTGTCCCCAGTTAATGCGTTGTCGTCCGACAGTGACATCAACCTTTCCTGTTCTCAGGGAAACCCAGGCCCGATCGAACTGGGTAAGGAGGAGAAAGGAGCTCCCCGAAACAATATCCCATGTAAGGTTGACCCATCCGGGATCCGTTGTGAGAGATCCCTGATATTGCGGAACCTGTGACAAACTCTGACCAAATAAGAAACGGTTACGCATGCCAATCCCCATACGGAATACAGATCCCGGATGCCATGAAAAATCAAGACGGTTTTGAAGTTCGTTATCAAATACCCATGGATCGTTTATCTTCTGGAACCGGACCGTTTGCATATCATCCAAATAGCCCTTCAATTCCCATGAATGTGGCTTCACATTTCCCTGAGCCAAAATACCAAGAGGGAGCAAGATCAAGGATGCCCTGAAAAAAAACCGGAAAAATTCCGGTTTTTTGATCTTTCCATATCCTAGTAGAACGTGGGGCATTCGAGAGGCCCGTTTCCACCTCCTCTGCCTGAACGGCTTCCCGGAATGAATCCACGGCCACCGCTCCGGCCACCACCACCAAACAGTGATACGCTTTCAAAATTGAGAACAAGGCTGATTTCGTGTGCTCCGCCAGTTCCGTTCATTACCCCGGCTATTTGCAGATCATAGCTATAGATAAACCGGATGCTCATGTCTTCCATGAACTGATAGTTATAGCCGGCCAGGAGGGAGACAGCGTTGTTCGTTTCTCCTGTCATGGTCGTTTTATACCAGCCCCCGATGTAGACATTGAATTTCATCAGATTGAGTCCTATTTGCAGGTAATTGAGGTTAGCCTGACTCTGGAACATGAATCCGGGGTTGATCATCAGGGGATCTCCGCTGCCATTCGCCCAACTGGAAGAAGATGAATATCCTGTTGTAAAAATGGCATCTCCGTGTACAACCCATTTCCGCGGGTACTGTGCACTCCCATCCGACAGGAAGGAGACATCCGGTTTGAACAGGTGATCCACTGCAAAACCAAGGGTTCCGGCAATGCTTCCGGGCTCATTCGCAAATTGCAGAATACCTCCCACAGCAAAATCGGGGACGGTCCGTGAATCTTCATCTGGCGGAGTGAACGAAGATTGATAGATTGCTCCATATTTCGGATCCAGCTGATCAGGAAACACCAGGTCGGCCCAGTTAACTTTTCGTTGCAGGATGGCCGCTTTTGCTCCCACCTGAGCTACCATGAAACTAGTGATCGGGATCCTGACACTGAATGTCAATGCAGCCTGAAGCGTATTGATAAGTCCGGCTCCATATGAATCAGAATTGATCATGATCCCAATACCTCCTGCTCCCGGCAGATTCCTATCTCCGATATCTGCTGAGAAATAGAAAGATTTTAAATCATTTGGCAGCGACGGCCATTGATCCCGGAAAAGGAATCTGGCCTTCAATCCTGTACTGATACCCGTATAGGCCGGATTGAAATAGAGTGGTGAGCTGAAAAATTGCGTGTAGTTGACATCCTGTCCCTGAGTCACCGGCAAAAAGCCCAGCATCCCCAGTATCAACAAGCAAAAATAATTAACAACCTTTTTCATTTAGGATTATTTTGCTGATTACCGAATTAATGTAACTGTCCCCATGGTCTTGAATTCGCCTTTTCCAATATCGGATCCATTCCATGGCGAATCATCGATAAAGGTAGCATCCACCTTCCACATATAATTTCCGGATGGCATCAAATCACCATTGAAGGTCCCATCCCATCCATCAACCGGACGGCCCTGCGGGTCGATATTGGTCGATTCCCACATCATGTGACCGGAGCTGTTAAACACCTGAATATGATACTTCTTCAGATTGATTCCAACCGGCTTGAACAGTCGCACCGCCAGGTTGGTACTGCTCGGAGCAAAGGCATTGGGAACATAAAGTCCCTTGAATAGGAGTTCATATTCGAAGAAGGTGGTATCCGTACATCCGAACTCATTCAGCGAGATCAGCTGGATAATATAGGTGCCGTCTTCGGTATAGGTAACTACGGGGTTCTCCTCGTCAGAGTCCTTTCCATTGCCAAAGTCCCAGAGATAGCTGTTGGCTCCGGTAGAGAGGTTCTCCATCTGCAATTTCCCGTTCATCCCGTCAATATAATCCGTGATATGGAAGGCGCTCAGCGGCGTGACGTTGACCGTCAGTGTGGAGTCGATCGTATCCCTGCACCCGTTCAGGTCTTCCACGATCATCCTGACAGTATAGGTTCCTGTTGCTGTATAGGTGTACAACGGATCCTGGAGGTTCGATGTATCCTTTGCCGTACCAGGATCCCCGAAGTTCCATCTCCAGAATCCAAAGGTGGTGTCGGTGGAGGTGGAGAGATCGGTGAACTGGGTTGGATCTCCCTGGCAGGGGATGGTGTTCTCGAAATCGGCCAACGGGATATCAAACACTCGTGTCAGTTTGGTGATGGAATCGGTACAACCATACCGGTTCGCCACGATCATTTGAACGTCATAGTTCCCTGGGGTCAGGTACCTGTGTGTCGGGTCTTCCAGGGTTGAGGTATCCTGGGCTCCGGAGGTCGGTTCCCCAAAGGTCCAGTACCATGTGGTATTGGGTTCTCCGAAGGTAATCGAGGTGTCTGCAAACAGGCTGAACTGGTTGTAGCAGACAGAAAGGTTGGAGAAGTAGGGCTCGGGGGTTGGCCTGATCCTGACCATCCTGGATGAGCTGTCGGCAAACGGAACACCGCTGACAGTGGCATTGACCACCAGTTTGACAAGGTAGTCCCCGTACATGTCATATTCATGCGTAATCGTTTCAGCATATGTGTTATAGGTTGTATCCGCACCATCACCAAATTGCCAGTACCATTGGTTGATACTTTCAACCGGGAAGGAGCTGTCGGCAAACACCACCGGGTTCCTGGCACACAATAGGCTGTCGGAGAGGAAGATCGCACCGATGCAGGCATACCGTTTCACACTCTGTGTGATGGAATCAACGCACCCGTTGGCATTGGTTACCACCAGTGTCACGTTATAAGTCCCCAGGCTGGGATAAGTATGGGTAGTGCTGCCGGGTCCGGGGGCAAGAATGGTTTGCGGCGGAGTTCCGTCACCGAAATTCCAGGTCCAGCTGGCAATCGTTCCCTCTCCCGCCAGGCTCAGATCCGTGAAATCGACAATGCTGTCGCAAGGTACTGAAACAAAGGTATAGGCAGGCTCGGGAAGAGCGAACACCGTCACTTCACGGTATACACTGTCCACGCAGTTATCGCTGTTCCATGCCTTCAATTTGACGACATAGGTGCCCGGTTCCGTAAAGACATGGGTCGGATTATAGAGGAAGGAGGTGTTGTTCGGTACGGATGCCGGATCACCAAAATTCCAGGCCACTGAATAGAGGGAGTCTCCCTCCGCAAGGTTCTGAGCGTGGAATTGGGTGGGGTATCCGAAACAAACCGTATCATTGGTGAATGTGAAGGCAAATCCCGGTTTCACAAAGACACTGTCGATGATGGTATCCATACATCCATAGTTATCGGTGACGATCAGCGTGACGGCATAGGTGGTATCTGTTACTGTGAAGACATGGGTGGGATTCACCCCATTGGAGGTATAGCCAGGTTCAAAGATCCAGAGCCGTTCAACAATGGTGGAACCGGCCCCGTGTGATTCATCCTGGAAGTTCACCTGACCTGCCGGACAGTAGAAATTCAAGTATGAGAAGAGGGCAGTCGGATTGTTTCTGACGGTCACCGTCATGATCACCGAATCGGTACAGTTCTCCAGGTTTGTCACGGTCAGCTGGACATCGTAATCCCCTGCTGCCGTATAGGTATACGTTGGATTCTGATCCGTCGAGTTGCCTGATCCGTCTCCGAAATCCCAGTACCATGCCACGATGGAGCTTCCCGGTGCGATGGAGAGATCGCTGAACACCGTCGGACTGCCAAGGCAGGCTGCTGAATATTCAAACATCGCATCAGGAACCGGGTTCACGTCGATCTGGAGGGTGGTATCGTGCACGCAGCCGTTGGAGTTGGTCACCTCCAGCACCACATCATAGGTTCCGATGTTGGTGAAGATGTGGGTGGGGTTCTGCAGGGTAGAAGTATTATTTGTTCCGGATGCCGGATCATCAAAATTCCAAAGCCAGGCGATGATGGTGCCCGAAGGGGTGGTGGAAGCATCCGTGAAATGGGTTGGCAACTGGTAGCAGGCAGTATCCGCTGAGAAGTCGGCCACGGGGGCATCATTGATCGTTACGGTATAGGTAACGGAATCAATACAGCCGTTGATATTGGTCACCATCAGGTTGACATCAAAGGTCCCTCCCGAACTGAAGGCATGAGTTGGATCCTGAAGCATGGAGAAGTTGTTGGTTCCCGAAGCTGGATCACCAAAGTCCCAGTTCCAGGCGATGATCGAGCCGCCGCCGTTTTCCTGGGAAAGGTCGGTGAACTGTAGCTCAACGTTCTCACATCCGCCGGCATCGTAAGAGAAGTTTGCCAGCGGGGCATAATTGATCAGGACCTGGTTGGTTTTATCATCCGTACAACCGTCACTGTTGGTAATGGTAAGGATTACGGGATAATTTCCTCCGTTGGCATAGAGGTGTGAGACATTCGGGTTGGAGGGGAAGTTCACGGTCACTGTTGGCGAACCGTCACCGAAATCCCATATCCAGGTGGTAATAGATCCATGGGGAGAGGTGGAGAGATCGGTAAACTGGATTGAATCTCCGGCGCATGCCGGTGAATTGTAACTAAAGGCCGCAGTGAGCGCCGGGTACACGATCACCTGTTTGCTGGTATCATGTGTACAGCCGGCAGAGGTGGTAACCGTCAGGGTCACCGTATAATTCCCCGGATTGGCATAAAGATGCGTTGGAGTGGCTCCCGTTCCTGTCTGGCCATCCCCAAACTGCCAGAACCGGCTGGCAATGTTTCCGGTAGCAGTAGTGGAGAGGTCAATGAAATGGGTCAGGTCATGCAGGCATGCCGTATCGGCCGAAAAGTTGGCCACCGGGCTGGCATTGACGGTAACTGGGATCACCACCGTATCCATACACCCGTTTGTGTTGGTCACGATCAATTGAACATCATAGATCCCATTGGTGGTAAAACTGTGTGACGGGTTCTGGGCATTGGAGGTATTGTTCGTTCCGGAAGCCGGGTCATCAAAGTTCCATGCCCATTGGACAATGGATCCGCCTCCGTTGGTTTGCGAGATATCGGTGAAGGGGACAAGGTTCCCGGCACAGGGTTCCCCAGGATAAGTGAAGTTAGCCAGAGGAGCGGGAATGCTGTTCACAATATGTTCAATATATTTGGTACAACCATGACTGGTTGTAACGGTCAACCGGACATTATGAGACAGGGCTGCTCCTACAAATGTATGCGTAACATTGGGGTTTGACGGATAATTGATTGTCAGGATAACACCGTCATCAAAATTCCAGACCCATGTCACAATGTTATCAATGAATCCTGGGACCGTTGACGACTGGTTAGTAAAGGTAACCGGAGCTCCAAAACAGTTCGGACTACTGAAGCTAAACTCCGGAATCGGCAATGGGTAGACGAGTACATCCTTCGTGGTGGAATGAATACATCCGTTGGAGTTGATGATGGTCAGGGTCACATGATAGGTTCCATAGCTCGCATAGGTATGGGTTGGTGAAGGCTGGGAACTTGTGGGTGAACCATCGCCAAAATCCCAGGTATAAAGGATAATGCTTGCCGCATTGGGAATTGAGAGGTCGGTAAAGGTGGTGATTGATCCCAGGCATGCTGTATCTGCGGAAAAATTGGCAACCGGAGGAGTATGCACCACCACACTTTTCATGACGGTATCATCACAATTGTTAACATTGATTGCTGTCAGTGTCACTGTATAGGTACCCGCTGTGGCATACGTATGAGATGGATTCGTAAGGGTAGAGAAGTTGTTGAAACCGGACCCGGGGTCTCCGAAATTCCAGAGATAGGAGGTGATCGTTCCTCCGCCGTTGGTCTGGCTCAAGTTGGTGAAGTTGATCGGTTGTCCCTGGCAGTCTGTGGAGGAGTAAGTGAAATCGGCCAACGGTGCCGGGATAAGGGTCACCGTTTTCATGATGGATTTAGTACAGCTATCGTTCGACCAAACGGTCAATGTTACATTGAATGTGGTGCCAAGACCAACGAATGTATGGTAGACATTGGGCGAATTTGGCAGAACAATGGTCTGCGTGGTTCCGTCACCAAAATCCCAGTGCCATTTTGCAATGTATCCGGTAAATCCTGAAGGAATGTATGATTGGTTGGTAAACAATACCGAATCTCCCTGGCAGGAGGGTGAGGTCCAGGTGAAATTGGCGACAGGGGTTGGGTTAACCCTGACTGTGTGTGCCACTGAATTGTGACATCCATGGTGGTCAAGAACGGTCAGTGTCACGGTATAAACTCCCGCAGAGGCGAAGAGGTGCTGGGTGGAAACCGGGTCGGTAACCGGAGGTGTTCCGTCCCCGAAATCCCATGACCAGGCAACAATAGAGTCGGTATGTGTCACCGTTGTGTCAGCCCAGAAGGAGGTTAGGGTGCCCTGGCAGGCGGTATCATACAGGAAGTTCACCGGCGGGGAGGGGAAGACATACACGGGTTTGATGATCGTATCCACGCAATCATTGAAATTCTGCACGATCAATCTCACCATGTAGAGCGAATCTCCATGCGAAAAAAGGTGGGTGGGGTTCTGCAGGGCTGAGGTATTGTTCAATCCCGAACCGGGATCGGCAAAGTTCCAGTTCCAGCTGATGATATTTCCTCCGCCGTTGGGGGTCGACATGTCGGTGAAATTAACCACCTGGTTCTGGCAGGCTGTGGAGTAGATGAAATTGGCAACGGGGTTGGGCTTGATGATCACATTGGCTGTGGTACTGTCAGTATATCCATTGTTATCGATTACCCTCAGCGTGACAGCGAAGGTATCCACTGTGGCATAGAGATGGCATACATTCGGATCATCGGGGAAATGGATGGTATCGTTAGGTGAAGCGTCTCCGTATTCCCAGATCCAGGTGACAATATATCCGAAGGGAGGAGATGGGACGGAACTGAGATCGGTAAAGCAAACCGGCTGGCCGTCGCAAACGGGTGAATTGGAGGCGAAGAATGCATTGGGCACTGAAGGCACCACCACCGGGTGGGTAATTTCGTTGGTACATCCCACGGTATCGGTTACATGAAGGGTAACCATGAAGGTTCCTGCGGCCGGATAGACGTGCACCGGGTTCCATCCGTAGCCCCACGTGCCGTCATCGAAATTCCAGAGGACCATATTACCGATCAGCTGGAGATCAGTCACAATGGTATCAATGTGGAACTGGATCTCATTGTTCTGGCTTCCGTAATTCCAGACATAATCCACATCCGGAGAGTCAAAGACGATGACCTCCTTGATGATGGTATCGGGACAACCGGTAGAATTCATTGCGATCAGCTGTACATCGTACGTTCCAACGGCAGTAAAGAGGTGCTTCGGGTTTTCGAGTGTAGAGGTGTTGAATCCAGAGGATGGGTCATCGAAATCCCATTCATATGAAACGATCTCGGGTCCGCCATTCCGTATCGAAAGGTTGGTAAAGGGGACGGTATCCCCAACACAGGCCGCCTCGTAGGAGAAGTCGGCAATAGGAGAGGGATCCAGTTGAATGTTTTGTGTGATGGAGTCGCGACAACCATCCGTGGTGACCACCGTCAGCCGTGAAGGATAGGGACCCAGGCTCGGGAAATAATGTGTGATGTTGGGATCATTGGGAGCGTGAACGGTAACCGGAGGGGTTGCATCACCAAAGTTCCAGATCCAGGTCACAATGTCTTTTCCTGTGGGGAAGCTAGATAAATCAACAAAATCAATCGGGTTGTTCAGGCAGGAGGGGGTGGTATAGGAGTACTGTGCGTCGGGGATGGAAGGTTCGATGAAGACCAGAATACTGGTATCATTGATGCAGGAGCGTTCATTGGTCACCCGCAGATTCACAGTGAAAGTGCCCGGAGTTGAAAATACGTGAGTCGGATTTTGAACGGCGCTGGTATTGGAAGATCCTGAAGCAGGATCTCCGAAATTCCATCTCCATTGAACAATATTGCCGGTTCCCGGAGGAGTTGTTGAGATCGTGCTGTTAAACTGAACAGGTGTGTACAAACAGGGAGGAATGGCGCTGGTGAAATTGGCATGCGGAATAAACTGGTCGGGGTTGACATACACGGCGTCAATGATGGTGTCACGATCCCCGGTTTGGTTTGTTACGACGAGTGTGACGGTATAGGTGATATCAAACGGAGGCATGTACTGATGCTGCGGATTCTGAAGGGTGGAGTTCCCTCCGTCGCCAAACGTCCAATAGTAGGAGACGACCGGATTGGCCGGATCAGCTACCGAAGCATCGAAGAACGAAACCAGGTCACCATAACAAGACGTATTGGTGTAATAAAAGTATGAAATCAGCAAGGGACGAATGGAGACGGATTTGTTGACAGTGGTACTGCAGGCGGCAGCCGGATTGGTTTCTGTCAACGTGATGGTCCCTGTACCGATATTTCCCCAGTTAACGGTAATCTGACTGGTTCCTGCACCGGATCCGATTGTTCCGCCGAAAACAGTCCAGGAATACGTATGTCCGGGAATATTGGGAGTGGAATAGGCCACTCCAAGCTGATTGTTGCAGACTACTCCGGGGCCAGTGATGACGGGTGAATTATCGGGACAAGGTTGAGCAAAGGAGCCGGAAACGATCATTGCCACAGGCAGGAGAGCCAAAACACTGTGTAAAAATCTACGGAACATATTATTGTGATTAGTGACGTGTGTTACAAACCAGGCGTTATTTTATACTTCCAATATATAACAAAGGTTTCACACAAAGGTTGCTTTTTAACCATCGTGAAATACCTCACAAATTAATCAGAACAAAAATAGAATAAATTTCAATGAATGTAACGGTTTCACGCAACTTTATCGTATTTTAATGTCAATACTTTAACTTTCGGCTTATCATTTATAAAAAGATTCCTGTTACATTTGCAACAGAATAATTCCAATCCTATGAAGAAAGTACTTTTAATCGTACCCGGCCTCCTGGTTATTTTCCTGCTGGTTTTCTTTGGATGCAAGAAAAAGGACACAGTTGAACCTTGCGACAATACTGGGCGGATCTGCATTACCAACAAACTGGATTCCATCGCCACCATCCAGATTGTTCAGATGAACCATGTGTTCGATCTTGACAGGGACTACATGGAATGCCTGGTATTAACAGGGGATAATCCATACACCTTTAAAGTCTCCTGTAACACCTATTACCTGGATACCACCATCATGATCCTGTCATGCGATGATCTCCAACTGGTTCTGGAATAATTACCGGTCGAACTGAACTTTGTTGCAGAAGTAGACCATCCGCTTATCATTTCCTCCCTTTGAAATATCCCTGATCTCCTGATATCCCGAGCAAAGGAAGAAATCATCATACCAATAGACCATACTGCTACCCGATTCATCAAGGAGCTTATCATTTGGCGACATGAGCTCCATTTCAGAATAGGTGGTCTTTTCAACAGTCTCTGACTCACGGATGATCCGGCAGGCAATTTTCCCTTCACTTAAATAGGTAAGAATGAGTTCATCACCGGAGGGATAAAGGGTGACTTTTGGATCAAGCGAAAAGGAAATCAGGTTGTTAATCCGCATGGAGTTATCCCAGATCAGCTTTCCCTCCTTGTTAAAACCAGCCAGGATAACGCCGGTGAACCTGTATCCATCAAATACCGAATAGGAATTGGTGTATGGCCTGCCGTAAAAGTCATAATCAGTAAATGATTCCGTATGGTATTGTGGGAAATAGGCCTCAGCAGCCAAAATAAACTGATCTTCCCATTCCATGATGTCGTGCAGCAGCAGGGAAAAATCAAGCGAATATTCCTGGTCAGCATGGCTTTTTTTCATGCTTTTTTTGCGCAGACTGAGCAGGTCCTGTTCACTTAATAACTGCTGTATATTCTTCATATCCAAGAAGTTGTAATAATCGATGGATTTCTGAACGACAGAAACAAAGGAAATGGTGGTAAAACCGGTGGATCCGGTCTCCCGGTTTTTTTTCCCTGAAGGAATGGCCGAGTAGACACCTGCGATCATGGTTTCGGATTCACCGATATCGGTTAATATGGCAGAAGTAATTTCATAGGATGGGTTATTGCCGGTGATCTTCGTTTCAGACACTAGTGTGCCATCCGTTTGGTATTTAGCAAGATAGAGTTCTGATGATCGTTTGGAGATCATTTTGGATATCAGCAGGGTCAGTGTGCCTGACAGCGGTTCATCTGGGCCATATAGAAGGGTTGACTGGTCATTGGGCATCAGCGGAATCACAGAAGATTGCCCTGTAGGAAGGTCCATGATCAGTATGGAAGGTTTATGCTCATTGTTGTTCAGCCCGAGCAATGCTTTCTGGTTCCCTGCCGTAAAAGAGCTGATCACTCCCTGTTCCGGTATTTTCCCATTGTTAAGGATAAATGAACCTGAAAGAAGCACGATCCGCAGGATCTGAAAATTGATCTCGCTGTTCTTTTGTTTTTTATCTGATTCGAAACAGAGATAAAGGGTGTCGCTCTCTACAAAGGATTCCCTGAAATTCAGGAAGGAGAGGATGGGGGCGCTTTTCACCCAGACTCTCTGAAGGTTCCGGTCAAAATACGAAAAATACCAGCGGGTTGCATTTTCCGGTGTGACCTCTACGCTTTTAAAAAAAAGGATCATCCCTGCTGAATCGCATGGGATGATCCTGTAAGTTTCCTTATCCGACTGGACAGGGATTTCGATCCGCAATGGTTTGTCGGTCACTGTAAACGCTTCCTGCACCTGTCCGAAGCTTCTCCAGGGGAAGCACAACAAGTAAACCGCCAGCAATCCGTACAGCCTCATACCGTAAAGGAAGGATTACTCTTTAAGCAGCTTCTGAACGCTGGTTTCCCCGTTGGCTCCGGTAACCCTGATGAAATAGATACCCGGGGTCAGTCCGGCACTGGATAGGGTACAAGAGGTTCCTGAGATGTTCTCCTGAAAGACCTCTGCGCCAAGAAGGGAAACGATGGATATGGTTTTCTCTCCCGGATCATCAAAGGATAATGTGACCTTCTCTTTTGCCGGGTTGGGGAAGAACCTGAACCCGCTGGTTTTCCCGTGTGTATCCTCCATACCGATCATCACCTCCCCGGTGATCAGGATCTCGTCGACCTCCCAGGTTTTAGCCGCTGAACTGGTGGAGGTGTATCTCATCCCGACATACACGCTGTTCCCAACGATGGATGATATGTCCACCGTACCGGAGGGTGTCCAGCTCCAGCCTCCCGGGGAGAGAGTCCCAGAAAGGTCCTCCCATTCGTAATCGTTTGGATCACCAATGCCATCATACTCATTGGAGATTTTGACCTCCAGGTCGGGGCCATCGTAGTTACAGGCAGTGTAAAATGTAAGCTGCTCATTGACATAGAGGTCAAAATTCATTGCCGGCGAGATGATCCAGTCTTCGTTCTCAACCGGGCCCCCGCTGTATCCGTTCATTTTAGCACAGGGAGAACCGGAAACGCCGTGAATGGTGTCTATCAGCCAGTATTGTGCCCCGATGATACTGTGGGCAGTCCACGTTCCAAGAGAAGAGTCATTGAAATTCTCGTAATTCAGGATGACTATGTTGGGTGTTGTAGCCGTCACGAAGGGGGGAGTTTCGTCCGTTTTGTAATCGATATTCGGGCCGGTATTGGTATAGGGGAAGATCTTGAAATAGTAGGCCTGGTTACTCGGCAGATCATAGAACGTATAGGATTCAACTCCGTAGAGGATATTCATGGCACCGGTTCCATCACTCAGATCCGGATCGTTGGCCACCGGAGTTCCATCCGCCGGCAAGGTGATGTTATCCTGATCGCTGGCTTTGATCAGGTAGGCGGTAGGCAGCTGGGCACCAACGGCATCCGTCCAAGTAAGGGTGATGGAAAAGGGGAAGGTCTCCGCCGCGAATTCCGTCGGATAGTTGGTAGGCTCAGGCAACGGTGAACCGCCAAACTCAGTCCAGGTGATGTTGTCGATAGCCACCTGCCCCGATGACGTATTGTGTTGTTTGAAATCCAGGGTGAAATCACCAGGGGTATCCACCACGATGGGGCCTGAATTCAGGACGGTCCCCTGTTGGTTGCTGCTTGTGACGGTGGCCACCAGGAGCCCGTTGACAAACACATCAAGCTCGACATTGGTGGAAAATCCCTGCATATAATCAAAACTGAGTGTCCCGCATCCGTTTTGCAGAACACCGGAGATGACTTCCGATGTGGGTGTCCTGTCTTTCCCAAGGCAGGGTGTCGGCGGATTAATGACAACATCGCCGCGGCATTGCCAGTATGTCCAGACGGATCCGTCCTGGCCTGTGAAGGTTCCGTTCTGATAGGAATTACCCGTTTCGGGATAATTGGCAAAATTCTCCGTTCCCTGAGCGAATAAAAGGGTGGCAGAGATAAATAATCCGAGGATAAGGAATGATCGTTTCATATGATTCCTGGTTGATTGTTATTGAATAACTACTTTTTTACTGCCTGATTTTCCGGTTTCAAGATCGGTCACACGGACGAAATAGATGCCGGAAGGAATTCCCCGGACCGGAACCTGCAGCCGTTCCTGGGAGCTTTCTTGCTCAAAGAGTGTAAATCCCAGTTGTGAAACCAAGGAAACCCGGTACCTTGATTCGACCGGTAGCAAGAGGGTAAAGAGGTCCTGTGTGACCGGGTTGGGATAGAGCGTAAAGGAGACTCCGTTGTCTGTTCCGGAGAGTGAGCTGGGGCCGACTTCGATGTACCCCACCCTGGTGAGTGTATTGCTTCCGGCAATGTTCGTCACCTTCAGTGATACATCGAACATACCCATTTCGTTGTATTGTACCGGAGGAGGTGTCTCTCCCGAGAATGTACCGGGATCACCTCCTTCGAAGGTCCATTCCCAGGAGTCGATGATGCCGGCGGAGGCATTGGTGAAGTTGACCACACCTCCAACAAGGATCAGTGTATCATCGGCAGTAAAGTCGGCCACAGGTGGATAGGAACATCCTGCCAGCGGGGAGGCCCAGATGGTATCTCCTGCCGTGTTAATGGCTGCAAATTCAATGGCATGACGCCAGTTTTCGGGCAATGAGTTGTTGGAGCCGGGATCACAGAGTTCGAGGGAAGGTCCCCATCCGTCGGCGAGGGTATCCCATGGAGGCAGATCCCCGTAAGCGACTGAATCAATGACATTTCCGTAAGGTTCATTCAGGACGATCTCCTCTCCTCCGTTGTTCAGTGCTCCGTCCGTCCATTCAAGGACGGTAACCCCAAAGGTGTTCAGCATGGCCTGGGCGCTTTCGGCAACAATCACGTATTCTCCCGGATCGAGGGTATAAGAAGGAAATGTATAGGTCACTCCTTTGGAGAAGTAGAAGTTCTGAAGGTTGACCTGCTGGGCGTCATTGTTGTACAACTCAATGAATTCAAGTGAATCGGTGCCGCTTTCGGGAGGATTGTACATGATCTCGGTGATCACGATATCGGCTTCCACAGGAGCGTTGACCGTGATATAGCCCATTTTGCATTCCACATCTTCGCCATAGGCGTTGGTCACTGTTAGGCAAATATTGTAAACGCCCGGATATTCCCACATGATATTCTGTGGGTTCGTGTCGTTGGAGGTCATGGGGACACCTCCCACAAAACTCCAGTTCCAGTTATCAGGGCAGTACTCGGAAGCATCGAAAAAGTCGACCGTCTCCCCGACCATGATCGTGGTTACGCTGGCATAGAAATCGGCGATCGGGGCTACCGGGTCACAAAGCGTTGTGAACGTTTCATCGGCTCCGTAGGAGGTTCCCAATGCACTGGTGGCATAAGCCCTGACATGATAGGTTGTTTGGGAAGTGAGACCGGTGATATCGCTCGTATAGGGACCGGTAGTGCCGGGCTCAACGGTATACTGATCGTTCAGGTCAGGATCGGGGGAGGTTGAATAACACACTCCCCTGGCCGTGATCGGAGAGCCGCCATCATCTGTCACATCGCCCCCGGCGGTGACCGAGGTGTTGGTGAGGTTGGTGAAATTCGAGGCTGTCACTACCGTAGGTCCATAGAAATCGGGAATCCCCACTACCAGGATCTCATCTACCTCCCAGGCGGCAGCTGCCGAACTGGTACTGGTATATTTAAAGGCCAGGTAGACATCCGAACCGTCTGTGGCCGATACATCCTGCCATCCGGAGGGGGTCCATGTCCAGCCTCCTGAACAGAGCGTCGGAGAGAGTGTAGTCCATGTCGCTAGGTTTGGATTGCCGGTTCCGGCATAGTCGTTGGAGATCAGTACCTCAATATCGGGACCCGTGTAATTTTTGGCTGTCTGGAACCTGAAGTGCTCCTGAGTGTAATGGTTGAAAAACATCGAAGGGGAGATCAGCCAGTCTTCATTCAACTGGGCACCTCCTGAATAACCGTTCATGTATGCGCAGGGGGTACCCCCAACTCCATTGGTCATGTTCATCCCCCAGATCTGGGCGCCGGTTACGCTGATCTGTGTCCATGTTCCGAGGGTTCCGGTATTGAAATCCTCATCATTGATGATGGCGTAATCGGGGGTGGTGGCGGTATCGGAGGGGGGAGTCCCGTCGGTTTTATAGTTGATGGCTGCCCCTGCGTTGGTATAGGGGAATATCTTGAAATAGTACAGATCATTGCTTGGAAGGTCATCGAACATGGCCATTTCGACTCCCTGTGAAACATTGAGTGCCCCTGAACCGTCAGACAGGTCAGGGTCGTCCGCCACCGGAGTTCCGTCGACCGGGGGGGTGATGTTGTCGGCATTGCTGGCCAGGATGAGGTAGGCTGAAGGCAGCTGGGCCCCGGTGGCATCGGTCCAGGTCAGATTAACGGCAAAGATGTCGCCTGTTGCCAGGAAGTTTGTGGGGTAATTGGTGGGTTCGGGATCAACGGTGCCGGTGAGGGTTTGGTTGAGGTTGAGATTTCCGGGGGTTTCAGTTTCGGGGCCTTCCCAGGTGAATGCGGCGTACGCTCCGCCTGACCCGCCCAGCTGCAGGGATTGCCCAACAGGCGTTGAGGAGGTCTCTGCCACGCCCATGTCCACTGAAGTTGCTCCGTTTGCCGGTCCGTTGGTAGCAGTAAAGGTCCCCTCATAACTTAAGAACTGACCCGAGACAAGGTTCCCCTGATATGCCAGGGCAAGTCCGTCGGGTGCCCCGTTCTGGATTCCGTTGACGGGATAGGGATAGTAATAGAATGTGTAACCACTCACCGTGGAACCAACGGTGAATTGGTTCAACGTTTTTGTGTCGTAACTCGCTCCACCGCTACCGTTGTAAAGTACGAGTGAAAAATCTGACAGGGTATAGGTGCCTACATTTTGGATGACAACTTCGACAAATTCACCTACATCAGTGCTGACATTGTCATAATGGATTTCATTGATCCAGGCATTCTGGGCGGAAAGGGTAGCAGACAAACCCACCGCGAACAACATTAAAAAAAGTCTTTTTGCTACATTCATCGGATTTTTTTTTAATCAAATAAGTTTTCATTAAATGTAAAATATGAAAGTAAAAGTTTTATCCTATTCAGCCAAACTTTTTAATGATTTGTTAATAAAAAAGGCCGGTTTGTAATAAACCGGCCTGTTGAACCTAACCTTCAGGGGTTATTTTTTATCATCGACCTCTTCAAAGTCAACGTCGGTAACTTCATCATCTCCGGCGTGCTGCGACTGGCCCGGATCATCCTGGGGACCTGCCTGCTGACCCGGTTGCGGGCCTGGCTGCGAGGTATTCTGGTACATCTCCTGGCTGGCTGCCTGCCAGATGGCATTTAGGTTGGCCATGGCGGTATCGATCCCTGCGAAATCATGGTTTTTATGTGCAGTTCTCAGAGATTCAAGAGCTTTTTCGATCTCGCCCTTTTTATCTGCCGGGACCTTATCGCCAAACTCCTTCAGCTGTTTCTCGGTCTGGAAGATCAAGGTGTCGGCCTGGTTGAGCTTATCGGTCTCCTCCTTCAACTTCTTATCCGCTTCCGCATTCATCTGGGCTTCGTCCTTCATGCGTTTGATCTCATTTTCCGAAAGGCCGGAAGAGGCTTCGATCCGGATGTTCTGGGATTTGTTCGTCGCCTTATCCTTGGCGGTCACGTTCAGGATCCCGTTGGCATCAATGTCGAAAGTCACCTCGACCTGAGGAATTCCTCTCGGGGCAGGTGGGATCCCGTCGAGGTGGAACCGTCCGATGCTCTTATTCTGGTTGGCCATGGGACGTTCACCCTGCAGTACATGGATCTCAACCGAAGTCTGGTTGTCGGCTGCCGTTGAGAACACTTCCGATTTCCTTGTCGGGATGGTGGTGTTGGATTCAATCAGCCGGGTCATCACGCCCCCGAGTGTTTCGATCCCAAGGGAGAGAGGAGTTACATCAAGCAGCAACACATCCTTGACCTCTCCGGTGAGGACACCTCCCTGGATAGCGGCGCCAATGGCAACCACCTCATCGGGATTCACTCCTTTTGAGGGCTCTTTCCCAAAGAAATCCTTCACGATCTTCTGGATAGCGGGGATACGGGTGGACCCTCCTACCAGGATCACCTCATCGATATCCGAGGCTTTCATTCCGGCATCGGAGAGCGCTTTCCGGCAAGGTTCAACCGTAGCCTGCATCAGCGGATCGATCAGTTGCTCTAATTTGGCCCGGCTGAGTTTTTTCACCAGGTGCTTTGGAATGCCGTCAACCGGCATAATGTAAGGAAGATTGATCTCCGTCTCCGTTGAACTTGACAGTTCGATCTTTGCTTTTTCAGCAGCCTCTTTGAGTCGCTGCATGGCCATCGGGTCCTTTCTCAGGTCGATGCCTTCCTCTTTCTGAAACTCATCGGCCAGCCAGTTGATGATCTCGTGGTCGAAATCATCACCGCCGAGGTGGGTGTTCCCATTGGTTGATTTCACTTCAAAAACGCCATCACCCAGTTCAAGGATAGAGATATCGAAGGTGCCTCCTCCCAGGTCATAGACAGCCACTTTAAGGTCTTTATATTTCTTTTCAAGTCCGTAGGCAAGGGCGGCGGCCGTAGGTTCATTGATGATCCGTTTTACCTCAAGCCCTGCGATCTCTCCTGCCTCTTTTGTAGCCTGGCGCTGAGAATCAGAAAAATAAGCAGGAACGGTAATGACCGCTTCCCTGGTCTCAGTACCCAGGTAATCTTCTGCTGTTTTCTTCATCTTCTGCAGGATCATGGCAGAGATCTCCTGCGGTGAATATTCCTTGTCTCCGATCTTGACACGGGGAGTGTCATTTTCCCCCTTAACAACGGTAAAGGGAACCCGTTTAATCTCTTTGGATACCTGATCATAGGTCTCCCCCATGAACCGTTTGATCGAAAAGATGGTGTTCCTGGGATTGGTGATAGCCTGTCGCTTGGCAGGATCACCGACTTTCCGTTCTCCGTTTTCCGTGAAGGCGACAACGGAGGGAGTGGTCCTTCTGCCTTCGCTGTTGGGGATCACGACAGGCTCATTGCCTTCCATCACGGCAACACATGAGTTTGTTGTTCCTAAGTCAATTCCAATTATTTTTCCCATGATGCAATTCGTTTATATAAATATAGTTGTTCGTTTCTGAATGAACTTCAGCATGTCAATGATTGTGCCAGAGAGGGTCTCCGGGATCATATCTGACAAAAAGACAGGGTGATCTAGAATCCCAGGTCTGAGGTTAGCGGGTTGGTGCGGATCTCATCCACGGAACGCTGGGCGAGGTTAATCGAATCAACCACCTGGACAAAACGGGAGGAGAAGAGTCCGATGCCATTCTCAATATTGGTAAAGGAGGGTTTTTCCTGAATGATCGTATTGGAGGGCTGGCTCACCTCGATGTAGGTGTTGAGGTCATCTCCGGCCACGATAAAGTAATATTTCAGGGAGTAGTTGGGTACGGCCCGGGTCACATCGGGATTCACCTCAATCTGTGCAGCCAGCATGGAATAAAACCCGTCGTTGGCATAGCTGGCGTCCATCTCTTCCCCGCCTTCATCTGACCTGGACAATTTTCCTGGAATGATCACCCAGTCGACATATTTCAGGACTCCCTGGGTAGGATCTGAGACAGGGGCTTCGAGGTAATAGAAACGAACCACAATCTGGTATCGTTTTCCTCCTTCGGCAGAGATCCATTCCACCTTGCTGTTCTTGCCAACATCGTATGAAATGGTGTTATAGGCATTCGGGCGACTGACTGTGAAATGCTTAACCAGTGATGTTTCTGAAGTGATCTCCTTCTGGGTTTCCGGGTTGACGATCTTGAGTTTGTACAGATAGTCAGGATTCAGGAGGGAATCATTGACATAGAGAAGCTGGTTGGGAAAATAGAAAACACCGGAATCCTTGTCGTTAACGGAGGTGGTATCAAATGGATAAATGGCCATCAGGTGGCTGCCGTCCCAGGCCTCAATCGTTACATCCAGTTTCATCAGGTAATTGCTGGAGTCGGCGATCTGAGCATATTCCAGGGCATTTCCAGGACCCAGGAAAGCTTTTGTGATCTTGATATAGTGAGCTGAATCGAGTTGATTCAAAATACCATAGACGATGGTCACATCTTCCCAGTCGGCATTCAGCTGGAGGTCTTTCTTACAGGAGAGCACAAGGAATCCGGGGATCAGAAAGAGGATACTAATTTTGAGAAACCGCATGATCAAGGAGTTCGTTAGGAAAGCAAAAATACAATTTTTTCCATAAAGTTGTAGCTTTGCAAATTAATCAGATCGATATGTCGGCAACATTTTCATTCCGCAACGTTCAGAAAGTGACTACCCATGTGCTTCAGGAGATGAAGCTGAAAGGGGAGAAGATCGCTATGCTGACTGCCTATGATTTCTCCTTTGCCAGGATCCTGGAGAACACGGGTATTGACGTGATCCTGGTCGGAGATTCGGCATCGAACGTCATGGCGGGGTTCACCTCCACTCTGCCCATCACCCTCAATGAGATGATCTACCATGCCTCCTCCGTCGTCAGGGCGGTCAAACGGGCTCTTGTGGTGGTGGACCTCCCCTTTGGAACTTACCAGGGAAACTCAAAAGAGGCCCTGGTTTCCGCCATCAGGATCATGAAGGAGTCGGGTGCAGATGCCGTGAAACTGGAGGGGGGAAAAGAGGTGGTGGAGTCGATTGACCGGATTCTCACCGCCGGGATCCCGGTGATGGGGCATCTGGGTCTGACCCCGCAATCCATTCACAAGTTCGGGACCTATGTTGTTAGGGCGACTACCGATGATGAGGCCGCCAAACTGGTCTCAGATGCACGCCTGCTTGCCGACGCAGGTTGTTTTGCCATCGTACTGGAAAAGATCCCCGCGAAGTTGGGCAAGCAGGTAGCCAGTGAGGTCAGTATCCCAATCATCGGAATTGGAGCGGGCAAGTATGTTGACGGGCAGGTGCTGGTACTTCATGACATGCTGGGTATCACCCAGGAATTCTCACCACGGTTTCTCCGGAGGTATCATAATCTATCGGAAGAGATTAAAGGAGCCGTCAATACCTACATTCACGATGTGAAAATGAACGACTTCCCCAACGATCGGGAACAGTACTGATTCTCACATGATTGAGCCCGGGCGTATTTTGCTGGAAGACAACCATCTGCTCATCTACAACAAGCAGCCAGGAGAGATTGTTCAGGGAGACAAGACGGGCGACACCCCGCTGAGCGAAGCGCTGAAACAAGATATCAAAACGAGGTATGGCAAACCCGGGGAGGTCTTTCTGGGCGTTGTTCACCGCCTCGACCGGCCTGTCAGCGGAGCCCTGGTGTTTGCTCGGACCTCCAAAGCCCTTTCCCGATTGAACGAGCTGCTTAAATCAGGCGGGTTCCGCAAAACTTACTGGGCGGTTACTCCCAATCCTCCCCCGATGGATCAGGATCATCTCGTTCACTACCTGGTTCGCAACGAAAAACAGAATAAAAGCTACGCATACACCTTTGCACGTGATCAGGCCAAGAAAGCAGAGTTAACGTATACCCTTGTTTCGCAGAGCGACCGTTACTACCTTCTGGAGATCAATCTGATGACAGGAAGACACCATCAGATCAGGGCACAGATGGCCCAGATAGGATGCCCGATCAAAGGGGATCTGAAATACGGTTCCAACCGTTCCAACGCGGACGGGTCAATTCATCTACACGCCAGGTCCATTGAATTCATCCATCCGGTCCGCCGAGAGCGGGTTTACATTGTAGCCAAACCGCCCGATGATCCGTTGTGGAACTATTTTATACAGACTGACACTGCCAAATAGAACCAGACCATGCACAACCACATCCTGAATATCCTTCCTTCTCCCCTGGTGCCTTTCCAGCCTGACTGGATTTTCTGGGTATTGCTCGGGTTATTTTTCCTGATCGCATGGGTCCAGGTAGCTTACCCGCAACGGTTGCGGCTGATCCTCAGAGCTTCATTCAGCAACCGCGACCTGCACCAGATTGAACGTGACGGAAACCTCTCCAATGAACGAATCACCTTTGTGCTCACTGTGATCTATCTGTTCTCTGTTTCGATGATCACCTATCAGTTCATTCAGCTCCTATTCCCCCATACATCCAGCATCCCTGCATTCAGGCTGTATCTTTTATTGACGCTGGCCATCACCGCTTTCTGGGCATTCAAACTGTTTCTCATGAATCTGATCGCCTATATATTTCAGACTGAGCAAACCAACAAGACATACCAGCTCAACATCCTGATAACCACCTCATTTCTCGGACTACTCCTCATCCCTGTACTGGTGATCACCATTTATCTCAAATCCGTTTGGGCTCTTTACATCGGGCTGGCTTTTATCGGAAGTTTCTCCCTTTTCAGACTCATAAAGGGTTTTTTCATAGGAATAACACTTACCCGATTCTCTTATTTCTTTTTATTTGTCTATCTTTGCACCCTCGAAATCTTACCGTTACTTATTGCTGCTAAATTGATCGTCGATTATCTTTAATTTCTGGGTGAAAAGAAGAGAGCGTAGAATTTAAAAAAAGTGTAGCCTTGAAGATTAAGAATATTCTGATTAGCCAACCTCAGCCATCTGATCTTGAAAAATCCCCTTATGGGGAGCTGGCAAAAAACTTCAATCTGGCCATTGAATTCAGGAAGTTCTTCAAGATTGAAGGAATTACGGCGAAAGATTTCAGGAAAGCAAGGATCAATCTGCTCGACTACACCGCCGTGATCTTTACTTCCCGAAATGCCGTGGACCATTACTTTCGGATTGCCAAAGAGATGCGGGCCGACATTCCCGATTCCATGAAATACTTCTGTGTCTCAGAATCCACGGCCTATTATCTTCAGAAATATATTCAATTCCGGAAACGGAAGATCTTTCACAGCAAAGAGAATTTTGATATCCTTTCCGAACTGATTAAGAAGCACAAAACAGAGAAATTTCTTTTACCCTGTTCCGACAGCCATAAGAGGGAGATCCCCGATATCATGGATTCCCTGAAGGTTTCGTATAAAAAAGCCATCATCTATAACACCATCTCCAATGACCTTTCCGACCTTGATCTTAAAAAATATAATCTGATGGTTTTTTTCAGCCCCGCCGGGATCAGGTCTCTTTTTCATAATTTCCCTGGTTTCAAGCAAAACAACTGCGCCATTGGTGTATTCGGTCCCTCTACTGCCAAAGCAGCCGAAGAGGCCGGATTGAATCTGACCATCCAGGCTCCAACCAGTACTGCTCCGTCGATGACCATGGCGATTGAACAATACTTAACGGGCGAAGGGAAGAAAGGATAGCTTCTTGCCTCTGAATGTTCAGGTTCCATGAGAGAAACTTTCTCAAAAGAGGAACGGCTTTGCCGCCAAACGCTTATTCAGCAGCTCTTCACCTCCGGTGCCTCCCTGTCAATCCCCCCCCTAAAAGCCCGGTGGCTCCACTTAACCCTGCCCACAACGTTTCCTGTGCAATTGCTGATCGCTGTTCCGAAAACCTCTTTCCATGATGCTTCCGGAAGGAATCTGGTGCGCCGCCGTATCCGTGAAAGCTACAGGAGGCATAAAACCATCCTCTACGAGTCACTCTCCCGATCGGAAAAACAAATGGCCCTTGCGGTCACCTTTTCGGGAAGGGAGATCCTCCCCTATTCAACCATTGAGGAGAAAATAATCTTACTTTTACAGCGTTTAAAAGAAGAAAATGAAAAAGCTGTTGGGTAGTTTTTTCATTTTGCTGATCCGTATCTACCAAGGGGCTATTTCACCTTACCTGATGCCATCCTGCAGATACACCCCCACCTGTTCTGCCTACGGAGTGGAAGCGATCCGCTTGCATGGGCCGTTCAAGGGAGGCTGGCTGGCGTTGAAACGAATCTCCCGGTGCCATCCCTGGGGAGGAAGCGGTTACGACCCGGTTCCGGGATCTATGGAAGCTGAGGAATGGAAGAAACATAAACTAATTAAGTAAATTGATTTATGAGACGTGGAATAACAGCATTTTTCCTTTTGTCATTGATCCTGTCTGCACGGTTTGCACTTTGTCAAACACCACAAGATCAGACATTTGAAATCCTGAAGAACCTGGATATATACACGGACGTCATCAAAGAGCTGAACTCTGAATATGTTGATGAAATTCAGCCGGGGGAACTCACCAAAGAGGGAATTGATGCAATGTTGTATTCCCTTGATCCCTATACAAACTTTATCCCCGAAACTGAAATAGAGGACTATAAATTCATTACGACCGGCCAATATGGCGGCATCGGAGCACTGATCCACCAGGCAGGGGACTATGTGATCATCTCTGAACCTTACCTGGGATCCCCGGCCCAGAAAGAGGGGTTGATGGCCGGCGACAAGATCCTTGAGGTGAATGGCCAGTCGGCTGTCGGAAAGAGCTATGACGAGGTCAGTGCCATCCTCAAAGGCCAGGCCGGCACGCAGGTCCAGGTCAAGGTCATGCGGGGCGGATTAGATCAGATCCTCGAAAAAACCATCACTCGTGAAAACATCAAGATCGACAACATATCTTATGAGGGTATTGTCGGCGGAGACATTGCCTATATCAAACTCACCGGATTCACGCAGGATGCAGGGAAAGAGGTGAAACAGGCCTTACTGAAGCTGAAGGAGAAACAACCCGTTAACGGGGTGATCATCGACCTGCGTGACAATGGCGGAGGGCTGCTGAATGAGGCCGTCGATCTGTCGAATATTTTTATCGAGCGCGGACAGGAGGTGGTCACCACCAAAGGGAAAGTGAAGGAACAGAACCGTACCCACAAAACCCTTTATCCCCCTGTTGATCTTAAAATTCCCCTGGCCGTGCTGGCCGACAACCAAAGCGCCTCTGCCAGCGAGATTTTTGCCGGGGCCATGCAGGATCTTGACCGGGGTGTCATCATCGGTCAGCGGACATTCGGGAAAGGGTTGGTTCAGAATGTGATTCCACTGAGTTACAACGCGCAGCTGAAGATCACGGTCGCCAAATATTACATTCCGAGTGGGCGCTGTATCCAGGCCATTGACTACAGCCACAAGGACAACAACGGCTTTTCAAGTAAGATCCCCGATTCCCTGATCAGGGAATTTTCAACCAAAAATGGCAGAAAAGTCTATGACGGCGGAGGAATATCGCCGGATATCCAGGTTGCGCCCAGAAGATTCAGCCAACTTGCCCTCACCCTCTACAGCAACTATTTGATCTTTGATTTCGCCACCCTGTTTCGTCAGGCACATCCGGCCATTCCCCCGGTGGAAGACTTTGAGATCACAGAATCGATCTATGCCGACTTCCTGGCCTTTATCGCCGACAAAGACTATTCTTACACCACTCGCAGCGAACAGGCTCTTGAACGGTTGAAAAATGAAGCCGAACGCGAGCACTACTTCAACGCGATTGAAGGTGAATACGATCAGTTAAAACAATACATGATCGAGGACAAAAAGACCGATATCACTAAATACGAAGATCAGATCCGCGAACTGCTCCGGGCCGAAATCGTATCCAGGTACTATTACCAGCGGGGAAAGGTGCAGGTCTCCCTGACAAATGACCCGGAACTTGAACGGGCCATAGAAGTATTGCATCAGCCTTCCGCCTACCGTGACATCCTGGAGGGACGCTGGGTAGATCCTGCAAAGACCCTGGGCCAGGAGGTCCAGGAGGAAACAGATGAATCAAATGAATCATTTTCTGAATAATTTTTCCATGAAACTAAAATCCATTCTGCTGATTGCCATGGGGATGCTTTTAAGCGCTTCCCTATGGGCCGACAAGCCGGCCTACGTGATATACAATTCAAAAGGGAAAAAAAGCTCCTACAAAGAACTTCTGAAGGATGCCGGAAATGTTCAGGTGGTCTTTTTCGGGGAGCTTCACGACAATCCGATCAGTCACTGGCTGGAGTTTGAACTCACCCGGGATCTTTTTGCAGCCAAGCAGGAAAAGCTGGTGCTGGGCGCCGAGATGTTTGAACGTGACAACCAGTTGCTGCTGGATGAATACACCCGGGGATTTATCCGGAAAAAGGACTTTGAGAAAGAGGCCAAACTTTGGTCGAATTATTCAACCGACTATGCTCCCCTGGTAAACTTTGCCCAGGAACATCACCTGAGATTTGTCGCCACAAATATCCCCAGAAGATATGCCGCTGTGGTCAACCTGAAAGGGTTTGAAGGGCTTGACAGCATCAATGCCTACCAGCGGGCGATGATCGCTCCGCTTCCCATCAAATATGATTCCACGATGCATTGTTACCAGGCCATGAAAGGCATGTTTCAGGACGGCAGCCAGATGCATCAGGCCATGCATCTTCCTGAAGCCCAGGCAATCAAGGATGCAACCATGGGATATTTCATCTTTAAGAACCTGGAAGAGAACGGCCTTTTCCTTCACGTCAACGGAGCCTATCACAGCGATGATCATGAGGGGACCGTATGGTATCTGAAAGATTACGCCAGAATATTTCCTTTTGAAACGAACGTCCTGACGATCACCTGCGTTGAACAGGATGACCCTGAAGAACTCGCGGAAGAATCTTTGGGGAAAGCGGATTATATCGTTTGCATTCCTTCATCAATGACGAAAACCCAGTGAAAACGTCCCGGCCAGTCAGGCGAAGGTATAATAGGCATTGATCAGAAAATTCCAGGCTGTCACTACTATAGTGGCCACCACCTTGGACAAATAGAAATTGACCTTTAACTTACTTGTCATTGCCCAGACAATCGCGCTGTTGATGCCCAACCCAATCAGGGCAATGACAAAGAACCGGCCAAATTCTATCAAAACATTCGGATTGGTGCTGTGGAACGTCCAGATCCTGTTCAGAAAATAGTTGGTGGTGGCTGCAATGGTAAAGCCGATGCCGTTGGCGACATATTTCTGGATTTTCAGGTATTCCTTGCAGATAAAGGTGATCGAGAAATCCACCAGGACACCTGAAAACCCCACAATGCCGAACTTAACGAATTTCAGCAGGAAGGAGGTGGAAAAAAAATCTTCCATTGGGATATACTTAAAGCTGAATCAGCAGCACTTTGTTCTGATCGTCGCGGATCACCTCCACGGTGATCGTTTGGCCGTGTTTCAGTTTTGAGAGGCGGGACATATACTCATATATATTCTCCACTTTCAGCCCGTTGATCGCGACGATGATATCCCCTTTCAGCATGCCACCGAGGTCGGCCGGCTTTCCGGAGGTAACTCCATCGACCCGCAATCCCCTCTTTTCCGCACCGGCGAAATCGGGCATGATCCCGAGGGTGACTTTCAGGGTTCTGCCGGTGCGGCCGGCAGCCACTTTACTGCCGGATTCCCGGAATGTCAACGGTTCAGGAGCTCCGGCAACCGATTCAAGCAGGTTTGCGGCAAACAGGCCGATAGCCGCTTCCGAGTCAAAATCGAGCTTCTCGGTATCATCAAACGGAGTGTGGTAATCCATATGGACGCCTGTGTTGAAATAAAACACCGGGATGTTGGCAGCATAGAAGGAGGCATGATCCGAGGGACCGTATCCATCAGCGGAATGCACCACCCTAAAGGGAAGTCCTTTCTCATAGAGGGCCAGGATCGAGTCAGCTTCCGCTGAAGTTCCGGTACCGCTGACATTGATCTCATTTTTTTCCTTATCGAACCGGCCGACCATATCAAAATTGAACATGGCGACAATCGATGTCAGCGACACCGGAGGATTGTCAACAAAGTACTTCGAACCCAGTAACCCCATCTCTTCCGCACTGAAAGCGACGAAAACAATGCTCCGTGCAGGGGCTCCCGCTTTGGCCAGGGCTTTGGCGAGCTCCATTACCATCGCGGTTCCGGAAGCGTTATCATCGGCTCCATTGTGGACCGCGGTGGTATCCGGCATCCGGGAGCCCGAATTGGGTCCACCCATCCCCAAGTGATCGTAATGCGCTCCTACTACAATGTACTGATCCTGTAAAACGGGATCGGAGCCTTTCAACAGCACGATCACATTCTCGGTTTTTTGTCTCTCCTGGTGAATATCTGTTCCGGCATCAAGGATGCCCTGGATGGGAAAGGACTTGGGCTTCATTTGCCTGATGATCATTGCTTCAAGGCTGTCAGCGGTAAACCCGGTGGCAAGAAGCACCTTATCGGCAAGGTTCCTTGTGATATTGATTACCGGGATACCGGCTGTCACCTCGTTGTTTTCCACCACCAGGGGCATCAGTTTGTCTTCCTTCTCCAAACTCCGGGGAGTCACCAGCAGCACTCCCGCCGCCCCATTGTCTTTGGCTGTCAGCACTTTGCTGCGGATGTTACTAAAGGGGATAAAGGCACTTTCCGAATTATCGGGTTCCGGGTCCGCCCGGAAAAACATCACCCATTTCCCCTGTACATCCATATCAAGATAATCGTTCCACTCAAGGGAGTCCAGATGAAGGTCAAAGCCAAAGCCGGTAAACACAACCTGGGCATTCACCGTTCCGGAAGAGGAAAATGCCAGGGGAGTGAAGTCCTCGTTCAGTTTAACATCTTCCCCGTTAAATGAGAGATGGTTATCTCCTCCCAATTCGACCCCCGTAACGACATCAAAATATTGAAATCCATGATCGGCGAGAGGGGTTAAGCCGGCCTGCAGAAAATGATCCATGATGAATTGGGCGGCAACATTCGCTTCCGGTGTGCCCGGTTTTCTCCCTTTCAAAGAATCTGACGCAAGAAAGGTTACATTCTTTTCAAGGTCAGCAGCAGAAATTTCAACCTTTTTCTGGGCAAACGAAGCAATGGAGATGAAAAAAACCAGGAACAGGATACTATGAGTTTTCATTGCAATTATTATTTAAAGGTCATATGAATTAACATACTGATGCTTGAATTCGTCATTCGTCATTCGTAATTATATTATTGTACCTCCTCCCACTACCTCATCACCCTGATAAAACACAGCACTCTGGCCGGGAGTGATTGAATCCGTCGGATGGAAGAACGTTCCTTTAACCATGTTGTTTCCATCAGGTTCAATGGTTGCCTCGCGTTCCTTCTGAGCCGACCGGATCTTGCAGGTTACCTCCATGGCTGAAGTAAGTGCTTCAATGGAGATCCAGTGCAGATCCTTGACCAGGAAAGTGGTTGCATAGGTCTCTTTTCTTGTTCCCACCACTACACGGTTCGTCTCCGGGTCGAGCCTGATCACGTAAAGAGGTTCCGTATAAGCCACCCCCAACCCTTTCCGCTGGCCGATGGTATAGTTCCAGAAGCCCGAATGGCTTCCGAGCCGGGTACCGTCGGTCAGCACAATGTCGCCGGGTGTCTCCGGCATCTCCAGTAAATCCTTGTATTCACCACCGAAAAAATCCTGGCTCTCCACCTTTCCTGCTGCCGGGATCTCCTCCTGAAGGGCGATTTCCCTCACATCCGCCTTGGTCAATTCACCAAGGGGAAAAATTATTTTGCTCAATTGATCCTGGGACAAGCGGTGAAGGAAGTAGGTCTGGTCTTTTTTGGAGTCGATCCCTTTTCGCAGAATAAACCGGTTACGGGTTTCATCGAAGCCTACGCGGGCATAATGGCCGGTGGCGAAAAAATCATAGTCCAACCCCTCTTGTTCCGCCATCAGCGGAAGCAATCCGAATTTTATGAGGTGGTTACATTTCACACAGGGATTGGGCGTATGGCCCGCAAGGTATTCGGATTTGAAATAGTCCAGTACCGTGTTTTTAAATCCTGCGGAACAATCCACCACATGATGGGTGATCCCCAGCATATCGGCAATTTCCTTCGCCTCTTGCACTTCATCCGCTTCATCGGGCCCGTAACAGGCATGCTTCCCCGACGAAGAGTACCCCTTGTCCCAGATGGTCATGGTTATGCCGATCACATCGAAGCCCTTCTTTTTAAGCAAATAGGCAGCCACCGACGAATCCAATCCGCCGCTCAATCCAACCAGCACTCGCCTCTTCTTTTCCATCCGGGTATCAGGAAATTTCTAAACCAGATTGCAAAGATAGGAGAAGCAAGGGAAATATCGACAACATGGCAGCGTGAGATCTGTCAGGCTGATCAGTGAAGAATGACCATTCTTTTCACCCACCGGCTTTCTGATGTAGTCAGTTGGTAAAGATAGATCCCTGCGGGGAGGTTTCCGGCACTGAACCTGACGGTGAATTCACCGGGGCTGGTGACCTGATCAGCCAGCGTTCGGACCACATTCCCGAAAAGATCCATGATCGTCAGCGTCACATGGTCGCGTTCAGCTATGGTGTACGAGATGACCGTGGAACTCTCAAACGGATTGGGAAAATTTTGATTCAAGCCCGATGCGTCAGAAAATTCTTCCGGAGTTGCCGTCACTGGATCGCACTCATTGAACTGAACCCCGTCAAGCCAGAGGGTGAACCCATAGTCCCAGGTATCGGCCCAGAACTCCACATAATTCACCTGATCCCAGTTCAGTTCTCCAACCATAGAGCGTTGAAACGTTGAATTGCCCGAAAGCGGGAAGCTGTATCTTGTCCATACGCCGTGAGCTGCGTTCAGGAGACTTGCAGGAGCTGAATAACGTGCGTAGTTTCCATTCCTGTCGCCTATCCGGATATGGAAATACTGAAATCCGTATGGGATGAATTTCAGGGTTTTAACCCAGAAACGAAGGGTGTCCTCCTCGGTTAGCATCCATTCGGAGAGCGAGTCGCCGTAAGGCCTGTAATTCAATGCAACATACCAACCCCTCGAGGTGTGAAATTTGACGGAAGCCTCGCCAACCATCTTATCCTCCGTATCAAAATAGAGACTGTCGGCAAACTTCACCGGTGCCGGATAGCCTGTTTCCGGGTATCCGTACCAGGTGGACAGAGGTTCCGCCAAATCACAGGGAGGATCCTCCTGAATCCCGGTTTCAGGTGAAGGGAGCATGGGCCACCAGAGCACTTCCCCCTTCGCAATGTTATCGTGTTTGTCAAAGATCTTTTCCGAGATCATGGAGGTATCACCCGGCATCCATCTGTTATCAACAGCATAAATATCGTAGGTGGAGTTGTTAGAAATATGGTAAACGGTCGGGTACCTGAAATCATTCCCCGCGAGGGTATCTGAATCGGACTGCCCGTCAAGGTATACACTGGCATCCCTGCTGAAATCAAAGGCATTCCCCGTCGCCACCAGATGCTCGCTTTTACTGGCTGAGATGGCCACCGTATTCCCATCGAAAAGGTTGTTGTGGATCATGTAATCGTGTGAATATTGATTGGAGTAACCTGCTATCGGGGAGCCTTCCCAAAGTTCGATCCCGGTTGGGTTATCCCGGATCACATTGCCGGTGATGGTGTTCTCAAACCCCCGGTCAATCGCTATCCCCGTCTGGTAATTCCCGATGACCTCATTGCTGTCGACCAGGGTGTTGAAGGAATAGCCAAGCCAGAGCCCATAATGGCTGTAGTTGCAATTGTTGTGAAGATAGGTGTTCCCGTCGGCAAAGGTCGCTTCAATTGCGTTATGGGGCGAATAAGAACATTCATTATAGCCGAAGTAATTGTTGTTAGGGATGTTTGAATACTGGTACTGACCCAGGAAAACTCCATCACCGGAATAGGATAGATCGTTGTACTCAACGACATTTTCATTGGAGACAAGCATCAGCAACGCGGCACAGTCGCTGGGATCGGTGTAGGGCCTGTTGACATGCGAGCAGTTATTCTGATAGATATGACAGGTGTCTGTCCAGTACATACGGATCCCGAAGGAGGTGTTCCAGGAGAAGTCGTTTTCATAACAAGCGATGCTGTCGCAATGATAGAGGGCCATTCCGTCATTCTGCAGTGTCATGTTGTTTTCGTAGATCTCTGCGGCCCTGCACTGGTACATCAACACCCCTCCGCCCAATGCCTGGGTATAATCCGTCCAGATACTGATCCAGCCGGTTGAATCCACCTTGTTACCTGAAAACATGTTCCCGTTGATGGTAATGTGATGGGAATTCATGATATGGACCGCATAAAAATAATTGTAAACTGAATCAAAATTCTTGATGACGATATGATCTGAGTTGGTGATCTTGATCATGTAGCCAAGCGTATCAATTCCATCTACAAAACAGCTGTCCCCGTCGAGGATTACATTGTGTACATTGTTGAGCTGGATCACACCATCGGCGGGATTGTCGGCAAAGGAATACTCTCCGGCGGCAAATTTAATGTTTGAATTGCTCTGGACCTGCAGGTTGTCCGTGATGGGGGTGTATGTTTGTCCGGACGCCAGGAGACTGAACAGAACCAGGAAGATGTACGGGAAAATACCTTTTTTCATACTGACGGTTTTTTTAAGCGAATTTAGGAAAAATCGAAGGGCATTAAAACTAATTCACATGCAGGATGTGAATATCTTCATATCAATGCGTTAAATCTCTTGTGATCTTCCCGTATCTTTATCGTCCAATTAAGACCTGTTGTGCTTACAAGATCCAACATAGTTCTGCCGGTTTTCATCTCCTTTCTCTGTCTGGGTGCCTCCCTGTTTTTTAGCGGCTGCCGAAGAACCATCGAGGTGGAGGATCCGACGATAGGGAGCATGGATGATCTGAATGTACATTCCAGTTTCGACTGGCAGACAAGCAAGGAGGTGGAATTGCTCATTGTATCGAATTTCCCCTCCCTTCCTGCCGGGGCTGTCTCAAAGGTATCGGTATTCAACGGAGATCCTGCCAATGGAGGTAAGCTGATCAAACAGGGGGCAGTAGGGGTCAACTTCATGTTCAAGGCCAAATTGCGTGTAGCCACAACCGTGCAAACCCTGTTTTTGCAGATTTTGACTGTAACCGGGTATACCGAAGTGGCAGAGGTGCCTGTGGAGAATACGATCAATTACACCTTTTCCGAACCTGCTATGAAGTTTGCACCGGATGTTCCGTTGAACGGTCCAGATTGCTCCTCAGGATGCGATACCTTGCTGAACGGTTCCGGGACAGCAGTGATCGATGGGGGAATGGTTTTTTGCATCACGGATCATTATACTGGACATCTCTCCATAAGGAATGGAACCGTCAAGGTTTGCGGCACCTTTTCGGGCACTGTCAGCATGGGCCAGGAAGAAAACAGCTGTCATCTCATTGTAACCTCAACCGGTTCAGCTGATATCACAGCATTGACCATGACCCGGGAGTGCTCCTTGTCGGTATACGGTTCAGCACGCTTTGAGTCTGTTTCCATGGCCAACAATGCCTTCCTGGAAAATTATGGGGAGACCACCATCAACAACAACTTCTCTCATCCCAACCTTCTTGAGAATTTCGGAGAACTCACCATCAACGGGGAATACCTTGTCAATGGAACCGCAAGCGAACTGCTAAACCTGGGGACGATCATCGTGAACAGTGACTGGGATGTCTCCGGATATGTGGATAATTACGGAACCATTGAGGTGTTCGGTAATATTGACTTCCATGGAAAAACCGTTTACAACCGTTGCAAGATCGTTTGTTACCAGCAGGTTGTTTTCAATACCATGCTCTACCACTCTGACAATGGATACCTTCACTCAGAGCTGGAACTCACCGTAACCAGTGGGGCTAAACTGGTGTTAATGAACCAATCAATGCTTAGTGCCTCCGATTTTATCATGAGCAATTCAATTACCGGGCAAGGCAGTTGCAGCGTGATCAAATGCACCCTCTCCGCAAGCATTACCAGTTCGGCGAGATATGTGACAGGCCCCATTGAGATGCTGACGCCTGACGGGACCCTTGTATCGGGCAGCTATCCCGAGAACTTCCTGGAAGGGGCTGTCCTCCTTCCCCTTTCCGCTGCCACAGCCTATGTTCCGGCCACCGCCTGTAATCCTGAAGGCAGCGGGCAACTGAGCGTCCTCGATTCAGACGGCGATGGCATTGCCAATTTGCTTGATTATTTTCCTGCGGATGACTCCCGTGCATTCATCAGCTGGTATCCCGCAGCCTCCTCGTTCGGAAGCCTCATCTTCGAAGACCTGTGGCCTTACAAAGGCGATTATGACATGAACGATGCCGTGATCGACTACCAATTTAAAGTGATCACCAACGCGAGAAACCAGGTAGTGGACATTCAGCCGAAATTTTACTTGCGGGCGGCAGGCGCTGCATTTAAAAACGGCTTCGGGTTTCAATTTGACGGTATCCTCCCCGAGATGATCGGCTCGGTCACAGGATATAACCTCAAGTTCGGATACGTCAAGTTAAACGACAATGGTACCGAGAGTTCACAGGCAAATGCGGTAATCATTGTGTGGGACAATGCCGACAACCTCATTCACTTTGCCGGCCCCAGCCCCATGTTCAACACCCTTCCCGATTATCCTGCGGGATACTCTGATTCGGTATTCATCAACATTCATTTCAAAGAGCCTCAGGATCAATACATTTTAAAAGATCCCCCTTACAATCCTTTCCTTATCAAGAATATGGACAGAGGCGTGGAGATCCACATGCCGGACTTCATACCCACATCCCTGGCCAATCCCCTTTATTTCAGTTCGGGGGAAGATGATTCCGATCCTGCTGAAGGGAGGTATTACAAAACCGTCAACAACCTTCTCTGGGCAACGAATATCAGTGAGAAGTATGACTATACCTACGAAACCATTGCCATTTTGTATGGGTACAACAATTTTGCCGAATGGTGCCAGGCAAGCGGTAACTCCTATCCTGACTGGTACTACAACCTCGAGGGCTACCGCAATGAAGCATACATCTATACCATCCCAAAGAAGTAACTTCCGTAAAGTTTAACCGGCGACCGGGATCCGTTTATTGCCGACCGGATCTCTTTACCACCATCCACAAGTATGCCGCAGCAAGTCCCACTCCAGCCGAGGAGATCACGAACATGGCCCTGGCACCGAAGGCGAACCAGATCACACCTGCGAGACTGCTTGCCACGAGAGTAAAAAGGCTTGACAGGCTGGTAAAAAGTCCGATGGCCGTGGCAGTATCCTTTCGTTCCGAGATATTGGTCAGCAACGCTTTGGAGATGCCATCAGTGCAGGCTGCATACAATCCATAACCAAAAAAAAGAGCCAGGAAGATCCCTATGGAATGGGCCCACCCAAACCCCATATAGACGATGGCAAAGATCAGCAGTCCGATGATCAGCATTGTTTTCAGCCCAATCTTATCGGCCAGCCACCCGACAGGATAGGAAAAGAGGGCAAAAATCAGGTTGTAGAAAATGTACACCCCAATCATCTGAACATCGGGCAATCCCTGTTCTTTCACTGCCAGGAGAAGGAACACATCCGAACTGTTGAACAGTGTAAACCACAGCAACCCCGCCACAACAAGGCGGTAATGGGAATCGGCATGTTTCCAGTAAGAAAAATAGGAGAAGAAATGGACCTTCTTTTCGCTTTTCTCTTCTCTTACCTTTTTCTTTTCACGGATAAAGAAAGTCAGAAGGATGGTCACCATCCCAGGAAGGAAGGCCAGAAAAAAAAGCCAGCGGTACCGGTCAGGGAAAAAATGGAGGTAAACAAGGGCAAGTGCAGGACCAATTGCCGCCCCCAGGGTATCCATTCCCCGGTGAAACCCAAATACCTTTCCCTTATTTTCCTTTGTCGTTTCATCGCTCAGGATGGCATCCCGGGCGCCGGTGCGGACTCCTTTCCCCAGCCGGTCGAGGGTACGGGCCATAAAGACCCATGCCGGGTAGAGGAACAAGGCCATCAACGGTTTGGAAACCGCGCTGAAGATGTAACCGGCCTGAATGAAAGGCAACCGTTTTTGTTTCAGGTCGGAGAGGTTCCCGAAATAGCCTTTGCTCAGTCCGGCGGTAGCCTCAGCCACCCCTTCCAGTATCCCGATCAGGAGAACTGAGAACCCGATGGACCGGAGATAAAGCGGCATCACCGGGTAAAGCATCTCACTGGCTATGTCGTTGAAAAAGCTGACAAACGACACCAACAGGATCGTACGGGTGATGATCCGTCCCTGATTACTCATTAATTAACCTCTTGTAATCGTCAATCTGGTTGAAATAGTTCAGATACTCCTTCGCTGCACCGGCCAGTTTGTAATTCCAATGCCGGGAAGCCTCTTTTGCATTGAAGGCAGTGGTTTCATCAATATACCCAAGCCGTTTAAGGGTGGTGAATGCATTCATTCGTGATTCAAACTCCTGGTTCATGGCTGAATAGGAGATCAACTCCTTCAGATAATTCAGTTTCCTGTGTTCAATGGCGATCTCCAGCCATTTGATCCGGATATTCTTACCCCTCCAGCCTGTCTCATGTGATGTCTGTTCAAGGTACTCCTCAGTATCCACCGGAAAATCCCTGCAAAGAGCCTCCAAAGCCAGTTCGATATTCAGGAAGGAGCTGTCATGCAGCAGTTCCTCTGCATCCCCCTTCAGCATCCAGGGGATCGGATCAAGCACTGATATAGCGGTCTTTCTCACTTCGGCATCGGGATCATGCAAGGCGATCCTGAAGAGTTCCCTGGTCACGAGGAGGGTATCGGTAGCCAGCTGGCGAAGTATCTCCGACTTGTTCAGATGAAACGACTCCTGCCCGAAACACCGGATCAGGAGATCCCTTTTGTCATCAGGAGATGCTTTACGCAACCCAATGAGTGCATCGTTACGGTCGGAGAGATGGAGCGCCTTCAGCGCCTGGGAGGAAAGTTCATCCAGTGATTTGTTGAACAAAACCTTTTTCAGCAGGCGGTTTCCGGGATCGAACAACACGAAACTGATCTGTTTTTTCCCTGGATTGGGAATCCTGAGTTCTTCCACCTTTTCTGATATCCAGACTTTAAGCGAATCGGCTGTATCGTCGGTGTACCAAACCTGTAACCAGACGGGCATCCTGAAAAGGCCGGTCAGGTCTGTCACCGGATGGATCTGTTCCGCTCTGATCAGGGTGTTTCTCATGCCGGTTGTGTCATCCATCACGCGATAACTTACCTCATAATGAGGTTCTCCCGGGTGGAGGATCCATTGATCAAAAAACCACTCGTATGAACGGCCGGTCACCTCGTAGATATTCCGGATAAAGTCCCGTGTTTCGGCAGAGCCATAGCCGAATTTCTTCAGGTAGCGTTGGATTGCCTCTCGGAATTCACGGTCTCCCATCACATCCCGCAACATCCCAAGTACCACCGATCCCTTGTCATAGATCCGTGCCCTTCCTCCCTGGCTGCTCCAGACAGGATATTGATTCTCCTCCGACGCCTTCAGGGCGGCAGCCTGCTCCTGCATCACCATGTTCTCATAATAATCCTCTCCGAAAATGGAGCGTTCAAACAGTTTGGCATAATAGGTCCCGAAACTCTCCGTAAGCCATACATCCTGATGCGCGAGATGCCCGATACAATCCCCGAACCACTGATGGGCCAGTTCATGGGCGTTCACATTGATGTAATTGCGTTGCCAGTAAGCCCCCGGGTCTATCAGCATATAATCCCCGAAAATAGTGGATGTGGTGCATTCCATCCCGCCATACATATAATCGATCACAGGGATTTCCCGGTAGACTGGATAGGGATAAGGAACACCCATTTCCGTTTCAAAAAAATCAAACATCTCCATGGTGTACTGGTAGGTGGTGGACACCTTATCTTCCATTCCCCTGTAATAAAGAAGCTCCAACGGGACACCCCGGTTGGTTTTTTCGACATGAACGTCATAATCACTGATTCCAAGGGCCGTCGAAAAATAGGGATGATCCGGCGTCAGGCGGTAGTGCCATGTAGAGGTGCCATCGCGGTTGTCCCTGACCGAGATCCGCTCGCCATTGGTGAATACGGAGAATTTCATGTCAAAGGTGATTCGCAGGTCCATGGTCACCCTACCATCCATGTAAGGAAGCCATCCAAAGGGTCGGTGAGCCCAGACCGATTTTCGCTTACCCTCTTCTCCAGGCTTCCACCCGATAAAATAGATCCCGGTTGCTACCGGATGTGAGGTATAGGTCATGTTCAGTGTATATTCCTCTCCTTTCCGTAAGCAGGCATCCGGATAAAATACCGTGTTGTCGCCCATTGTCCTGAGCCTGACCGGGACTCCTTCCATTTCAGCGCTTACCATAGAGAAACCAGGAGTATAAAAGATCATGGAATCGGTGGTAAAGCCACGGGGCACGAAGCGGATAGCCACTTCGCCACTGACCTGCCAGTCGGCGGGGATGAAAGTCAGGGAGGCATCAACATGCCGGAGGGATACCGGTAGATCCGGTGGGGTGGCATGAGGATCCCGCAGGTAGGTGACTCTCTCCTGCTGAGCCCGGACAGCAGGAACCAGCAGGCTGAAAATCAGCAACAAAAGAGGGGGGAAGAATCTCATCATCTCTATTTTTCTGTTCAGAGGCGGAATTTTAGTAAGTTTGTCCCGATGAACAAGCTTCTGCAAATTGGCCAAATTTACTAAAAATAGTCCGCAACTGACCGTAGCGGAGCACGATCCGTTCTACAGCCTGAAATCCTTTATCGAAGGAGAGGAAAAAGAGCGTCAACGGTTATCCAGGGAGTTGCACGACGGAATCGGGCAATACCTTGTCTCAGTCAAGATGCAGCTTGAGAGCCTGCTTTACCAGGATGAAAAAGACCTGAAAGAACATTTGTCCAGGATCCGGACCGACTTCGACAAGATCGTGGAGGAGATCAGGCGCATCAGCAATAACCTGATGCCCTCAGTGCTGGAAGCGTTTGGTATTGTTTTCGCCATTCGCAACCTGTGTGTGGAGACCAGTGATCATACAGGCCTGAAGATCTCTCTCGACTTCAAAGGAGACTTCGAATCCCTGAATAAAACAATCAAGACCTATATTTTCAGGATCGCACAGGAGGCATTGAACAACATTGTCAAGCATGCAGGAGCCCGGCAGGTGGAGCTGGTCCTGATCCGGCAGCGTGAGGAGGTCCTGTTTACGATCCGGGATGACGGAAAGGGGTTCAACCTTCAGGAGATCAAATCGGGAAGCGGTCACGGGATGAACAACATGCGGGAACGTGTAAACCTTCTCAACGGATCCATAGAAATTGATTCCCAGGTGAATGCCGGAACGCAGATTACCATCAATATCCCTTTATTCCATTAGATCATGGAGCCTGTAAGAATTTTTCTTGTTGACGATCATCAGTTGGTAAGGGATGGCATCAAAGCATTGCTGGCCGGCATCCCTGATATCATGATCATTGGGGAAGCCAGCAGCGGAATGGAACTTCAGGAAGCGATCGGATTGCAACAGCCGGACATCATCCTGATGGACATCTCCCTTCCCGACCAATCAGGAATTGATTTAACACGGAGTTTGGCCCAGCGATATCCGGAGATCAAAGTATTGATCCTGAGCATGTACACCAACGAAGACTTTGTGTTCAATGCCATAAAAGCGGGAGCAAGGGGATATTTACCCAAAAACACTTCGCGTCAGGAACTCCTGGATGCCATTTATACGATCAGGGAGGGAGAGGAGTTCTTCAGCGATTCAATTTCAAAAGTCATACTCAAGCGGTTTTTGCGCCAGGCTACCCAGCCGGAGGATGATACGGAGGAAAATTCACAACCTCTGACAGGACGTGAACTGGAGATCCTGAAACTCTTTGCCGAAGGATACAACAACAAAGAGATCAGCACCCGCTTGAAGATCAGTATCCGTACGGTGGAATCGCATAAAAACCACATCGTGAACAAACTCGGACTGAAATCGACGGTTGAGATGGTCAAGTTTGCCATTAAGAACAAAATTGTCGAACTATGAAACGTTTTATCCATATTCAGGACCTGCAGAACTTTCTTATCCGGCCGGAAAATTCTTCAAAGTCCGTAGGGTTTGTTCCCACCATGGGGGCGTTGCACGAGGGTCATCTTTCACTCATCCGGCGGTCGAAGAAGGAGAATGAGATCACCCTTTGCAGCATCTTTGTCAATCCCATCCAGTTCAACAACCAGGATGACCTGACAGGATATCCCAGGATGATCGAGCAGGATTCCAAACTCCTGGTGCGGGAGGGTGTGGATCTCCTCTTCGCCCCGGAGGTGGACGAGATGTATCCTCCGGGGGAGAAGCCCTACCTGGACCTTGATTTCGGAAAACTCGAGAGGGTAATGGAAGGGAAATACCGCCCCGGTCATTTCAACGGGGTGGCTATCGTGGTAAAAAAGCTGTTCGACATCGTCAAACCCACCCGGGCCTATTTCGGAAAAAAGGACTTCCAGCAACTGACCATCATCAATCATATGGTTCAGCTTCTTCGCCTGCCGGTGGAGATCGTTGCCTGTGAGACCGTCCGTGAACCCGACGGGCTGGCCATGAGCAGCCGTAACCTCCGGTTGACCATCAGTGAACGGGAGGTGGCCTCCCAGATCTATGATGTCCTGATGTATACCAAGGCTAACGCCGGTACGATGCCGGTCAAGAAGCTGCAGCTGCTGGCGCATAAAAGGCTGGAATCAAATCCCTTGTTCCGCATCGATTATTTTGAAATCGTTGACAAGGAAACCCTGTTGCCCGTCTCCTCCTGGGACCATCCGGAAAATATCATTGCCTGTACGGCTACCTATCTCGGTGACATCCGTCTGATCGATAATCTGGAACTTTTTTCGTAATTTTGCCGCATGAAAATAGAGGTACTGAAATCGAAAATACACCGGGCGACGGTGACGGAGGCAGATATCAACTATGTGGGAAGCATCACCATTGATGAAGCGCTGATGGATGCTGCCAATCTGATTGAATATGAGAAGGTTCACGTCCTGAATATCAACAACGGCGAACGCATTGAAACTTATATCATCAAGGGGGAGAGAGGAACCGGAGTGATCTGTCTGAACGGGGCTGCAGCCAGAAAATTTCTTAAGAATGACCTGGTGATCATTGCCTCCTATGCCTCGATGGAACCGGAGGAGGCCAAATTCTTTAAACCCAGTATCGTTTTCCCCGACCAGGACAATCACCTGCCCCCCAGCTAATCTTTCCCCGGATGCCCAACGTTCAAGCTGAAGCCAAACCCTTTAAAGCAGGGTTCCTCACAATCCTGAAATTTGTTCTCTTTCTCGGGCTCGGCATTCTGATTACGTGGCTATCGCTCAAGGACCTCACCGCAGCTGAACGGAGCGAGATCATCAAGGCCTTTGAAACCGCAAACTACAACTGGGTGATCCTTGGGATTGCATTGGGGATCCTGAGCCATATCCTCCGGGCTGTCCGATGGATGATGTTTATGGAACCCATGGGATACCAACCGCAGTTTAAAAATGCCTTTTATTCAGTGATGATCGGTTACCTTGCCAATCTTGCCTTCCCAAGGCTAGGAGAGGTGACCCGTTGCGGTATCCTGGCCAGGTATGAAAAGATCCCATTCAACCGTACCCTTGGAACCGTGATCACTGAACGGGCCATCGACCTGCTGATCTTTGGCCTTTTGTTTGTGTTGATGATCGTCACTCAGCTCGGCACGATACAGGAGTACCTGGATGAGACCATCTACCCGAAGCTGGTGGAGAAATTCGGGGCACTGCATTATTCACGGATCATGTGGCTCACGGTGGCAGCTATTGCGGCGCTGATCATTTTTCTTGTGTGGGTTTTCAGAAAACGGCTCCAGAGATTTAAGATCTACCAAAGCATCAGGGCGTTGGTGATCGGTTTCTGGGAGGGGTTGAAATCGCTGATGCTCATCAAACGGCCCTGGTTGTTTATCCTGTATTCGTTTGCCATCTGGACCCTCTATTTCCTGATGCTTTACGTCTGTTTTTTTTCGTTCCCCGAGACTTCGGGCCTTTCGATGGGAGCCGGATTGTCATCCCTGGTGCTTGGCAGCATCGGGATTATGATCACCCCCGGAGGGATCGGACTCTATCCTGCCCTGATCCAGGAGACGTTGAAATTATACGGGATCGTCCTTGTGACGGGGTTGGCCCTGGGCTGGATCGTATGGACCACACAAACCCTGATGATCCTGATTCTCGGAGGAGGTTCCCTTTTGATGCTATCATTTAACAAGACCCGACATGGAAAAAGCGGAGAGAATAAAGAGCAAGATCCTGCCAAGGGACCAGATCCGGCAGCGACACCATCAATGGAAGTTTAAAGACAGGAAAATCGTATTCACCAACGGATGTTTCGACCTGTTGCATCTGGGTCATATCGATTATCTTGCCAAGGCGGCAGATCTCGGGGATGTGCTGGTGGTCGGGCTGAATTCGGATCAATCGGTCAGAAAACTCAAGGGCGATAAACGGCCGGTGCTGGATGAACATGCCAGGGCCATGATGCTGGCTTCACTCTTCTTTGTGACTGCTGTCATCGTATTCGATGAAGAGACCCCTTATGACCTGATCGCTGAATTGAAGCCGGATATACTGGTCAAGGGATCCGACTACCGGATTGACGAGATTGCCGGTCATGATATTGTGCTGGGGCGTGGAGGAGAGGTGATAACGGTTCCTTTGACGGAAGGATATTCCACGACTGACCTGATAACTAGGCTTTGCCAGAAATAGGTATATCGAATGGCCAAGGTTAAAACCTCTTTTTTCTGCCAGAATTGCGGAGCACAGTTTCCGAAATGGCTTGGAAAGTGTCCGTCGTGCGGGGAGTGGAACACCTTTGTGGAGGAGGTCATTCAGCGGGAGGATACGAAGCGGGGGTACCGGATGCCGGATAGCGGAAGCCGGAAACCTGTCAGGATCTCGGAGGTGGCGATGGACACCCAGGTACGGATCAACCTGAACGACAATGAACTGAACAGGGTGTTGGGCGGAGGGCTGGTTCCCGGATCGGTGGTGCTGATCGGAGGCGAGCCCGGGATCGGAAAGTCGACCCTGATGCTCCAGGTAGCTCTCCGGAACAAAAACATTAAGGTACTCTATATCAGTGGTGAGGAGAGTGAACAGCAAATCCGCATGCGTGCCGAACGGAACGGGATGGATCAGGAGAGCTGTTACATCCTCACCGAGACCTCAACCCAATCCATTTTTCCTTTTCTGGAAGAGCTGCATCCGGATCTTATCGTGGTGGATTCAATCCAGACACTCACCACCCAGGTGATCGAATCCACTGCCGGCAGTATCTCCCAGATCCGCGAATGTACCGGCGAACTTCAGAAATACGCCAAAACGACCAATATCCCGGTGGTTCTAATCGGCCATATCACCAAGGACGGCACCCTCGCCGGTCCGAAGATCCTGGAACATATGGTGGATACCGTGTTGCAGTTTGAAGGGGACCGTAATTACGGGTACAGGATCATCCGTTCGGTGAAAAACCGGTTTGGCTCCACCTCTGAACTGGGGATTTACGAGATGAACGACCGGGGGCTCCGGCAGGTGGCCAATCCGTCTGAGATCCTTCTCTCCCACCGCGATGAGCCTACCAGTGGGATTGCCATTGCAGCCACCATCGAAGGGTTGCGACCGATGCTTATCGAGACCCAGGCCCTGGTCAGTTCCGCTGCTTATGGCACACCCCAGCGCTCCAGCACCGGGTTCGACACCCGCCGGCTGAACATGTTGCTGGCCGTGCTGGAAAAACGCAGCGGGTTCAGGCTGGGGGTGAAGGATGTTTTCCTGAACATCGCCGGCGGGATCCGGGTGGATGATCCGGCTATCGACCTGGCTGTGGTAGCCGCCGTTCTCTCCTCGAACGAAGACAAGCCCATCGATTCAAAGTCCTGTTTTGCGGCTGAAGTGGGACTTTCGGGAGAAATCCGGCCCGTTACACGGATCGAACCCCGGATTCTGGAAGCTGAAAAACTCGGCTTCGGGGAGATCTTTGTTTCCCGTTACAACCTCAAGGGAATCGATCTGAAACGGTTCCGCATCAAGGTCTCTCCCGTAAAAAAAATTGAAGAGCTCTGGGTGGCGCTTTTCCGATAATTGCGTATCTTGGTTGAAATTTTAACCACATACGTATGTCCATTACCCTGATCATTGTTCAGATCCTGATCCTGGCATTTGCTGTACTCATGACCAGCTACCTGTTGCCCGGGATTACCGTGAAATCCTTCTGGACTGCTGTACTCGTCGCTATCGTACTGGGGCTCCTGAATGCTTTTGTGAAACCCCTGATGGTCCTGCTGACCATCCCTTTTACCCTGGTGACCTTTGGATTGTTCCTTCTGGTCATCAATGCCCTGATCATCATGCTGGCGGGTGCCCTGATAAAAGGTTTTGAAGTAAAAGGGTTCTGGTGGGCCCTCGCCTTCAGCGTCATCCTCTCCCTGATCGAATACCTGCTTGAATTCCTGATCCTTCCATCGTTCGTGTAGAATGCGTCACCGTACCCTTTTCCAGCACAAAGAGATCACGGAGATCATTCGCCGGTGTCAGGTCTGCCATGTTGCCATGGTTGACGTCGAGGGGAACCCCTATGTGGTTCCCATGAATTTTGGATTTGAGGAGGATACCATCTACCTGCATTCTGCACAGAAGGGAAAGAAAATAGAGTGTCTGATGAACCATCCTGAGGTGTGTGTCAACTTCACCACCGATCATGAGTTGCGGTACCAGCATGAAGAGGTGGCCTGTTCATGGAGCATGAAATACCGCAGCGTTCTCTGCTACGGACAAGCAGAGTTTATAGAAGATCCCGAGAAAAAGCGGAAAGCGCTCGACATCCTGATGAAGCAATACACAGGAGGTTCATTCAAATACAACGATCCCTCTATCCGCGAAGTGAACTGCTGGTTTGTCAGGGTTCGCCGTTTCGATGCCAGGGTATATGGATATTGAAATGCTTGAGAACCTCACCGGATCTTCCGGATCCGATGATATGAATAAACTGCCTTTGAACTTAGAACCAAAAAAATATAATCATGGGAAAACGTGGAATTGAAATTCTGAATCTTGACAAAGAGGAACTGATCAATATGTTGAACGAAGCCCTGGCAGAGGAGTGGCTGGCATACTACCAGTATTGGATTGGTGCCCGGATGATGGAAGGGCCCATGCGCAGTGAGATTGAACCCGAACTCCTGCTGCATGCCGATCAGGAACTGGGTCATGCCGTGCTGGTGGTCAACCGGATCATTCAACTGGGAGGGACACCTGTCTTGAATCCCTTGGAATGGTACGATCTGGCCCGTTGTGCCTATGAAGCGCCAACCGATCCCTATGTGGAGGTGATCCTCAACCAGAACCTCCGGGGAGAGCGCTGCGCCATTCAACGCTACCAGGAGATTGCCGATTTTACAGGCCAAAAGGACCACTCCACACACCAGATGGCCATCAACATCCTCAATGAAGAGCTGGAGCACGAACAGGATATTGAAGACTGGATCGCTGACATTGAACGGATGAAGGATGACTTAAAGAAGCTCCGAATGTGATGAAGGAAGCACCTGTTCTGGTTGTCATCGGGGGTGGATTCGGAGGAATTGAGCTGATCAAGAAACTCCGCAGCCAACCGATTGATATCATCCTTATCGACCGGAACAATCACCACACCTTTCAACCGCTGCTTTACCAGGTTGCCTCCTGCGGCCTGGCCGATGTTTCCATTACCTCTCCCTTCAGGAGGATATTCCGGGATTTTAGGAATTTCAGGTTCCGGATGGCCACCGTAATCCGGATTGATACGGCTGCGAAAAAAGTCATCACCAATATCGGGGATTTCTCCTATGATTTCCTGGTGATCGCCTCCGGGTCCACGAGCAATTTCTTCGGCAATGAAAACCTTGAGCAACACAGCCTGTCGCTAAAAAGCGTGACTGATGCCCTGGCGATCCGCAACACGATTCTGCGGGAATTTGAGGTAGCCATTACCCGTCTTCATGCCGATGACCGGAAGGTCCTGCTCAATTTCGTGATCATTGGAGCGGGGGCCACCGGCGTGGAGATTGCCGGTTCACTGGCTGAGTTCAAAAAACACATTGTCCCGTTTGATTATCCTGAGCTGGATCCCGGTTTGATGAACATCCATCTGATCGAAGCGGCTGACAGGGTGTTGCCGATGATGTCGAAGATCTCCTCCGAGAAAGCGGAAGAGTACCTTACCCGGATGGGGGTGAAGGTGTGGTTGAATACACGGGTTAAGGATTATGATGGCCTCAGCGTGACCCTCACCGATGGGACCATTCTCCGTTCCGTTGCCTTTTTCTGGTCGGCCGGCGTAAAAGGGGCCCTGATCGAGGGATTGAATCCGGATTCCATCCAAAGGGGAACCCGGTATATCGTGAATGAATTCAACTTGGTGAAGGGATATGATGAGATCTATGCGATCGGCGATGTGGCTGCCATGATCAGCGTCGATCGCCCGAACGGCCATCCCCTGCTGGCACTTCCAGCCATCCAGCAGGGGCACAACCTAGCCCGCAACCTGGTCAGGATGCTCCGGGGTCAACCAATGAAGCCCTTTGTCTATCAAGACCTTGGCGTCATGTCAACCATCGGAAGGAACAAGGCAGTGGCTGAGTTGCGGTTTGGAAAATACCACGGTTTCATTGCCTGGGCGATGTGGATGTTCGTTCACTTGATCCGTCTGGTGGGTTTCAGGAACCGTATCGCCATCCTGACCGACTGGATCTGGAACTATTTCACCTACGAATACACCTTCCGGATCATTACGCAACCTTTCTGCGGAGAGCCGCCGCCAGAGGAGGGCTGACGGTCAGGTCGGTTTTCCCTGTCGCGCCTGAACCCTGATCACATATCCTGCCAGCCAGGCAAAGAGGATGCCAAGCAGGATCCCAATCGCCATCCCAACCAGGACATCTCCCGGGAAATGCACCCCGAGATAGATCCGGGAATAAGACATGATGGATGCCCATATCAGCAACACAGGGATCATCCAGCGGTATCTCCTGCGAAAGAAAACTATCAGGAAGACCGCCAGTGCGAAGGTGGTGGAGGCATGAGCGGAATAAAATCCATATTGACCCCCTTTGTATTCGTTCACCGAGTGGACTGCCTGCTCAACCTGTGGATCATGTGAAGGTCGCAGCCGTTGAGCCCCCTCTTTGGCGAGGTTCGCCATCTGATCGGAAGCGGCCACCATCAGCGCGACGGCAACGACGAGCGTAACGATCTTCCAGCGATATTCCCGGCAAAGCAAAACCAGGATCAAGATAAAAAGCGGGAGCCAGACAAGTGGCTTGGTCGCATACCAGAAAACCTGGTCAAAGAATGGGTTGTGCCATCCGTTAAGAGATAGGAAAAGGGATTGGTCGATTTGAGTCAGGGCATCCATCATGACGTTCCTTGTCAAAACATTCAGGAGGGGCTGTTGAGTTCATTCCACAGCAGGTTTTTCAGCTTATCCAGTCCGGTTCGTTTATGGGAGGAGATAAAGACATAGGGCAGGTCTGGCAACTCTTTTTTCAGCTCCCGGGTGATCTCCTCATCGGCCAGGTCAGCTTTTGTGATGGCAAGGAGACGGGGTTTGCTCAGCAACTCGGGATTGTAAAGCCTGAGTTCATTCAGCAGGATCCGGTACTCTTCTTTGATATCGTTGCAATCGACAGGGATCATGAATAGCAGCACGGAGTTCCGCTCGATATGCCGGAGAAACCGCAACCCGATCCCTTTCCCTTCGTGTGCCCCTTCAATGATCCCGGGAATATCGGCGACTACAAAAGAGCGGTTGTCGTGATAGCGAACGATCCCCAGGTTCGGGACCAGGGTGGTGAAGGGGTAGTCGGCGATCTGGGGTTTGGCAGCGGAGATGACCGATAGGAGTGTCGATTTCCCCGCATTGGGGAATCCTACGAGGCCCACATCAGCCAGAAGTTTCAATTCAAGGACAAACCAGCCTTCCCTGCCCGGTTCACCCGGTTGGGCATACTTTGGCGCCTGGTTGGTAGCCGATTTGAAATGGTCGTTTCCCAATCCCCCTTTCCCTCCCGGGACCAGTACCGCCGTCTCTCCATCCCCGGTCACTTCACAGAGATATTCATTGGTCTCCGCATCACGCGCCACCGTCCCAAGCGGCACCTCAATGATCACATTTTTCCCGTTGGCACCCGTACGGAGGTTTCGTGAGCCCTGAACTCCGTGACCTGCCTTGAGGTGTTTGGTGTATCTTAAATGCAGAAGCGTCCACAACTGCTGTTTCCCCTTCAGGACGACATCGCCCCCTTTCCCTCCGTCTCCGCCGTCGGGGCCGCCATGTGGATTTCCCCTTGTCCGGAGAAAATGAGCCGAGCCGGCGCCCCCGTTTCCGGAAGCACAAAAAATCTTCACATAGTCAACAAAATTGGATTCTGTCATAGCTAAAATATTGCACAGCTCCTGCTCATAGCACAACCTCAATCCGATGAATACCTTTTTTCTATCACGTTGCACAAGGAGGAAAAAACATGGTCAATCGTTCCCACACCCGGCACTGCAACAAAGAGGTTTTTGGATTTGTAATACTCGATAAGCGGTTGTGTATGTTTCTGATAGACAATCAGACGGTTTTTTATGACCTCTACGGTATCATCGGTCCTTCCCTGTTCAATCGCCCTGTTGACCAGCCTGCGCAGCAGTTCTTCCTCGGGGACGACCAGCGCGATGACTTTCGCCAGTTGACAATTCTGCCGGCACATCATCTCATCCAGCGCTTCGGCCTGCCGCAGTGTCCGTGGAAAACCGTCGAAAACAAACCCTTTTGTATCGGGATATTTTGAACAGGTTTGCTCAAGGACATCGATGAGCATCTCATCAGGGACCAGCTCTCCGCTGGCGATAATATCCTTGACCTTCAATCCAAGCTCTGTCTCAAGTTTAATCTCTGCGCGAAGAATATCCCCGGTGGAAATATGAACGAGGCCGTAGTGTTTTGCCACCCGTGCAGCCTGGGTCCCTTTTCCCACGCCAGGAGGTCCAAAAAAAATCAGGTTCAGCATAGGTGTTTTTTTAATTCTCAAGTTTATAAATCTCTTTCAGGTTCCTTCCATAGCCATCATAATCCAGGCCATAACCCACCACAAAAGCGTTCGGGATTTCCATACCAAGGTAATCAATGGCAAAGGATTTCACAAATGCGTCGGGTTTCAGGAAAAGGCAAGCCAATCTAACGGAAGCCGGTTTGTACCGTTTCAGATCCTTGAGCAGGTGATCCATCGTGATCCCCGAGTCGACAATATCTTCAACCACAATGATATGGCGTCCCGTGAGCCCTTCATTCAGTCCTATCAGCTCCTTCACCTCCTCCGTGGAAGTGGTACCAACATAGGAGGCGTATTTCACAAAAGAGATCTGGCATGGGATCGTCAGGTTCCTGATCAGGTCGGCCGCAAAAATAAATGCTCCGTTCAATACGCCGAGCAGTAGGGGATTTTTTCCTTTGTAGTCCTGGTCAATCCGGGTTGCCATCTCCCGAACCACCTGATCCAGCTGGTTTTTAGAGATGAATCTCCGGAACACCTTGTTTTTGACCTCAGCAAACTCCATTGGATGATTGTTCTGCATCAGACACAAAATAAAGAAGAAAATCTTAATTTCGTATGTTCAAACTGAAATTTGTTCTCCATGAAACCCATTGTCAGCATCATTATGGGCAGTACTTCCGACCTTCCGGTGATGGAGGCCGCTGCCAAATTTCTGAACGAAATGCAAGTCCCGTTCGAGATCAATGCCCTTTCAGCCCACCGCACACCTGAAAAGGTGGAAGCCTTTGCCAAAGGAGCTTCTGAGCGAGGCATCAGGGTCATCATTGCCGCTGCCGGGATGGCCGCGCATCTTCCGGGGGTCATTGCGTCCATGACCGCCCTGCCGGTGATCGGTGTTCCGATCAAGGCCTCCCTCGACGGATTGGATGCCCTGCTGGCCATTGTCCAGATGCCTCCGGGGATCCCGGTAGCGACGGTGGGGATAAACGGAGCACAGAACGCGGCTATCCTGGCTGTGGAGATGCTCGCGTTATCCGATGACACCCTCCGGCAGAAAATGGCAAACTACAAAGAGGAGCTGAAAAAGAAGATCGTGAAGGCTAATGAAGAGCTGGCCTCAGTCAGGTATGAGTTCAAGGTGGGCTGAGCCACTTTCTGAACCCATAATCCATGACGATTGCCAGCAGGATCCCTATCAACATACCCCCCAGCACATCACTCGGATAATGGACCCCCAAGGCCAGCCGGGAATAGGCAACGAGGACGGCCCAGCAGAAAGCGGGTACCTGGACCTTTTTTTTCCGGTAGAGCAGTGCCATCGTGGTGGCTATGGCAAATGCCTCCAGCGTATGTCCGGAGGGGAAGGAGGCTCCTCCTCCCTTTCCAAGTTTCTCGATGGCGTGGTACTCGTTGAATGGGCGTGTTCTGTTCACCAGTGATTTTACGGAATAGGTGATCAGTGCCGCGAGGAAGAGTACCAACGCGACCTGGAACATGTTTTTCAACCCTTTTCTACTGAATCGTGACAGCACGCTGGTGAGCAGGATCAATCCGATGCTGATGAAGGTGGTGGCCGCTGAAAAAAGACGAAGGAGCCCGTCCAGGGAAACGATCCGGTTGGACTGGATCCATCTGAGTATCGAAAAGTCAACGGATTCGATCATGCAGTGTCAGCGTTTTCTGATGATCATCAGTCCGTCCCAGAAGGGCAGCAACAGGTTCTCCACCCGTTCATCCTGCTGAACCAGCCGGTTGAATTCTGAAATACCTCGGGTATCCTTGTCCCAACTTCCGGGAGGGTTCAGCACTTTTCCATCCCAAAGCGCATTATCGGCCAGGAGAAATCCACCAGGCCGGATGCTGGGGAGCACAAGCTTGTAATAGTCAGGATAGCGGTTTTTATCCGCATCAAGATAGACCAGGTCCCATGCCTCATCCAGGGTGGGGATTATTTTCATGGCATCTCCTATATGCAGTGTCACCCGATCGGCCATGGAGGCTTTCTTCAGGTATTTCCTGATGATGGTTTCGAGTTCCGGATTGATCTCGATGGTATGCAGTTGACCGGTGGATAGTCCTTCTGCCAGACAAATGGCTGAATATCCTGTAAAGGTCCCTATTTCGATTATTCGCGTTGGCCGGATCATCCGGCTGATCATCTGGAGGAACCATCCCTGAAGGGATCCGGCAAGCATTTGAGGATGTACCTGTGTCAGATGGGTCTCGCGAGTCAGGTCATCCAGTAGTTTCGAAAGAGGCGATGTGTGCGAACGGGCATATTGCAAAACCGCTTCGTCCATGTTTTATCAATTAAAACAGGCAAGATACCGAATTTTATTTCATCCGGAACGATGAAAATGTATCTTTGTCAAATGATAAATTCGTGAATATGAAAAAAACATTTATGCTTCTCTTTTGGATCTCCTTCTGCTTGCTTGCCAGAAGCCAGGATGCCACATTGACAGAACTCACCCGCGTTTCCACACAATTAATGAAGCTTCACCAACCGGAGGCTGTCCTTCGCGGGACAGACGAGCTGGGTCCCGATGCCGGCAGGCCGGTTGGCTACCTCTTCCGATTTGCCCCCACGGGATTTGTCATTACCTCCACCTCTGAACTGGTTCGACCGGTTTATGCCTACTCCTTCACATCAGATTTCAACCTGCCGGAGCAGGAGTGGCGGATCATCCGCGAGATTTTTTCACAGGACTTGCAGAACCGGATCCGGCAGGCAGGAGAATTTCCGGAAAACCAAAAACGATTGATCCTGCAGGAATGGAACCAGTTCCTATCGTGCCGGCTTCCTCTGGATTCGTTTCAGCAATGGCCTCCTGACGGGACCACCTCCACCGGGGGATGGCTGGAATCCAACTGGACACAATCAGCCCCTTACAACGGCATGTGCCCGATGGACCTGAATGCCGGCCAACGGAGTGTAGCCGGCTGTCCGGCCATTGCCATGGGCCAGATCGTGAACTACCACAGGACCCTGAATGATATCGCTTTCGACGACAGCGACGACTATTACCACAGTTATGGATCAGGAAACCAATACTGGATTGATGACGACCACCAGGCGAGGGGATTCCCTTCCTGGGATTCCCTGAATTTCTGGCTGGATTCACTGCAGTACGTCTACCAGGAGCAGCAATGGGTCACTTCGGAGATGAAAGCAGCCTTGTGCTTTGCCTGTGGGGTGGCAGCGCATCAGGTCTACACTGCTTCCGTGTCGGGCACTTTTGGCATTGACCAGGCCTGGGAGGCGTTGCAGCGTTTCGATTTTACCGAGTCACGCCTCATCTTCCCGGAGGATACCAACCTGAATTCGGAGATCGCCGAAAACATCAAGATGGCATTGCCGGTCCAGCTGGGTTTGCTGGTGGCGCCACCGGGAAGCGGTGGCCATAACGTGGTGGTGGATGGATACAACACCAACGAATTTTATCACTTTAATTTCGGATGGGGAGGATCGGCCAATGGCTGGTACACCCTTCCTCCCACCACCATTGCATACAATTTAACGATCATCGAGGGAGCGGTCTTGGATATCAAATCATCCAACATCACAGGGTGGCAGGAGGAACCGGAGAGGTTGAATTTCCGGATGTTTCCCAATCCGGCTTCTGATGAGATCACCGTTGCTTCCGATGTAGCGGATGGGGAGCTGATACTGTACAATCTGACAGGGGCTGCCGTGGCGCAGTACCCGGTCAGTCAAACCAATACAAGGATCTCAGTGGCCTCCCTGCCGGCAGGGATCTACCTGGTGAGGGTATTGAATATGGGAATGCAGGTGTTCACGGGAAAGCTGGTCAAGGAGTAATTCTCACTCTTCGTTTTTACTGTCGATCAGGATCTCCAGCATCTTGATCCCTGCTTCGGGGATGATGGTGCCCGGACCGAAGATGGCAGCGGCTCCTGCCTGATAGAGGAATTCATAATCCTGGGGAGGGATCACTCCCCCGACAATCACCATGATATCCTCCCTTCCCAGCTTCTTTAATTCTTCAATAACCTGTGGGACAAGGGTTTTATGTCCGGCAGCCAGGCTGGAGACCCCCAGAATGTGAACGTCATTTTCAACTGCCTGCTTGGCTGCTTCAGCGGGTGTCTGGAACAGGGGCCCGATATCGACGTCAAAACCAATATCGGCATAGCCGGTGGCAACCACCTTGGCTCCCCGGTCATGCCCGTCCTGGCCCATCTTGGCAATCATGATCCGGGGCCGGCGTCCTTCCATCTCGGCAAACCGGTCGGCCAGCGCCCTAGCCCGGCGGAATGTATCGTTGTCCTGGGATTCTGAGGAGTAAACTCCTGAAATTGATCGTATCACAGCTTTATACCTCCCATAAACTTTTTCCAGTGCAAATGAAATCTCCCCCAGTGTAGCCCGTTTGCGGGCAGCATCCACCGAAAGGGCGAGCAGGTTCCCCGCACTGGTCTTTGCTGCCTGTGTCAGCGCCTCGAGGGCCTCTTCCACTTCCCGGTTGTTCCGCTCCGCCTTCAGCTTTTTCAGGTGTCCGATCTGGGCATCCCTGACGGCAGTGTTGTCGACTTCCAGGATCTCGATAGGATTCTCCTTATCCAGTCGGGCCGTGTTCACCCCGATGATTTTATCTTTTCCCGTATCAATGCGTGCCTGTTTACGGGCAGCAGCCTCTTCGATCCGCATCTTCGGAATGCCTGTTTCGATGGCTTTCGCCATCCCTCCAAGCTCCTCAACCTCCCGGATATGATCCCATGCCTTGTGCGCGATCTGGTTGGTGAGGGTTTCAACAAAAAAGGATCCGGCCCAGGGGTCGAGCGACCGGCAGATGTTGGTCTCCTCCTGAAGGTAGATTTGGGTGTTCCTCGAGATCCTTGCCGAAAAGTCGGTGGGCAAGGCGATCGCTTCATCCAGGGAATTGGTGTGCAGGGACTGGGTATGACCAAGCGCGGCCCCCAGGGCTTCGATGCATGTCCGGGTGACATTATTGAAGGGATCCTGCTCCGTGAGGCTCCATCCCGAAGTCTGGGTATGCGTTCGGAGAGCCATCGACTTGGGGTTTTTCGGGTCGAATTGCCTGACAATCTTTGCCCACAGCATGCGTGCGGCACGCATCTTGGCAATCTCCATGAAAAAGTTCATGCCTGATCCCCAGAAGAAAGATATCCGGGGGGCAAAACTGTCTATATCCATCCCGGCATTTACCCCTGTCCTCAGGTATTCCAGCCCATCTGCCAGGGTGTAGGCTAATTCGATATCACAGGTAGCCCCGGCTTCCTGCATATGGTACCCGCTGATACTGATGGAGTTGAATTTCGGCATGAATTCAGCCGTATAGGCAAAAATATCGGCGATGATCTTTATGGAGGGTGCGGGCGGATAGATATAGGTATTCCTCACCATAAACTCCTTCAGGATATCGTTCTGGATCGTTCCGGTGAGCGCTTCCGCCGGCACTCCCTGCTCTTCGGCCGCCACAATGAAAAAGGCAAGCACCGGCAACACGGCGCCGTTCATTGTCATGGACACCGACATCCTCTCGAGGGGGATTTGATCAAACAAGACCTTCATATCCTCAACCGAGTCGATGGCTACACCGGCTTTCCCGACATCGCCGATCACCCGCTCGTGGTCGGAGTCATACCCACGGTGGGTGGCCAGGTCAAATGCAACGGAAAGTCCCTTCTGGCCGGCTGCCAGGTTTCTCCTGTAGAAAGCATTGGACTCTTCGGCCGTGGAGAACCCTGCATATTGCCTGATCGTCCAAGGGCGTGTAACATACATGGTGGAATAGGGCCCTCTCAGAAAAGGGGGTATCCCGGCTGCGAAATGGAGATGTTCAATCTGTTGCAGATCAGCTTCACCGTACACCCTTTTTAAAGGGATCTGCTCTGCTGTCATCCAGTCAGGGTTGATTCCCTGGCGTTTCTCCCACTCGGCATAAGCAGCCGACGATTTCCGGTCGCTTTTGTAATCAATATTCTTAAAACTGGGTCTCATAAAGTGTCGTCGCTGATTGAGTTGATTCAGAAAATCGGTCAGATGGAGAGTATGAATACAAGGTAAGCTTTTTTCGATAACGGGTTAAATACCAGCTTCCCCTGAACAGGCAAGGAGTACTTTTTGGAGATGGGGATCTCTTTGGTGACATGAACGCCAACATTGTTGATCCCTGCTTTCGGACCATACCAGGCACTACCGAAAGGAATTCCCCCGATGAACGGTTTGATGGTGAACCCCTTCACCTGAAACGGATAAGAGAGTTCAAAGTAGGTGGAAAAATTATTGGTCGACCCTTGTCCGTACACACCGGTCGTATCGGTCCCTTTATCGGCTCCATAAAGCAAAGTGCTCGCGATGAATTCGATTGGGAACTTTTCAGGGCCGTCCAGAATCAGGCTGAGCTCCAGCGTATGCCAGGTGGTATTGTTGTTCCAGTTGAAATAGTCTGCCCCGGGGAGAGTATCTATCGGGATCGGGACATAATAATCCGTAAGCAAAAGGGTGAAAAAAGAATAATGGTAAGAGATAAAGAGGTCGATTTCAGAATAATTGTCCTGGACTGACACCGAATCGTTCACCTGAAATGTATACCTCGAGAGTGCATAGGATCCCCAGGCGCCGATGCTGAAACCGAAGGCATTCAACGATAAGGTGGGCTGTATTGCCGGTGAATTCCCGTAGTTCTGTCCACGCCAGATATAGCGGGTTACCAGGTCAGCACCGAGATTCAGGCTTACCTTGTCCGAAGGCGCCGGGGCAACCGCTGTTGCCTCCTGGCTCTCCTGGGCAGGTGCAGATACCGATATACAAACTACCAGAAGGATCATCAGGAGAAGGTTCCCACGTTTACGCATAGAGCATCTTTTGAAGTTTCTCAATATCAATTGGTTTGTTCATGATATCATCCATCCCCGCATCCAGGAGGGTTTGCCAGTTATCATCGTAGGCATTGGCCGTCACCGCAATGATCTTGATGCGTTTGGTTCCCGCTGCCAACCGTTCCTTTTCCATCTCCCTGATCAGCCTGCAGGCCGTAACGCCATCCATGTTCGGCATCATGATATCCATCAGGATGGCATCATAGGTGTTTTCTTTGAATTTATCCACTGCGATCTGTCCGTCGTTGGCACTGTCCACCTTATGTCCTAATCTTGCCAGGGATGCCATGATCAATCGCTGGTTGATGATGTTATCCTCCACGACCAGTATGGAAAGGAGTCCGCCTTCCTCCTGATTGTTATGATCTTCCTGATTCATAGGTACATCAAGTTATTCCCAGCCGGTTCTGGAAGGAAACAAGTTCTTCCAGAAGATTGCTTTTCAAATGGATAAATCCGTCCACACTGGCTTGTTTCAATCCTTCAACAATCTCAGCCGGGTAACCGGCAACCACCACGAGCAGTGATGGCTGTTGTTCCTTCAGCTTGCGGGTGATCTCGGGAACGATCGTTGGATATTCGTCATCCGAGCTGCAGATGACCACGATCTCCGCTTTCGACTCCAGGGCTGCACGGACTCCTCCATCGATCGTTTTGAAACCGGGATTGTCAATGATCCTGTATCCTGCACACCCGAAGAAATTGGTTGAGAATCCGGCCCTGGCACGAAGCATGGCCAGCTTGCCCATTGTAAAGAGAAAGACCGTGGGAACATTCCCCGTAGCAGCCCGGTACCGTTCCGTATCCAGCCGGAGTTTTTCAAACGGTTCCGCGGCCCGGAAGGCGGGCATCTTTTGATAGGGGGATGGATTCTCTTCCGCCGACGGAATTTCTTTCTTGATCTTGCCCAGCATGTTTTCCGCAAGGGCTGGATATTGATTGGTTCCGATCAGGACCAGCTTTCGTTGGGCCATCTCTTTCTCTTTCTGCCTTCTCGACTGAGCGACTATCTCCTGGATAACATTCTGCCGGACAGACTCCACCAATCCTCCGAGTTCTTCCACCTTCCTGAAAAGGTCCCAGGCATGGGACGCGATGGAATCGGTCAGGTTCTCAATCAAATAGGCTCCGGCGGCCGGATCGGCCACTTTATCAAGGTAGGATTCCTCCCTGTAGATCAGTTGTTGGTTCCTTGACAACCTCTCGCTGAAGGCATCGGGATCTTCATAGTCAATGTCAAAGGGAAGGATTGAGATGGAATCGGCATTTCCAAGCACTCCCGACATCCCTTCGGTTGTGGTGCGCAACAGGTTGACATAGGGATCAAAGATGGTTTTGTTCCATCGGGCGGTAATGCCATGGATCTGCATACGGCATGATGACAACTCCTCCGGCTGGTAATGGCTGACGATCTTTGACCAAAGCAGCCGGGCGGCCTTTAGTTTGGCTATCTCAAGAAAAAAGCTGGAGCCGAGAGCAAAGGTAAAGGTGATTTTTGAAGCGATGTCGTCAGCCGAAAAACCTCTTTCCGTCAACCTGGCCAGATAATCATTTCCTGAAGCCAGTGCAAAGGCCAGCTCCTGGACCAGGGTGGATCCGGCATCCTGAAACCGGGCCCCGTTCACCTGGATCATTCTGAATTTCGGGATCTTTTTCCGAATGTTGGAGAGCAGATAGACCGATTCATCCAGGTTATTGACAAGGGATACATAGAAATCCCCGTGAACAAGCAGGTAGCTCCAGGGATCAAAATCGAGGGAGCCTTTGATCTGGTCGGCAGAGATGCCCTGCCGGTCAATTTCATAAAGGAACAGTTCGGTGGTCAGGGGATAGGAGCGGGAGCCAAAAAAATGGATGGCAATCCGGGAAAGGTCAATCCCATCCAACAGTTCTCTGATCTGATGGTGATTGGTGATCTCCCTAACATTGAATCCAATGGCCCCTGCGCCATGACGGATGGCTTCCCGTGCGGCTTTGTTGGCATCATCGATCCCAGTCAACGGGATATCCTGGCGGATGATCCACTGGTTACCCTCACGCCGGAATCCCCTGATGAAAGGGTACTCCCCGGGAAGGGTATTCAGGTATTCCAAACCGGTCAGATCTTCCGAGGTGTAAAAGGGTTTGACCGGAAATCCTTCGGGAGATTTCCAGATCAGTGTTTTTTCATAGTCTGCCCCTTTGAGATCACTTACAATCTTCTGTTCCCATTCTCCGGGTGTGACCGGTGGGAATTCATGAAAGAGGCTTTCAGTATCAATCAGTTCCATAGAAAAGTACTTGGCAGAGGACAAATTTAATCATAATCAACTGAATCGCTTTATCTTTACGGAAAAAACTTTCCTATGAAAATTGCTTTGTTCGGCTCTTCTGGAATGATCGGAACGCATCTGAAACTCGCTCTGCGCTCCCATGACCATGAGTTGACCCTGGTATCGCGGGAGGGCTTCACAAAATCCGAAGCCGATTTCCGGGAATCATTCATTGAAGGGCAGGATCTGATCATCAATCTTTCCGGAGCGCCCCTTTCAAAAAGGTGGAGCGAAGCATACAAGAAAGAGATTGTCGACAGCAGGGTGGAGACCACCCGCAAGATCGCCCAGGCCATCCTTCAGGCAGATCATCCCCCAGCCTGCCTGATCAATGCTTCAGCGGTAGCCATTTACGACGACAAAACAAAACACACGGAGGAGAGCCAGGGTTTCGCCGATAATTTCCTGGCCAGGCTTTGCCTGAAATGGGAGGCAGAAGCCATGAGGGCGGCCACTGCCTGCCGGGTGGTGGTACTGAGAATGGGGGTGGTGCTTTCCAAAGACGAAGGGGCGCTCGATAAGATGGCTCCCTATTTCAGGAAAGGGATCGGCACCCGGATCGGCAATGGCAACCAGGGTGTTTCATGGATCCATATCGACGATCTCGTGGAGGTTTTTCTCTTCCTGATCAACCATCCCGAAATTGAAGGGGTGGTCAATGCCGTGGGTGAATATCCAACTGACAACTATCATTTTTCAGAATCGCTTGGAAAGATGTTCGGCCAGCCCGTTTATTTCAGCATTCCCGCCTTTCTGGTGAAGATGCTTTTCGGAGAAGGGTCCATTGTGCTGACAAAAGGGCAGAAGGTTCTTCCTGCCAAATTGTTAGGCAGCGGATTTTCGTTTCAGTATATCTCGATGGACAAGGCCTTGGTTGGAATTTACAGGGAATAACCTATTGTCTGATATCCATTTCGTTAATCAGCCACTCCTCCCCGGCATACCGATCCATGATAAAGAGCAGGTAGCGAATATCAAGTACAATGTTCCTGCATTGATCGGGATCATACATGAGGTCACTCATGGTTCCCTCCCAGTTCCGGTCAAAATTGATCCCGATGAGTTCCCCCTTTCTGTTCAATACCGGAGCGCCTGAATTCCCTCCGGTCGAGTGGATCGTAGAAGTAAATGCCACATGCATGGAGCCATCGGCATCGGCATACCTGCCATAATCCGATGTTGCGATCAGATCGTTCAACCGGCTATCGACCGTATAATCATAAATGGCTGAATCCTCCTTTTCAAGAATACCCTGTGTTGTAGTGTAATAGCGGTATTCCACAGCATCAGACGGATCAAATCCATCCACCTCCCCGTAACAGACCCGCATGGTCCCGTTGGCATCCGGATAGAAGTGACGGGCGGGCTGCTGTTCCATCTGTGCCTGCATATAGACCCTTTGCAGGCTGTCGATCCGGGATTGGATCAGGTTGCCAGCCGGCAGCACTTCATCCCGGTATTTGATCTCAATGCTCCGGCCAAGAAGGTAAGCAGGGTCCGTTGCCAGTTTCCTGATTGATTTCCGGGTCGATCCATTCATGAATGTATAAAACCTGGTTGAATCTGTGAACCTGGAGGTTGAAAAGAGGTGGGTGGTGAAAGCCCCGATATCCCCATGATATTTTTCCCTGATCTGGCCGAAGATATCCGGGAGATATTCATTCCCCACGTGATCCTGCATTTGTTGTAGCATCTCGCGCATCATCATCCGGTCGATAGCCGGCTGGTAATTTTTAAAAAATCCCCCTGCCGATTTCACAAGAGACTCCCTGGCTTTTTTCACTGTCTCTTCAGGAATGGTATCCTCTCCTGCCATCCGGATCAGGTCGAGAGCATCGTTGGTGAAAGCGATGATTTCAGGCGCCATCCCGGCTTCACGGAGATAGACCGTCGCTATATCCACGGGATAAAATTCCTGATACAGCTGCTCAAACAAAGGCAGGATACCGTCATAGCCCTTCCTTTTATTTTCCCCGCTTTCGGCCCACTGCTGAAAACTTCGTTCGGCCGCTTGTTTCCTTGCCAAACCATCTGCCTTCCTTATTCCCCGTGTCTCCCCGATCATCTTCTTCCAGTAATTGGCAATGCCTGCATATTTCGAGGCATACTGGATCCTGACAAGCCGGCTGGTATCCATGGCATACCCGATGATATCCAGTCTTTTTTGCCTCAACCCGATCTTGACAGGATTTTCTTTCAGCGCGATCAGTTCCATTGCATAAGATGGGAGGTATTCCCTGGTTGTTCCGGGATTGCCAAACAACAGAGCAAAATCCCCCTTCCTGTATCCTCCGAGAGAAACCGGCAGATAGTGTTTCGGATGGTAGGGCACATTCGAAGGGGAGTACTCCGCAGGGAGGTTGTTGCTGTCGGCATAGATCCGGAAGACGGAAAAGTCGCCGGTGTGACGCGGCCACATCCAGTTATCGGTATCTCCTCCAAACTTCCCGATCCCTGAAGGAGGAGCACCAACAAGCCGGACATCCTTAAACACCTCTGTTACATAGAGGAAATACTGGTTGCCATTGAAATAGGGAAGGACCTTGGCCTCGTAATGGGTTCCTTTGGTTGCCTCCTTGGTAATGGATTGGATGTTCTTAGCTATCCTGGCATCCCGTTCCTCTTCCGTTACATCGTTGGCGACTCCTTCGAGCGCACGGCCGGTCACATCTTCCATCCGAACGAGGAAGGTGACAGTAAGACCCGGGTTGGGCAATTCCTCGTCAATGGACCTGGCCCAGAAACCGTCTGTGAGGTAGTCATGTTCAAGTGAACTGTGACGCTGGATGGACCCGTATCCGCAATGGTGGTTGGTAAGGAGCAGGCCGTTGGGGGAGACCACCTCACCCGTACATCCCCGTCCAAACCGGACGATGGCATCCTTCAGGCTGTTCTTGTTTACACTGTAGATATCCTCTGCTGAAAGTTTCCAACCCAATTGCTGCATCCTCTCGATATTTTTCTTCAGGAGCAGCGGGATCCACATGCCCTCATCCGCTTTAACTGGGCGAGAGAGGGTGATTAGAAGTGCGGTGAGCAACGTGATTCTGATGGTTCGGTTCATACTATGCATGGGTTTAAGGAGTCAGCCGGAACCTGATGTAGGCGATTCTTTTACCCTGCTCCAGCCAGATGGATTCGTAATGCGTTTGAATGGTTGATACCGGTTCTCCGGGATAATCCCGGTAGAGATCCTCTGTCTCCATCAGGATCTCGGAAGGATACTGCCGGAGGATCTCTTTCGTATATCCGAACAGCTCCCGGTCATCCGTTTTCAGATGAATGATCCCAGGCGGTTTCATGATCTTACAGTACCTTTGGAGAAAGAGAGGAGCCGTCAGCCTTTTTCTCTCTTTCCCGGGTTGCGGATCAGGGAAGGTGATCCATATCTCACTTACCTCCCCTGCATCAAAAAAGGATTCCAAATGATCGGCGCGGGAGCGTATGAAAACCACGTTGGCAAGCTGTTCCTCTTCCACCGTTCTGCAACCTCTCCACAACCGTGCTCCCTTGATATCGATCCCGATGAAATTCCTGTTCCTGTGCTGGCGTGCGAGCCCTATTGTGTATTCTCCTTTTCCGCAACCCAGTTCAAGGGTGATGGGATGGTCGTTTTTAAAGACATCCTGTCCCCATCTGCCTTTTAACCAAAAAGCAGGTTTCAGCTCCTCATAGCGAGGCTGAAAAAGATGTGGATAAGAGAGGTTTTCAGTAAAGCGTACCAGCTTCTTTTTTGCCACCTCTCCCTTTATTTTTCAAGGATCCAGGCGCCGGGGAATCCGTTTGCCTTCATGGAACGCATCATCCCGATCGCTTCCGCCTGAGTCGAAAAAACCCCGGCAGCCACCCGGGTGAGTCCTCCCGACGAACGGTCAAAAACGGTAGCTTTGATCCCTTTACTGTTCAGCTGAGTGACCAGCTTTTGGGCATTCTGCTCAATACCAAACGCTCCGACAATCACCGCATAGCTTCCTGAAAGTGGCTCATCAGCTTGCCATTGGCTGCTGCCGGTGGGGCTTACCTCTTCCTCCGCGGAGGAGGGCTCCAGTTTATCCCTTACAGGGCCCGTGTGTAGTTCGTGATTGGAGAGATCTTCAGTCATACCGCTGTTTTCCTCCTCCAGTGAAACGGGAATGGCAGGCTCCTGTACCTCCTGCTTAACATCCGCTTTACTGAAGGGGGAGAGAGAGGAGAGGATATCGGCAGAATTCCAGGATCCGGATTTAATGGAATCGTATCCTGCAAGGCTGAGCATCACTGCCACCGCCACCGGAACAGCCAGGATCGCCGCCCATTTCAACGGTTTTGGGATCGCCCGCTTAACCAGTTCTCTGGTCTCAAGGCGGGTTTGAATCCTTTTCTCGATCCGGTCAAGGTGTGGATCCCGCTTGATCGGGGATGAGAAAAAGGGTTGCAATCCGAACGATTCAGGCAAGAGATTGGAGCGGAGATCCTGGTCAAACTGGATGTTCTCCTCCTTGCCCATATAGAGTTTCCCGATATTTTTCAGGATCAGGTATTTTCTGCTTTTCAGGGATTTGACAGTCTCTTCGGCAAAGCGGTGGATCTGTTCGCTTGCCTCCTTGAACCCGATCTTCTCAGCCTGGGCCATGTGGTTAGCCAGCAAGCCGTCATTCTGACGAAGGTTGACGTTGAAGAGGATCTTTTTTGACGGAGGCTGGAACGTATGGTACACCGGGTGGATCTGTGCGGGAAGGTAACTGCCGACAAATCCCCCCAAATCAGGAATGATGACACAGTCGTGTTCCGTTAACAGTTCAGCAATGTAATATTCTATCTCCATATTCAGGATGTTGAAACTGCTAAGATACCAATAAATGGCGTTGTTTAGCCCAGCCTGTTGGTAATTTTTAGCAAATCTGCGGGTGTGTCGATGGAGATACTTGGGTAGGTTGTTTCCCTGACATGGATGGAGTAACCATGTTGAAGCCAGCGGAGCTGCTCCAGAGATTCCGCTTTTTCAAGGGAGCTTTCGGGCAGGTTCACCAACTCCTGAAGGATGGAATTCCTGAATCCATAGATGCCGATATGCTCAAGAAAGGGAAATTCGGGGGCGCATTCCTCTCCGGAGGGAGTTCTGATATAAGGGATCTTTGATCGGCTGAAATAGAGTACACGTTGATGAAGATCGCAGACAAGTTTGACCACATTGGGATCTTTGATATCTTCCGGTGAGCTGATCTTCCTGGCCAGGGTAGCAATTCTGACAGCCGGATCCGAAAAGGTACGTATCACTTCCGATATCTGTTCGGGGTTCAGAAAGGGTTCATCTCCCTGGATATTGATAACGATATCAATTTCCTGCGGGGTTTCCCTTTGGAAGATCTCAAGCGCTTCGGCACAACGCTCGGTGCCGGTTCTGTGGGAGCCGGCGGTCATGACGGCTTTTCCCCCAAAATCCAGCACATGGTTCAGGATGCCGGGATGGTCAGTAGCCACCACCACAGCTGAAAGTTCGGCACACGAGGAGGCCTGCTCATAAACCCGCCGGATCATCGATTTTCCACCGATCACAAACAGCGGTTTACCGGGAAACCGGGTGGATGCATAGCGGGCCGGAATAATAACGAGGGTGTTCATCAGCGAGATTAAAAGAGACCGTGAAGTTCGGCATTGACTCGTTCAATCACAGTTCCGAGGTCTTCCGGATTCTCGGGAAAATCAACATGATCCACGTCAATGATCAGCAATTTCCCATGAGCGTATCCGTCGATCCACTCTTCATAGCGTTCATTCAGGTTTTTCAGGTAATCAAGCCGGATGGCGCTTTCGTATTCCCGGCCCCTTTTCTGGATCTGTTTCACAAGGGTAGGGACAGTGGCGCGAAGGTAGATCAGCAGGTCAGGAGGCTGGATCAGGGAGCTGATGAGTTCAAAGAGGGAAAGGTAATTGTCGAAGTCGCGTGTACTCATCAGGTTCATTGAATGCAGGTTCGGGGCGAAGATATAGGCATCTTCATAGATCGTCCTGTCCTGGACAACCGTCTTCCCCGATTTTCTTATCTGGACAACCTGTTTAAACCGGTTGTTGAGAAAATAGATCTGCAGGTTGAAGGACCACCGTTGCATATCTTCATAGAAGCTGTGGAGATAAGGGTTGTCATCGACGCTTTCATAATGAGGTTCCCAGTTGAAGTGCTTGGCCAACAACTCGGTCAGTGTTGTTTTTCCGGATCCGATGTTCCCTGCGATCGCGATATGCATAGTGTAGAATTTATTTCAAAGATAAATAAAGAGCCGGAGTTATGAAATCATTTGAAGGATTTCATCGACATATTTCCGGCCGTTGAAAAGCCGGGGAACTTTGTGCTGGCCACCCAGTTTCCCTTTTGATTTCAACCAGTTGTAGAAGGTATTCCGTGGCATTACCCGCAGGATCGGTTCACTGAGGATCATATTGTGGTACCGTTTGGCTTCGTAGTCAGAATTCAGCGACTTTAGCGCATTGTCAAAGATCTCGGTGAAGAAGGCCATCTCTGCCGGAGGGGTCTCGAACTCGATCAGCCATTCGTGGGCACCACGTTGGTTTTCATCAATATAAACCGGAGCGGCCGTGTAGTCGATGATGTTGCAACGGCACCTCTTGCATGCAATGGCCAGGGCTTTTTCAGCATTATCAACAATCAGCTCCTCTCCGAAAGCATTGATATAGCTGCTTGTGCGTCCGGTAATCTTGATCCGGTAAGGGTTGACGGAGGTAAATTGAATGGTATCCCCGATCATGTATCTCCAGAGACCGGCATTGGTTGTGATCACGAGGGCATAGTTGGTGCCTGTGCGCACCTCGTCGAGAGAGATGGCCGGGGGGTAATCCCGGGTAAGCTCTCCCACTTCGATAAACTCATAATAGATCCCGTAATCGAGCATCAGGAGCAGGTCGTCCGCATTTTCCCGATCCTGGATGGCAAAGAACCCTTCGGAGGCATTGTAGGTTTCCAGGTAATGCATCCGGCTTGAAGGGAAGAGTTTTTTGAACTGTTCGCGGTAGGGCAGAAAGCTCACTCCCCCATGAATGAACAACTCAAAATTCGGCCACACCTCCAGCAGGTGCTCCTTGCCGGTGATCTCCAGCACCCTCCTGGCAAGCAGGAGCGTCCATGAAGGGACACCCGATATGTTGGTCACATCGTGGTTCATTGTTTCGCGGGCCATCTTTTCAATCTTGGCTTCCCACTCGTCCATCAATGCAATTGAAAGGTTCGGGGTGCGGAGGAACTCAACCCAAAAAGGAAGGTTCTGCATCAGGATGGCTGAGAGATCTCCCTGATAGTAGATCGACTGTTCAGGAACCTCCACGATCTGATGGGTTCCTCCCATGCCAATCGCTTTCCCGGAAAAAAGGTTGGTATCGGGATGATTGTTGCAATAGATGCTGAGCAGGTCCTTCCCCCCTTTGAAATGGCACTCTTCAAGCGCCTCTTCACTCACGGGGATGAATTTGCTCTTGTCGGCCGTAGTTCCCGAGGATTTAGCAAACCATTTGATATCAGTAGGCCAAAGGATGTTCTGTTCTCCTTTTTTCAACCGGTTGATGTATGGTTTGAGCGCCTCATAGTCAACCAACGGAAGCCGCTCCCTGAAAATATCCGGAGAAGTGACGGACTTGAACTCATGCCGTTGACCCCATTCCGTATCGCGGGCCGACTGTAAAAGCTTCTTCAGCCACTCCCGCTGAACATCATGCGGATACTTAAGAAAAAGCTCGATCTGATGGATCCGCTTTTTCATCAACCAGGAGATGACGGTGTTGAGAAACTCCATTGAATCCGGCAAGTATAGATTGTCAAAAATACAATTAATCCTGAAACTTCAGGGGATCACAAAGAAAAGTGTCAATTGGTTCTCCACCATAAATTAACCCCAATACAGTAAAGTTCCGGGGCGCGATCCTCTGACATAACATAAAGAAAAATTTATTTTGATTCTTCTGCCGGATAGACTATATTTGTAACCCTAACAAAATTGTCTTCCGGGGTTCTTGAGATATTCTCTCTGAACTACGTATTAACTAACTTCTCGATTTTTATTCAACCATAAAACAAGCGCTATCATGACA
>Ga0163209_1000007_pt1 | contig 78562 bp, 76 predicted proteins | sample Kivu_160m_FD_113538 | JGI IMG/M metagenome (GOLD analysis project Ga0163209, IMG submission 113538) | Freshwater microbial communities from Lake Kivu, Western Province, Rwanda to study Microbial Dark Matter (Phase II) - Kivu_160m | ecosystem: Environmental > Aquatic > Freshwater > Lake ...
ATAGAAGAACATGGTATGGAAGCATATTCAGGTTTCCAGATATTTTTAAATGAGTAATAATCATAATTTTAATTATAAAAGAGGAAAGGACCATACATATGAAACTCATAATAGCTTTAATACAACCTCATAAGCTGCCCGACGTAAAAAAAGCATTATTTGACGCAGAAGTTTATAAAATGACAGTAACCAATGTCCTTGGTTGCGGCCAGCAAAAGGGGTATACAGAAACATACCGGGGTGTGATATATGAAGTAAATTTACTAAAAAAAATAAGATTGGAAATAGCAGTAAATGAAGATTTCGTAGAACCCACTATTGAGGCAATAAAGAAAGGGGCATATACCGGTAAAATCGGTGACGGTAAGATATTCGTTCTGGATCTGCCAAGGTGCATTAGAATTAGAACCGGAGAGGAGGGTGAGAAAGCGATTGGTTAGAATATATACAATAAAAGCAGAAAGATTTAACATATATTTAACATAACCTGCACAAATTTTATAAAAATTAATATATAATATTAAAAAAGTTCCATATTGCTATAAATAATTAATTTTCAGTCAAGAACAAAAGGAAGTGAAAAATGAAAACTGATAACAAGATGAGAGAATTTGTATTAAAAAAAGCCCATGACAACAATGTAAAATTTATAAGATTGTGGTTTACTGATGTTCAGGGCATTCTAAAGAGTTTTTCCATTACAATTGAGGAGCTGGAAGGGGCGCTTTTGGAAGGAATGGGGTTCGATGGTTCGTCCATCGAAGGATTTTCCAGAATAGAAGAAAGTGATGTCATTGCTTTACCTGATCCGAACACTTTTCAAATGATGCCCTGGAGTCCTCCTGAAAATGGAGTGGCAAGAATGTTTTGTGATGTCTTAAATCCAGATGGTTCCCATTTTGAAGGTGATCCAAGATGGGTTCTTAAAAAAGTACTGAAGAAAATTGGTGAATCAGGGTATACATATTATGTCGGACCTGAGCTCGAATATTTTTATTTTAAATCCGACAAAGGAAAACCTGAAACACTGGACAGAGGCGGATATTTCGATTTAACCACTCTTGATGCAGCAAGTCCTCTACGAAGAGATACTATTCTCTGTCTTGAATCAATGGGTATAGGTGTTGAATACTCACACCATGAAGTAGCCCCCTCACAGCACGAAATCGATTTGAGGTATACCGATGCCCTAACAATGGCAGATAATGCAGTGACCTATCGGATGATAGTCAAAGAAGTTGCAACAAGAAATGGAGTTTACGCTACATTTATGCCAAAACCCATATTCGGGGTAAACGGGAGTGGAATGCATACCCATCAATCCTTATTCAAGGGAGATAAAAATGCATTTTACGATTCTAAAGATAAGTACAACCTGTCGAATACAGGAAAACAATACATTGCAGGATTACTTCATCACAGCAAGGGAATAGTCGCAATAACAAACCAATGGGTGAATTCTTATAAAAGACTGGTACCGGGTTACGAAGCTCCTGTCTATATCTCATGGGCAAGAAGAAACAGATCCACTCTTGTAAGGGTTCCAATGTATAAGCCCGGAAAAGAAAAATCAACAAGAGTCGAGTTTAGATGTCCCGATCCGGCGTGCAATCCTTATCTTGCGTTCAGCCTAATGCTTGCTGCCGGGATGGAAGGTATAAAAAATAAATATCCTTTACCCGATCCAATAGAAGAAAACATTTTTGAAATGGATATACAAAGAAGAGAAAAAGCAGGGATTGAGACTCTTCCCGATAATCTTTTTGAAGCATTAAAGTATTTTGAAAAAAGTAAGCTTGCAAGAGAAACTCTGGGAGATCATATCTTCTTTAAGTTTATTGAAAACAAAAAAATTGAATGGGATAGATACAGGATACAGGTAACAGATTATGAACTGGATAATTATTTGCCTATTTTATGAAATTTATAACCTGTTAGATCTATTATAATTTTATTGTTTGATTAACTGGAGGATTTATGGAATCAAAATGTAATTCTCCAAAATTACTTAATTAACGTTAATAACAGGCTCAGAATAACACAGAATCCACCGGCTAAAAACATTTTTATTCCACTTATAATAAGATTGACCCGGGAAATTTTACCCAAAAATAGACCCATTCCAAATAATATTAAGAATGCCAGGGCAAAACCACTGTAATAACAAACATCTATCGGTATATATTTTCCAAAAAGAAACGGGGTCAAAGGAATAAATGCAGTTAATACGGGCGATAATCCATTTGCGAAAGCAAGGACAATAGCGGCAAATTTCTGTGCTCGCGATATTATGGTTTTATCCAGATTGTGAAGTGTCGATTCTTCGAGGTCATCGATTTCTCTCTTCCTTTCGGCAGTTTCGCTATAATATGCACTCCAGATCCCGGAAACACCGAGAGAGATTATTATTGCGATCCCCGCTATGATGACATGCTTGTGTTCCTCGATTCCAATAATAAAATTCCCCACCAGAATACCGATACTGGTAATCACCCCGTCAAAACCATTAATTGCAAAATACCTTCTTACTATGGTCGTAATATTTGCAATTCTATTATATGTCTTTATCAGTTCCAGATAAGTCAAAAAACTATTTTTTATCTTCCTCATCCTTGATTTTCTACTACCAAAATCACTTTTTACTAATTAATAATAATATATCTCTCCTCCCTGTGATAAAGTTTACCAAGTACTTTTAAGAAATCACTGATTCTGTCTTTACCTTTAAAATTTTATCCAATAATACACCTGCATCATAGGAAGATCTCGTAAATATTCCGCTTTCCACTGCTTTAAAACCAAAACTAATTGCGAGTTCTCTTATTCTTTCAAATTCCTCAGGCTTATAGTACTTCTTCACCGGAATATTCGATTGTGAAGGCCTGAGATACTGGCCTACTGTAACTATATCACAGCTGACTCTCTTCAAATCTTTCAGCAATTCTTCTACCTCTTCCATGTTTTCACCGAGCCCAAGCATAAATCCGGACTTTGTGTAAATATCGGGTTTATATAGTTTAGATAATCTTAATACAGCAAGTGAAGTCTCGTAATCTGAGTATTTTCTGACTGCAGGGAAATTTCTTTTTATTGTCTCTATATTATGACTCAATACATCCGGCTCTTCTGCAAGAACGATCTTCAAATTACCGGTATCCCCTTTAAAATCTGGAATCAGGCACTCGATTTTTGAAAAAGGATTTGACTTTTTTATCTCACTTATGGTTTTTGCAAAATGATAACTTCCACCATCAGCCAGATCATCTCTTGTCACCGAAGTAATGACGGCATATTTTAATCTCATCTTCTTTACGGCATATGCAATCCTTGAGGGTTCATCTTCATCAAGAGTTTGAGGTTTTCCGGATCTTACCCCACAAAAACCACAATTGCGGGTACAGATATCTCCCATTAACATGAAAGTAGCGATTTTTTTCCCAAAACATTCAAAAATATTTGGGCACGAGGCGCTCTGACAAACAGTATTCAGATGTAGATCGCTAAGGAGATTTTTAACCTGCTTAATTTTAAAGTTATTCAGGTTGACCTTCTTCTTTAGCCAATCTGGCATGTTACTGGACAATTCTACTCACTATTCTTTCGAGATCTCTAATGGAGCCAAATTCTACTATAATTTTACCCTTTTTTTTGCTCATGGTTATTTTAACGGGAGCATTCAAATACTCAGACAATTTCTGAGATATTTCGGGAAGCTTGCTTAGCTGCAATACTTTGTTGACTTTTTTACCTTCGACAGTCTCTTTTTTCTTAGTTGCTATTCTTTCCACATCTCTTACGCTGAGATCGTTTTTGGTTATGAGATTTGCGACTTTTATCCTTTCCTCTTCTCCGTCTATTGCAAGTATCGATCTGGCATGCCCCTCGCTTATCTTTCCTTCATTTATCAATTTTTGGACCTCGAGCGGAAGGGAGATCAATCTCAAAGAGTTAGTTATCGATACCCTGCTTTTTCCAACTCTTCTTGAAAGTTGGTCATGGGTTATTTTAAATTCATCTATAAGCTGTTTAAATGTATGAGCTTTTTCCATCGGACTTAAATTATCTCTATGGATGTTTTCAATAAGAGCCATTTCAAGTGAAGATATATCATCGATATCTTTGACTATTATAGAGGGTATGGTATTAATACCGATTTTTTTGATGGCCCTGTATCTTCTCTCTCCGGTAATAATTTCATATTTTTCTTCTTCTCCCAGCCTTCTTACGACTATGGGCTGAATAACCCCGAATTCCTTTATGGACTCGGAAAGCTCCGCAAGTGATTCATCGTCAAATCTGCTTCTGGGCTGATTTCTGTTTGGGATAATCTTATCCAATGGCAGTTCAACTATTGTATTTGATTCCCCTTCCATAGGTTTGTCAATGCTTGGAATCAAAGCGCCAAGTCCCCTGCCTAGACCTCTTCTAGCCATTTTCTATCACTTCCTTTGTAAAATTACTATAAGCTTCAGCCCCTTTACAATTAGGATCATATTCCATTATGGGTTTACCATAACTGGGAGCTTCACTCAACCTCACATTTCTTGGAATCACTGTCTTATATACTTTTTCCGAGAAATAATTTTTGACCTCTTCTATCACTTGCTCTGCAAGTTTTATTCTTGGATCATACATGGTCATTATGGCCCCTTTTATTTTCAAGACATCATTAAGATTTTTTTTGACCAGATTTATGGTATTCAAAAGCTGACCAAGTCCTTCAAGGGCATAATACTCGCATTGTATTGGTATAATGACTTCTCTGGCTGCTGTCAATGCATTAATAGTTAAAAGCCCCAGTGCAGGCGGACAATCGATTAGTATGAAATCGTAGTCTTTTTCAATTTTATTTATGGCTTCTTTTAATCTAAACTCTCTTTTTAAACTTGAAACTAACTCCACTTCAGCTCCTGCAAGTTGTATGGATGAAGGAAGAATCTTTAGATCTTTATATGATGTATCTAAAATTATTTCATCCGGTTCACTGTCATGAATCAAAATATCATATATTGATTGTTTTACATCCGAGGGATTTACGCCCAGACCACTTGTCGAATTACTTTGAGGATCAAGATCTATAAGAAGAGTCTTATAACCATAAGAGCTCAGATATGCAGATACGTTTACTGCTGTTGTGCTTTTACCCACTCCACCTTTTTGGTTTGTAAAAGCAATTATTCTGCTCAGACGTTTTTTTCTTACCGTTTCATCCTGTTTTTTATTTTTGATTATCATATCCAAAAACTTCAACTGTCTGATCACCTGCTTATTTGTTTTATATATACTCAATTGCACAATTACATAATACTACAAATGGACTGCGGTTATAATGGCTGCTTAGTTATTTTATTGAAATTTCGGGGGTATATTTCCGGAGATTTTCTTATTTTTTTTATTACCAGAAAAGTCCTGTATTCATTTAGATTAGGAACTTCCACCTCTAACAAATTATCTACCTTTCCCCCCAGTTTTGAAATAGCTTCCCTGTTACCTTCAAGTTCTGTAAATATTTTTTTACTCTTATAAAATATAATTTTACCATTTATTCTACAAAATGGAATTGTTAATTCACTTAAAATATCAAACTTTGCAACAGCTCTCGACAGAACTATATCAAAAGTTTCTCTATAAAGAGCTTCTTTCCCCAGTTCCTCCGCTCTGCCACTGATTACCCTGACATTTTTAAGTTCTAACTCTTTTACAATCATGTTTAAGAAATTGATTTTTTTTAATGTCCTATCCAGAAGGTAAAATATTTTATCATTTAAAAAGATAGATAAAAGTGCCCCGGGCAGTCCTGCCCCGGTTCCTACATCCAGTACCCTTCCCAAATGACCAGTGTCATCAAAAATCATTTTTTCATATCTGAGTATCGAAATAGAATCAAGGACATGTCTTTTAAGGATCCCCTTTTTATCCTTTGTGCCAATAAGATTGAAACTTTGATTATACTCGTAAACCAGATCCAGATATTTTTCCACGGTCCTGATTTGATTCCCGGAAAAACCGATACCGAGTTCCCGGAGTGATTGTCTTAAAATATCATCGACATTCAATTTAATACCTTCCTTGACCTGCCCTTTAAATTTAACACGAGTATTGATATATCTGCTGGCGATACTCCTGCGATTCTCGAAGCCTGACCAAGAGTATTTGGTTTGATTTTTGTTAATTTCTCCTGTGCTTCATATGTCAAACCTATAATTTTAAAATAGTCCAGATCCGGTGAAAGATAATACTTTTCCAGATTACCAATTTTCTTTATTTCAGCAAGCTGCCTTTTTATATAACCTTCGTATTTTATTCTTATCTCTGCCTGCTTAAATACGTTCTTATCATAACGGTTTTCTTTATTGATAAAATGATCCATCATATCTTCGATACGGACTTCCGGTCTTTTTAAAAGTTTATAAATACTTGAAGGAGTGTCAATGGACCTGGTTCCAATCCTTTCAAGCATTTTATTGCTGGCTTTTCCCGGATTTAAAATAGTATCCCTTAATCTGGAGACCAGTTTTATAATTTTTTCTTCTTTTTTAATTATTTTTTTTTGCTGACCATCTGTTATTAACCCGATATCATTACCAATTCCGCACAATCTTATATCGGCATTATCAGACCGCAAAACCAGTCTGTATTCCGCTCTGGAAGTATACATCCTGTATGGTTCTATAAGGTCTTTGGTAAGAAGATCATCTATTAAGACTCCTATATAACTGGTATCTCTGGTCAGTATCATTGGCGAGCCACCCATTACCTTGAGTGCCGCATTTATTCCTGCAACAATACCCTGGGCTGCCGCCTCTTCATAACCTGATGTTCCATTTATCTGGCCTGCGAAATATAAATTTTCTATATTCTTCGATTCTAGAGTAAAATTCAATTGACTTGGAATTATATAATCATACTCTACTGCATAACCGGGTCTTGTAATTCTGGCATTTTCCAATCCTTCGACGGTATTTACAATTTTCTGCTGTATTTCTGCCGGCATGCTTGTAGTAAGACCCTGAAGATACATCTCACTGGTATGCGCACCCTCGGGTTCGATAAAGACCGGATGTCTTTTTTTCTCCGGAAAGTTTATTACTTTCCTATCTATAGACGGACAATGTCTTGGTCCGTGAGTATCGACCATTCCGGACTTTATGGGAGATCTTTCTATATTATCCGCTATAATCTTATGGGTTTTCTTATTTGTATAAGTGAGATAACAATCAATGCTTTTATATATCTTTTCTTCATTCCAGAAGGAAAAGCTTAAAGGTTCTTTATCTCCATGCTGGACAATTGTTTTTGAGAAATCCACTGTCCTTTTATCGACTCTCGGAGGAGTAGCCGTTTGGAATCTAGCTATATCAAAATTGAGATCGGTTAAGTTCCTGGTTAAATTCATTGCAGGGTACTCACCCATTCGTCCCGCTTTATAATCTTTATCCCCTATTATTATTCTCCCCCTTAAAAAGGTACCTGCAGTAATCACTATTGCTTTACCTTCGAACAATAATCCGCTTTCTGTTTCAACCCCGAATGCTTTACTATTTTTAACCAGTATTTTATTTATTGTTCCCTGTCTCAGAGTCAAATTTTTAGTATTTTCAAGGATCCTTTTCATCTCTATCTCATATTCTTTCTTATCTATCTGAGCCCTCAATGCCTGTACTGCAGGACCTTTGCTCCTATTAAGGACTTTTATCTGTATCAAAGTATTATCGGCAGTCTTTGCCATCTGTCCGCCCAGCGCATCAAGTTCCCTGACAAGCTGGCTTTTTCCTAAACCTCCGATTGATGGATTACATGGCATCAAAGCAACTTTATCCACATTGATCGTCAGCAGTATAGTTTTTAAACCCAATTTAGCCGATGCCAGTGCCGCTTCGCAACCAGCGTGGCCGGCACCTACGACTATAACGTCATACTTCATGTCTATTACCTGATAGGTCCATAAGTCTATTAATAATTATATGTTTCACGTGAAACATCACTGCCTGTTCACTATTTTTCGTATTATTTTTTATGCTCTATACTATTACTTATAATTGATAGAATTTTTGATATTTTATTATCATTATCATCTGAATCAACATCTAAAGGATCGTTTTTATTTATTTTTATTCTATATGGCCTTTTTATTCTCTTTAATGTCAGATCGCTTATTAACAAACCAATATATCCGTCTTCCCTGTCCATAATAATACTGACACGATTTTTTGCTTCTCTAGAAGCATTGATTCCTGCAAGCAATCCCTGCGCTGCTGATTCTTCATAACCGGCGGTCCCATTGACCTGACCTGCAAAAAATATCCTTTTAAGGATTTTACTTTCCAGATTGCTGTTTAACTGATAAGGAAGTAAGTAGCTATGCTCTATCCCATAACCGGGTCTGGTCATTTCCACCTTCCCGAAATTCTTTATTTTTTTTAGCATTTCAATTTGCATCTTTTCAGACACAGAAGTTTCAAGTCCCTCCAGATATGCCTCTTTTATATCTCTTCCCAAAGGTTTTATGAGTATTTCTTTCCCCTCGATATTCTTTTTTTTCATATCAGCAGCACTGATTGACAGAAATCTGAAAAAATCTTTATTGATACTGGTTATATAGTAATAATTTTGTTCTATATTCTTATATTCAGTTTTATTTGAAAATGTCTTGTGACTCCTGCTGCAGGGCTGTTTTTTAAGGTTTTTTAAATCAATTGATTTTTTATCTATTACTGGAGCGGTATAATTTCTTAACTTTCCAAACCTGAAGCCCAGGTTTTTCAAACAATTCAGCAACTTTTTTGAACATATTTCACCCTGTCTTCCTGCTTCCAGTATATACTCACCCCAGAATATTTTTCCTTTTAGAAAAGTGCCGGTGCAAATAATGACCGATCTGCAAGAATAATTAACTCCGTCGCTTGTGTATAAGAAATATTCTCCATTACCTTTTTTTATATTTACTGCAAGCCCCTGCCTTAAATCTAAATTATTCTGTTTCTCCAGAACTTCTTTCATTGAAAGAGAATATCTTCTTCTATCTACAATTGCCTGTAACGTTATATCTTTATTTTTTTTATTTTTGACTTCTTTAAGATGAATAACATTTTTATCTATATTTTTTGGGATTTCTCCACCGAGCAGATCTATTTCCTTTAGTAGTCTGCTTCTTGCGATACCTCCAACCGTGCTGCCAAAAGGCATAATGGCTATACTATCCAGATTTATTGATAACAGCAGGGTCTTTGAACTATTTCTTGCAGAACTCAGTGCTGCCTCACAACCTGCGTGCCCTGCACCTATTACGATTACATCATAGCTATATTTTTCTTCTGTTTTTATTGACATAGCTGAATATTATAATTTTGTTTCACGTGAAACATTTTCGCCAAATATCCTTATTATGTTGTTTTTTGACAATTTATTTACCGATACAAAATTGGATGAATATCTTATCCAGTATATCCTCTCTCGCTGTTTCGCCAATTATTTCTCCCAGTAGTTCAAATGCAGTTTTTAAATCATAAGAGGGGAACTCTTCGGACAGTTTATCCTTTAGCGCTCCCTCTGCCCTTTCTAGCGATTTTTCTACCTCTTCCAATATCATTTTATGTCTGCTGTTGATAATTATTTTCTCTTCCAGAACAATATCGCCGCCATCCAGTATCGCAGATTTTACTTTGTTTTCTAATTCCTTTATCCCTTTACCTTTTAATGCTGAAATTTTTGTTATATATTTCTCATCAAAATATTTTATAATTTTTTCTACTTCCAACTTTTGCTTTAAATCTATCTTATTTATGCAACAAATTATATTTTTCCCTTTTATTTTACTTATTATTTGTAAATCCATTTGATCTAATTTTCTGTTTCCGTCCAGAACAAGTAAGACCAGCTCAGCTTCGTCTATATGTTTCAAACTTTTATCAACACCTATTTTTTCTATGGCACTTCTTGTTTTTCTTATTCCCGCTGTATCAATCAGAATAAGTGGTATTCCTTCTATATATAATATTTCTTCTACTGCATCTCTCGTCGTTCCTGGAATTGGAGTAACTATTGCCTTATCTTTCCTGGATAGCAAATTAAGCAAACTGGATTTCCCCACATTTGGTTTACCTATAATCGCTATTTTCACGCCATTTTTTATAATTTCTCCTTTTCTTTCGTTTAGTATCAGCTCTTCAACTTCCACCCTCATCTTTTTTATTTCTCCGGTAATTTTCTGATATGGTGTTACTTCCAGATCTTCTTCAATGAAGTCTACTGACACCTCCAGCTGTACACGTACATCCAGAAGATTTTTTCTTATTCTTTTTATCTCTTCTTTTATATTGCCCTGTAAATTTTTCGCAGCAAGCTTTAAGCTCTGTTCTGTTCTGGATCTTACAAGATCGATAACAGCTTCTGCCTGTGATAAATCTATTCTTCCATTCAAGAAAGCTCTTTTTGTGAATTCTCCCGGATTTGCAATTCTTGCACCGTTTTCTACACACAATTCCAATGTCTTGGTCGTTGCAATCATTCCCCCGTGACAATTTATCTCCACAACATCTTCCCGGGTATATGATCCTGGCTTTTTCATAACGGTAATAATTACTTCATCGATGACCTGACCCTTATTGTCAATTATATATCCGTAAAGCATACTATATGTGTCTATGTCTTTGATCTTTTTTTTATTTTTTGATTTAAATATCCTATCAGCTATAAAGATTGACCTATTACCGCTTAATTTGACTATACCAATCGCAGCTTCACCGGCTCTTGTTCCTACTGCCACTATAGTATCGCTGATTTCTGTTCCCATCTTTATATTATTCTCCTATGATATTTTTGGATTTCGTGGTTCTTATTATATTTAATATTTTTAATTATTCAAAATTAAGGACCAATAAAAAATGGCACACTCCGGTGCCATTAATTTTACTATACATAATCAATATTTTTTATTTATTGCTCTTAACCGGGTAAATTATTATTCTCCTGTTTGGTTCATCATACCTGCTTCTTGTGGTTACATCGCTAAATCTTGCAAGGAGGTTATGTATTATCTTTCTCTCGTATGAACCCATCGGTTTCAATGCTATTTTTCTTCCTTCATTAATCGCTTTTTTTGCCATAAATATCGCCGTTTTCTTTATGCTGTCTATTCTTTTTTTTCTATAGTCTTTTATATCTATGGTCACATTTCTATCTACAAGTCTTTTTCTCTTCCCGATCAGGTTTATGATATACTCAAGCGCCTGCATATTCTTTCCATCTCTGCCTATAGCGATACCCAGATCCTCTCCCTGGACCGATAGTCTTAATTCTTCCGAATCAGCTTCAATCTTTACTTCTTCTCCGGGGCAAATAAGTTCTAATGATTTTTTTAAGATCCCCTTTATCTTTTCAAGTCCATCATTTTCTGAAACTTTATCTTTCACTATGCTTTTGGGACTATTTTCTATTAATATGTTTCTTTTTTGTTCTTTCTCCAGTGATTCTACAAATGAATTTATGGCATCTTTTATACTTTTATCTTCCGTCATTTACGGTACCCCCTGGGTATAAGTATCATCTTTTCTTTTTTCTTTTCTTTTTTAATTTCCTTCTGATTAACTTTCTATCTTCTTCGCTTAATTCGGATACTCCCGTAAGGCTCGCATTTTCCTGACTCAATTCCCTTTTTACTTTTTCTTTATTAACAAGTTTATTTACCAGATACTGCTGGCCAATGGACCACGCATTTGTTGTTACCCAATATAACAATATCCCTGAAGGAAGTGAGTATGATATAACCCCAAATACCAATGGCATTATATATAATATTTTTGACTGTTTGGCGTCTGTTGTCGTCATCCTCATCGATAAAAACATTGTGGCAACCATTAATATAACCAAAATAAAATAACGATCCGGTGTATTTAAATTTAACCACAAAAAATTATAATTAGGGTTAGCAGCCCCGCTGGCGGGAGCTAAGAATTTAGTATAATCTAAATTAGGCAAAAACGTCATCAACCCCGTCCTTATACCGTTTACGACCCCATTAAAATTAAAATTTCCCAAAACATTTGTTACAATTTCGGAGGGATTTCTGAGTGCCTGAAATAAGGCGAAAAATACAGGCATCTGAAGGAGTAGGGGAATACACCCTGCCAGAGGATTGACGTTATTCTTTTTATAAAATTCCATCGTCTCCTGCTGCAGTTTTTGCCTGTCATCTTTATATTTCTTTTGCAGCTCTTTAAGTTCCGGCTGTAGTTTCTGCATCTTGGCCATCGATCTGGTCTGACTAATGGTAAGAGGGATCAGCACTATCCTTACTATGATAGTCAATAGTATTATTACAATTCCGTAGTTCGCAATTACGTTATTATATAAAAATATGACTATATACTCTAATCCGCGCTGGATAGGTTGTAATATTTGTAATATCTGACTCAATTTATAAACCTTTCTTCTACTTTACAGGATCATACCCACCTTTATTGAAGGGATTGCATCTTAAAATCCTATACATTGATTTAATACTTCCTTTTAATACACCGTATTTACTGATAGCTCCTATTGCATATTCCGAGCAGGTAGGGTAGAACCTGCAGCTCTTTGGCAGTAAAGGCGAGATATATTTTTTATAAGATTTAATTAAAAATATCAGTATTTTCTTCACAACTAAAACTGGTGATAGATTATTAATTTATAGTTAGCCGGTAAGAAAAGAGTTCAAACTATTTTCCAGTTGTATCTTTATCTCTAAAAAGCTCGCTGCGACAATATCGGGTTTAGCCAGAATTAAAATATCTAAATTATTGAAACTTTTTATTTCAACTTTTCTTAAAATTTCTCTTAATACTCTTTTGACTCTATTTCTTAGAACGGCTCCGCCTATTTTTTTGCTTACCCCTAGTCCGATTCTTACAAGTCTAAAAGTTTCTGCTTTTTTGAATATATATAATGTTAAATATTTATCCCTTTTGCACGAACCTTCTTTTATTACTCTTGAAAAATCACTTTTTCTTTTAAGTGTTTCAAACTTGATATTAATCTTCCTTTTGCTTTTAAGCAGTAAGTCTTTTTCTTCCTTTTTTTCTCCTGCCTGCAATTACGGCTCTGCCTGCTTTAGTTTCCATTCTTGCCCTAAAGCCATGAATCTTTTTTCTTCTCCTTGCGTTCGGCTGAAATGTCCTTTTCATCTTTTACCCAATCTGTATATTATTGTTTTCAGTCAAGTAGTAGATTATACATTTTAATCTTTCTAATATCAAGGTTGCGGCATTTAAAAAAAGACGTATTCATTAGCTTTTTCCTGCTGTCTTTTACCGGAGAATTCGTTATTTTTTCAAACATCTGTTCTGGTCAAAGACCTGTCCTGAAAATAATATTTTTTTTATACATATTATGGTGACATTTCTCCAGGTATTTCAAAAATTTAAACAACTTTTCAACACCTGTTGAAAAAACTGTTGAAAACTTAAAAAACCGCACCATATCATATGTCAGATTATTTTACTTTATATGATATTTCACACAATCTAGTAGCTTTTTCCTTATTAAAATATTATTATTAATCTGTTGAAAACCTTACGTTGCTGAAAAGAAAATGAAAAGTAATATTACCGATTGATACATTTATTCGTTAAAAAAAATATTTACGAATAAAATTGACTTCTATCATGCCTGACGATAATACTAAACTTAATATTGCTGATAACTCTGATACTTCCGGTGGAAATATTGGAAAAATACCGGCTAGAATTGCTGTTTATGACAATATGCGAAGCATTCCAAGAATAGTAGACCTGAGCTACAATAATATTTCTGATTTCATTAATGAAACTTCACAGAAAACCTATAATCTATCCCATGAAATCGGTGGAAGAATTCCCTATACAATAATAAAAGAGATAATAGAGAACCTTATACATGCTGATTTTAAAGAAGTAGTGATTACCATACTCGAAATGGGAGATCATATAATCATAACTGATCAGGGACCGGGAATAGAAGACAAGGAAAAAGCTTTTTTACCAGGATATACTTCCGCCACGACTAAAATGAAAGAATATATCAGAGGAGTGGGTTCCGGGTTTCCCATCGTAAAAGAAACAATAACTTTTTCGGGAGGATCTATCGATGTCAAAGACAACATAAGAAAGGGGACAGTAATCTCTTTAAAACTTGTACAACCGGAAAAGAGCGAGCAGATAAAGGAAACAGGAATCAAGACGATAGTTGGAGTGCCCACTGTCATTCCCGGCGAGGATAAAAAAATCATTACGGATGACATTGATAAATTTGATCATAAAGTATTATCCGACAGACAAAAGAAAATCCTTTTTGTCATCCTGGAACTGGAAGAAGCCGGTCCCTCTACAATAGCCAGTGAACTGGGTTTTAGCCTCTCGACTTCATACAGGGAATTGATCTACCTGGAAAAGAGTAAACTGCTGATCAGTAGTAACGGTAAGAGAAAATTATCTAAAAAAGGTATAAAATTCCTTGAATATTATTCAAATAATACTTAATATTAGAGTATTATGTCCGATCTGCAAAACATCTGGAAAAATACTCTCGAAGATATTAAGAACAATATCAATCTGCCCACATATAAAGCCTGGTTCGAACACATAACGCCCCTTTCATTAAAAAAAAACTGTTTAACCGTTTCGGTCGGCAGCAGTTTCGCAAAAGAGTGGCTTGAATCCAGATATTCAAATCTTCTATCCGAATCAATTAAAAGAGTCACAAACAACTCCTGCAAAATAAAAATTATTACCGCACCCGGAAGTTCTGAAAGTACCAGCGGTAAATATGATAAATATGTTGATAGGACCCTTGAAGAGGAAGAGTACCCCTTTAAAAAAACCAGGAATTCTTTTTTCAATACAAAATACACCTTTGATACATTTATTGTTGGGAGTAGCAATAGGTTTGCCTGTACCGCTTCTCTTGCAGTCAGCGAAAATCCGGGTAAAGCTTACAATCCATTATTTATTTATGGTGGTGTTGGGCTAGGGAAGACACACCTTCTGCATGCAATCGCTCAATACACAATGCAGCTGCATCCCAATAAGACCATAAAATACGTTTCTGCAGAAAAATTCCTTAATGATTTTATAAATGCTCTCAGATATAAAAACATATTTTCTTTTAAAGAGAGTTATAGAAACAATGATGTTTTGCTTGTTGACGATATTCATTTCCTTGAGGACAAGGAGGCCAGTCAGGAAGAATTTTTTCACACATTCAATGCTCTTCATGATACCAATCGGCAAATAGTGCTTTCGAGCGATAGAGCGCCTAAAAACATTTCTACTCTTGAAGAAAGACTCAGGTCCAGGTTTGAGTGGGGCCTGGTGACAGATATCAAGCCGCCGGATCTTGAAACCAGACTGGCAATCTTAAAAAAATATTGTGAAAGAGAAAAGATCTCTGTTTCCGATGATATATTAAACCTAATTGCTGAAAAAATTACATCCAACATCAGAGAGCTTGAGGGTTCCCTTACAAGAATAGTCGCATTTGCCTCCCTTACCAAATCAAAGCCGGATTTAAACATGGCTAAAAACATACTTAAAGATATTTTGCCCGACGATATAGAACATAAGACAAGTATTCAAACAATAATTAAAGAAGTATCAAAATATTTCTCAGTCCCCATCAATGACATTATAAGCGCCAAACGTAATAAATTTATATCACATGCCCGGCACCTGGCAATGTATCTTTCCAGAGAACTTACAAGCAGTTCCTTGCCCAGAATAGGAAAGTCTTTTGGAAACCGTGATCATTCAACCGTAATATATGCCGTTTCGCGGGTTTCAGATCTTATAAACACTGATAAAAATGTCTACATGCAGATTCAGGAAATTACCAACAAAATAAAGACGTCTTTGTAAAGCATATAATTCTGTTTATAACCTGTTAAATAGTAATAGAAGTTTTAAACAATAGGTTGTTTTTTTTGTTTAAAAACAAACTGATTTCTTTTTTATAAGACTTATTATGTGATTTTTAACAGCTTCAAACTACATTATCAACAAGTCCTGCTGTTTGGTCGGCCGCAATCCTGCAGTCTTTTTTTAACTTTCCAACATGCTTAACAGGTATTATAACTATTACTGGCTATTTAAATTAAACATTATATATAATAAAATATGTTTATATTTCAAACATTTAAAAGAGGTTAGAGGGCTACAATGAAATTTCAAACAACAAAAACCGACCTTCTGGAAACTATTTTATTTGCCAGCAGAGCAATAAGTCCCAAAGTTTCATCATTTATATTGAATGGTATAATGCTTGATGCCGAAGAAGGGTTGACCGTGTACAGCACTGATTTAGAGACAAGCATAAAATGTACAATGGAAGTAAAGATACTTGAAAAAGGAAAAGCAGTCGTGCCTGCAAGGATACTGGCAAACATATTAAAAAGCCTGAAAGAATCAAAAATAGAGCTGGAACTGGATAAGACAAAGAACCAGGTAAAAATAAGTTGCGAAAATGCCTTTTTCACACTAAACACTTTGTCTCTGGAAGAGTATCCGGTTTTTCCGGAAACAAAGAAAGAAAATTATCTAAAAGTGAATCTGGACAAATTCAAGGATATGGTATCGAAAGCAGAAAAAGCGGCATCTCTGGAAGAAAGCAGGGCTATTCTAACCGGAGTGCTTCTGGAAATCGGGGAGGGTATATTAAGCATGGTGGCAACAGACAGCTACAGGCTTGCGTTGATTAAAGAAAAAATAGGAAGCGGAATTCCTCCAATTAAGGTTGTGGTACCTTCAAAAGTACTTGACAATATAGTCAAAAGTGAATTTAAGGATGGAGACATTGAGATAAACATTGAAGAAAACCAGGTAAGTTTTTATATGGAGGGGGACAGCAAGAAAAAGATCGTAATGGTTTCAAGGCTGCTTTCGGGAAAATTTCCAGAGTATAAGCAACTCATTCCTCAGAACATGAAGCACGACATAATAATAGACAAAGAAAAAATACTTGAGGTGGTAAAGAGGATTTCGTCTATCTCGCAGGATAACATACCTATAAAGATCACTATTGATAAAGGCAAAATAACAATATCGATGAATATCAGGGAAGTGGGGAGCTCAAGCGAGGATTTTGATGTTTCGTATGGAGAAGAAAAAATGGAGATAGCTTTTAATCCCGAATTTTTAATCGATGGTATAAATATAATGGATGATAAGAATATTATATTCTCAATAGAGGAACCTCTTAAGCCTATTTTAATAAAATCTGAAAAAAACAAAAACTTGATTTATTTGCTTATGCCAATCAGGGTCTCCTAGAATATATAACCGATCAGGAGATTAAAAGCAAAAATAAAACAATGGAAAAAATAAAAAGCATAGATCTTTGCGTCATAGGTGCTGGAAGAGTCGGCATAACTGTGTGCTATATATTTGCATTTAAAGATTTATCAGGAGTAAAGATAAGAGCAATATCCTCGAGATCGGTGGAATCTTTAAAAAAAGCCAGGAAATTTTTAGGAACCAGAGCGGCTGATATAATTTTCACAAAAGACAATACGAAAGCAACGGCACTGGCAAATTGTGTTTTGATATGTACCCCGGACGATTCTATAAAAGCAGTCTGTGATAATATTTTTAAAAATAAAAAAAATAATTATCTGAAAGATTATTACGTGTTTCATTTTAGCGGTTCCAAACCACTCGAGGTCCTGAATTCCGCAAGAGCTGCCGGTGCCGAAATTGCATCCATACATCCATTAAAATCTTTCGCCTCTATAGAGGAAGCCATCAAATCTCTGCCCGGAACTGTTTTTGGAATAACTTATTCAAGTATAAAATCGAAGAAGATAGCGGAGTTTCTTGTAAAAAATCTTGGAGGAGAAACCATTGAAGTCAAAAACGAAAAAAAACCGCTCTACCATGCTGCGGCCTGTGTGGCTTCAAACTATCTTGTAACTCTCATGGATTACGCAGTTTCGATACACAAAAGGATAGGGATAAAACCGGAGGATTCGTTAAAAGGTTTAATAAGTCTTGCGGAAGGAACGATAAATAATATAAAGAAAATGGGGACAAAAAAATCACTGACGGGTCCGATAGCCAGAGGGGACACAGGGACGATAAGGGAGCACATGGTAAGCTTTAGTAAATTCTTTCCTAAAGATTACTCTGATCTTTATAAAACTATGGGAATCGAGACCGGCAAAATAGCATATCAAAATAAATGGATAGATAAAAATACTGTAGAGGATTTAAAGAAAACACTCAAGGATTAGAAAGGGGATATAGCCATGATGAAAAAGATAACAACCAGAGATCTTGTTGAAATGAAAAAAAAAGGTGAAAAAATAACGATGCTGACCGCATATGATTGTCTTATGGCATCCCAGCTGGACGAGTGTGGTATAGAATTGATACTGGTAGGGGATTCCGTGGGGAACGTACTGCTGGGATATGAAAATACCATACCGGTTTCGATGAATGAAATGATCCATCACTGCAAAGCAGTCCGCCGTGGTGTAGAAAGGGCAATGGTGATAGGGGATATGCCATTCATGTCATATCAGGCAAGTGCTGCTGAAGCGGTCAGGAATGCCGGAAGATTTTTGAAAGAAGCCGGAGTGGAAGCAGTAAAGCTGGAAGGTGGAAGTGAGGTCTTTTTGATCATAAAGAGAATCGTCGATTCAGGGATCCCGGTAATGGGACATCTGGGATTTACCCCGCAGTCCGTTTATAAGTTCGGTGGTTATGGCGTCAGGGGCAAAGACGAAGAGCAGGCTAAAAAAATGATAGAAGATGCCATCGGGCTTGAGAAAGCCGGGGCATTTTCTATAGTGCTGGAGAAGATACCTGCCTTGCTTGCAAAAAAGATAACACGGAAGGTCAGCATCCCCACTATAGGAATAGGAGCGGGAGTGGACTGCGACGGACAGGTGCTGGTGACACATGATATGCTTGGATGTTTTGAAAAATTTAAACCAAAATTTTCAAAAAGGTATGCTGAATTGGGAAAAGAAATGAAGAAATGTTACATGAAATACATAGAAGAAGTAAAAAATAAGAAATTCCCATCAGATGAGCATTCCTACTAGAAAATAAGAAATCTCTATTCTAATTTAAAGACATTTGGATCTTCATAGATGAAAATATTAAAAAAAATAACCGAATGCAAATCGGTAGTAGATAATCTTAAAAAGAAGTGTTTTATAATAGGTTTTATTCCAACTATGGGTTTTTTACATGAAGGACACCTGAGCCTTATAAGGATGGCAGGGGAAGAATGCGACAGAGTATTTATAAGTATTTTCATAAATCCGATACAGTTTGGTCCCGGTGAAGACTTTGAAAAATATCCAAGAGACATGAAAAGAGATATCTCTCTGGCGGAGAGGGGAGGGGTGGATTATATATTCTATCCAACTGCAAAGGAAATATATGGTCCGGATTTTAAGACTTCAGTAGAGGTAAAAGAACTTGGAAGTATCATGTGCGGAAAATACAGACCCAGTCATTTCGCAGGGGTAACTACGGTGGTACTTAAACTATTTAATATTGTCAGACCGGATAAGGCATACTTCGGGCAGAAAGATTATCAGCAGCTGGTAATAATAAAAAGAATGGTTGATGACCTGAATCTTGATATCGAAATTATAGGTGGTCCTACCATGAGAGAAAATGATGGTCTTGCCTTAAGTTCCAGAAATAAGTATCTTTCTGTCAAAGAGAGAGAAAATGCCACTATCTTATACGAGTGCCTGAAGATGGCAAAAGATATAATTAAAAAAGGGGAAAAAGATCTGGAGAAAATAAGAAAAGTAATTATAACCGATTTGGGAAAAAACAGATTTGTTAAAAAAGTGGATTATTTTGATTTCAGGAATCCCAGGACACTTGAACATCTAAAGCGAGTGGATAAGGACAACAAGAATATACTGGTTGCAACTGCAGTCTGGTTCGGAAGGACCAGACTGATTGACAACATGATAATAAAAGTATAAAAGTGATATTGATCTAAATAAACCTGATGATATAGGAGAAAAAAGTGATAGTTTGTATTTTAAAAAGCAAAATACATAGAGCAACAGTGACCGATGCGGAAATCGAGTATATGGGTAGCATAAGTATAGATAAAAAATTGATGGAACATGCAAAAATATTTCCTTATGAAAAAGTTCTGGTAGTAAGCCTTGATAGCGGAGAGAGATTGGAAACATATGTTATAGAAGGAAAGAAGGATAGCGGGGAGATTTGCATAAACGGAGCAGCTGCCAGGAAGATACTCAAAGGAGAAAAGATAATTATTTTATCTTTTGCCTATATATATGAGGAGAAAGCAGCGGGCCACTTGCCAAAAATAGTATATGTAAACGATAAAAATAAAATCACGAACGAAGAAAATCATGTGGGGAAAGACGACCAATGCTAATCCGCAAAGGTTTAAAAGGATTTCTATCCAAAGGATTTTTAATATTTCTGCTGCTAATCTTTTCTTTGTCTCAGGTTTTTTTTATATCCTGTAAGTTTGAAAGCGATACAGAGGAGCCGTTTATAGATCCCGGTGATTCCGATAGTGAAGACAGCCTTTATTTATTTGATTATGTAAATATTACGCTGGAAGAGACAAATTCTATTGATATAAAAATAAAAAACTGCAATCTATATCTGGACATTTACAAAGATTTGATAATAATGGGTGAAATAGAAAACATTTCCGGTGTAAACAAAACAAATATTGAAATTACTCTCGACTTCTATGACAAACATGAAACCAAAATAATATCGGTAATCGTCCCTGCAACTGTAAATTATCTTAGAGGCGGGAGTAAATTGCCATTTTATTATTATCTTACCGATAAACAAAAATATATAGACATAGATACGGTAAAGATAGGGGTCAATTATAAGGATTATTATGAAAGGTTTGAGGGTAATCCCATAGTAGAGGGCGAACGATATCGATACGAAGAAGATTATTTGATCATAGAAGGAAGCGTGACCAATATAGGTGAAGAGAAGATCAGAAATTTAAAACTTTTTTGTACTTTTTATAATAATAAGGATCAGGTTGTTTTTATAAAACAATGTTATCTGCCCCTGGAAGAAATGAATCCAGGAGGAGAGCAAAGGTTTATATTAAAATTGCTCCTTGACGAATATCTACCTGATTTTACCCGTTACGGATTCGGGGTATTTTTTGAAGACGAGATCAGAAAACTGGCATGATTTATAACCAGTCCTTGTGTTTGAAATAGATCAGCATTCCAATGGAAATAAAAAACATTAAGACCACAATAATAATAAAAGCAAAAGCATGATTTCCCAGAGGAAGTGAGATATTCATTCCATAAATTCCGGATATAAGCGTAAGAGGTAGGATTATTACAGAAAAAATAGTAAGTATGCGCATGATGTCATTTATTTTATTGGATAATAACGATTGATGGGCATCATGCACACCCTCTACCAGTTCTTTATAATTTTCAAGAGTATCCCAGATTTTTTCTACATGGTCGACAAGATCGCTAAAATAGACCTCAAGAGCTTCTATCAAGAAATCCATATCCTTGATCTCCAGCGTTTTGAGAAGCTTTCTCTGCGGGAAGATTATGTTTCTGAATGTAAGAATATTGGTTCTGATAAGCAATATTTCTTTGACGTTTTTAGTACTGACTTTTTTAAAGATGGCATCCTCGATATCCTGTAAAGTTCTATAAATTTTATTGAGTATGGGGAAATTATAGTCAACCAGTGAATCGATTACCTTATGTAAAAGGAAACCCGATCCTTTCTCCAGGATTTGGTTGTTTTCCGATAAATATTCAAAGGTGTCCTGTAAGGGTTTGCACAAACCCCGGTGAACGGTTACCAGGAAATTATTTCCTATAAATATATTGACGGTAAATGGGACCAATCTTCTGGTTTGTTTGACAAAAAAAGGTATGTGCATTACCAGAAAGAAGTAGTCATCATACTCATCCAATTTTGGTCTTTCTATAATACTGAGGCAGTCTTCTATATCGAGATGATGAAAATGAAAATGCTCCATAAGAAATTGCATATTTTCTTTGCCCGGGTTCTCTATATCGGTCCAGAGAAGATATTCCGGGTTATTAATATAGGAGGGAATTTTTTTTAAAGTGACTTTTTCTATTAATTTTTTTTCTGTTTTGTTATATACAAGAGTCTTCATTTGCGTCCGTCTCCTTATTTAATTCTTTATAGAATTTTATAATTATTTATAAAAAAAAGGAATTTAAATTTATTCAGTATTCTACTTATTAATTCGAAAAATATGCGTTAGAATAAAACTTAAGAAGAGTAGATTGAATGCGATATTTATAATATAATTTAAAAAGCTTTCACATGCCGATGAATAGGGGACATATAATGATTGGAAATATATTAGGGTTAAAAGACAGAAGAACAATATTGCTAATAATTTCTCTAATATTAACCCTTCTTTTATTATCAGGTGCTTCATCCTGTAACCTAATTAATCCTATAACAGAACCGGATACAGAAACAGCTGAAGAGGAAACAACCGAAAATGGAGGAGACGGACAGACAAGCGGAGAAGAGCTGGAAGCATACATAACTCTGTGGGATTGCCTTGGCCCAAAGGAGAGGCTGGCTCTGACGGAGAGTGTGGATAATTTCATAGTCGAGAACGATCATATCGAAATAGAGACAAGGCATTTCAGAAGTCAGGAAGAGCTGGAAGATCAATTCGAAGCTGCAAGTCTTGCTGGTGCAGGACCCGAATTGCTGCTGCTGGATTTTGATGGAATAAAAAGACTTGTTCCCGGAAGCGTGGTAAAAGAAATAATAGATGAAGCAGATTATTCTTTATTCATTGATGGTCTTGCGGAGATTTCCAGGTATAACGCAAGAAATTATTTGATTCCTTTTAGAAGTTTTGACTTTTTAACACTTTTCTACAATAAGGACCTGTTAGATGAACCTCCTGCAAGCTTCGAGGAAGTTGTCGAATATTGTAAAGAGGTAAATAATTCTGGATCAAATATCTATGGACTGCTGCTGAATGCCGGCGCAGCAGACTGGATTATACCTTTTATAGGCGGATATGAAGATTGGATCGTCGATTATGGCACCAATTCGCTGACTCTTGATAATCAGGCGACTGTAAAGACACTCGAATTTTTATCTTATATTTACAATGAGGAAGGAATTTTACCTTTTAATATCGAATATGGAGAGATAAATGAATTATTTAAAAATGGAAATGTCCACATGATAATCGATAGTGTCCAGCTGATAGATGAATATAGAGAAGCAGGATTAAACCTTGGCATAGCAAAGATACCTCTCGTCTGGCAGGGTGACGAGTATCCTACGCCTTTGATTTCCGGTATCGGTTTTATGATAAATGTCAATTGTTACGGCAATGAACTTGCAGCGGTAAATGATTTTATCCAGTATATGCTGTCTGAAGAAGTACAGATAGACTGGACTTTAACAACAGATACTTTTCCTGTTTTAAAAAATATCGATAGAAACGAGACACTTATAAATAATGAGATCATATATAACGCTTTTCAGCAGGCAAAAATATGCAGGGGAAAACCTGACAAAGAACTCATAATGGTGATAAGAGATGCTATAAGGGATAATATCGAAAGCGTCATAACCGGAGGCGCGCTTCCTGCAGATGCAGCGTTAAAAATCCAGGAAGATGCATTGAGATTGAGATCGGGTAATATTTCCGTGGAAGAGACCGGAGAAGAGGAATAAATATTTAAAGTCTGGAAATAACATGGAGGATTAATAATGGAAGAAGGAAGCGAGTTCAGGTCTTTCTTTATGAAAGGTCTAATAATAATACTGGTAGCTATAATTTTTTTGGTTGCAGGCGGAGCAAGCATGCTCGGTATCCTGGCTGTGATCAATAAAGTATCCATTGCGGATCTGTTAAAGGGAGAAAGTATTGGAAGCGAGGAACAGGTTGATGGAAACGGAGAAACTTTACTTAATGACCTGGATATAGCAATAAGTAAAGTTGTAGAAATAATAACACCTTCTGTGGTTCATATAGATGTGACTGTAATAGGTCAGGATATATTCGGAAAGACACAGGAACAGCAGGGAATTGGTTCCGGAGTGATCTATACCGAAGATGGTTATATTATAACCAATAATCATGTAGCCGGCGACGCGGAAGAGCTATTAGTCACTTTAAATGACGGCAGCCAATATCCGGCAGAACTGATAGGCGCAGATGAAAGAAATGATGTAGCAGTCATAAAGATAGAGGCCAGTGGTCTTAAAGCCGCCATTTTTGATTCAATGGATGATGTAAAAGTGGGAGACATCGCTATTGCAGTAGGAAGCCCTTACGGACTTGATCAGACGGTGACCATGGGAGTGGTAAGCGCAAAAGGAAGAGATATTACGATACCTGTCAATCTGATTCAGACAGATGCAGCAATAAATCCGGGTAACAGCGGGGGTCCGCTGGTAAATTCAGATGGGGAAGTAATAGGAATAAATACTCTGGCAACAACTGGTACAAGCATAGGATTTGCTGTCCCCAGCAATACGGTGGTTGGTATTGCTGAACAGATCATAGAATTCGGAAGAGCAAGAATTCCTTATATGGGTATAGAAATGACTGAAAGTACCGGTGATATAAGTGGAGTATATATCAGCAGTGTCCTGGAAGGGTATCCGGCAGAAGAGTCCGGAATAAAAGCCGGTGATATAATTGTTGAAATAGACAGTTTAAAGGTAAATAATCCATATGAATTGTTTGCCCAGATTATAAGACACGACGTAGGGGATAAGGTAACAGTTGAGATATACAGAGATGGAGGATATTTAACTGTAACGCTTGTATTAGCCGAGGCACCAGAGTATTAATATGAAAGACAGCGGAGTTATCCCAAAAAAGGATATTTTTATAAAAAAATAATAAGAAGCAAGTATCGCGAAGTGGATGAAAAAGTATTAATCGCAAAATCAAAAAGGGGAGACAAAGCTGCTTTTGAAGAACTGGTCAGGCAATTCTCTAAATATGTCTACACTACAGCCTTTTTTATATTGAGGGACACGCATGAAGCGGAGGATGTAAGCCAGGAAGTATTTGTGAAAGTATACCTCTCCATAAAAGGCTTTAGAGGACTATCCAGTTTCAAAACCTGGATAAGAAAACTCACAGTCAATACATGTATCGATAAGCTAAGGCTCCATTCTAAAACAAAAGATAAAAAAGTAAGTCTCGAAAAAATAACGGAGGAATATGAAGTAGTTTTTACCAGATATAACCAGAGCCTTGAAAAGAGTTTTTTTAATAAAGAGACGGTAAAAGAAGTATTGAAAATCGTGGTAAGTCTTGACGAGAGTTATCGAATCCCGTTAATTTTAAGAGATTTGCAGGATTATAGCTACAGGGAAATATCGAACCTTATCGGTAAGCCTATAGGAACGGTAAAGACCAATATACACCGTGCCAGGAAGATAATTAAAGATAAATTAAAGACTTATAGGTGATTGGATCATCATTTGAAACAAAATAAATTAATTTCAATCTATTATATTGTGTTTTAAATCTTTCGGAGTTTTTTTGAAATGAGTAACATAGATAGATATTTAAAAATTGCTAAAAATGCAGTCATACAACCCTGCTACGATATAGATAAAAAAATAATAAATAGAATATCCAATATAAGCAAGCATGATGAAAGGCTGCTGGATGATAAGTTTCTTGATTATTTGGAAAAAAATAATTCCAGACTCTATCTGGTTATTGAAAAAATCAAGAACAATCCGGGGACTTTTGCGGCTCTGGCAATAGCAGGAGTCTTAATTATTGTTTTTATAGCTTTTTTGTTTAAAATATTTTTAGATGAGGAAAAAATTGGTGGAGATAACCATCAATTATCGTCTTCTAAAGATGATACACAATAGAAGAAATGCTACTATAATTATCCAGAACCAGGGATTGGTAAACAGATTCCTTATTGGCTCATATCCTATTTTACCAAAAGCCTTTGTTAGTATATTCTCCAACCAGGAATATGCGCTTAAAAAAAAAGATTTAAAATTTTCTGCTGTAAAAAAATTCTTTATTGCTTCCATATTGTATAGATTTTATCGTTTATTTGATATTTTGTAAAATTAATTAAAACTATATAAGAAACAAAGAAAATTGTTTATAGGTCAAAGCGATTTATTATTTTGTTAATAAACAAGGAGGTGTATTTTGCGCTATTTCAAACTCAAGGAAAGAAATACCAGCGTCAGGACAGAAATTATTGCCGGGATCACTACTTTCATGACCATGGCTTATATAATTTTTGTCAATCCGGCGATTCTTTCTGCAGGCGGAGAATCCGGAATTCCTTTTGAAGCAGCTGTCATTGCTACCTGTATGGGCGCAGGGTTAATGAGTATATTAATGGGACTGCTTACCAATACTCCTTTTGCACTTGCCTCGGGGATGGGGATCAATGCGATAGTTGTTTTTACCATTATCTTTGGTCTGGGAATGAGCTGGCAGCAGGCAATGGGAATTATTGTCATCGAGGGAATAATAGTGACCATATTTGTGTTAACGGGTCTTCGTAGTATGATAATGAGAGCGATTCCAATGGGATTGAAATACGCCATTGGGGTTGGAATCGGTTTATTTATTGCATTTATCGGTGCTCAGGAAGCAGGTTTTGTGGGCATAAGTTCTGCTACGGCAGTGACATTAGGAGATTTTACCGCCAATTATACCCTGCTGGCAGCATTTGGCCTTGTGCTTACCGTGATTCTGGTTGCATTCAGGATCAAAGGGGGGATATTACTGGGAATAGTCGGTACAGCAATAGCCGGAATGGCGTTTAGAATAATTCCATTTCCCACCAGATTCATAAGCGTTCCGACAAAAGAGAGTTTTGCAACCTTTTTCCAGGCAGATATAGTCGGAGCAGTATGGAGTAAGGGTATGTTGAATATAGCGGCCCTGGTTATGATTTTTGCCCTTTTTATGACAGATTTTTTTGATACTATGGGTACAGTGATAGGAGTAGGCGGAGAAGCTGGCCTGCTGGATAAAAACGGCAGTCTTCCTAATTTAAAGAGGGTACTTCTTGTCGACTCTCTGGCAGCAGTGACAGGAGGCTTATTTGGTGCCAGCTCTATTACAACCTATATTGAAAGTGCTTCCGGCGTATCGGATGGCGGAAGAACTGGTATCATGCCCACCATGACCGGATTTTTGTTCCTGCTCTCCATATTTTTTGCTCCATTGATTGCGGTGGTTGGAGGTGGTGTGGAAATAGCCGAAGGTGTCTTTAAATATCCCGTCACAGCCCCGGCTTTGATCGTAGTAGGATTCTTGATGATGACAGTCATGAGTAAAATAGATTTTAAGGACTATGAGATCGCTATACCGGCTTTTCTGACCATAATAATAATGCCTTTCACTTATAGTATTTCATACGGAATAGGATTTGGTTTTATAAGTTATACTTTAATAAAACTGTTCAGAGGAAAATTCAGGGATCTACATCCTCTTATGATCATAGTAAGCGCATTGTTTGCAGTTGCTTTTGTTGCTGAAGCACTAGCCAGAAAATTTATGGGAAGTTGAACATAATATATAGTAATAAACAAGAAGTGAAAGAAAAAGCTGGCTGGTATAGAACCAGCCAGCTTTTTATTAATTTGACAGGAAGTAGAAATTTTTTTAATGTTCTTTATGAAATAAGATGAAAAGAATAATCTACTGCTCAACGCTAATTATCTTGATTTTATCTGTACCTGTTTTTAATGTGGGTTGTTGTCCGGTTTTCGAAAATATAGCCAATTGGATTTCAAGTGATAATAATGATGGAACTGACAGAACCACAGACTCTTACAACAAAGGAGAAACCACAGAAGAGAGGGCAGAAAATATCCAGCCCATTGCTGTATTGGAGATATACCAGCAGAATTCCGATAGTGATTATTTTGCTGTGGGTAATCCGGTGTATTTCTCTGCTGCGGATTCATCTGATGCTAATGGCGACATTTTGAATTTCCGGTGGGAGATAGGGGATACGGTCATTTCGGATGATGAAATAACATCATACATTTTTAACAGCACCGGAAAATATGAAATAACCCTTACAGTCGATGATGGAACAAGTATGGTTGAAGCTTCAAAACAGATTTACCTGGTAGAACTTCCTGAAAATATTTCAATAAGAAGAGAATACGAGATAACAATTGGTATTGAATATGCTATCATAAACAAAGGGCCCGGAGACATTAAAGACATCACCTGTCTATTCGAGATTCCTCAAACATACCGGCCTTTTCAAATCATAAAAAGTATCAATTCCGGTCCAGGGAAAACCGATGATATTTATAGCGATGACTATAATTTACTGGCGAGGTTCGATCTGGGCGATCTCTCAGCCGGAGAGTCGGCCAAAGCATATATAAATTGTGATGCAGTGCTTTATGAATATGAATATACGCAAATATCTGACGCGGAGTATTCTTATGATCCGGAAGACAGCGATCTATCACTTTATACGATCAGTGAGTATTATATAAATAGTGATTCACAGCAAATAAAATCAGCTGTCAAATCTGTGATTGGAGAAGAAACGGATCCTGTGAAAATTGCAGAAAAACTATACGATTTTGTAATTAATAAAATGGTATATGATGAGGAAAAACTGGCTCTGGGAATATCTGATTATTTATTAGCTTCGGAAATTCTGCAAAAGGGCAAAGGGGTTTGTACCGATTATTCTATTTTATATACAGCCTTATGCAGAGCTGCGGGAATTCCTGCAAAATTTGTGCAGGGGCTTCCTGTTTTCAGCATAGTCACAGAAGGGAAAGGCGAGCTTCCATACGGCCATGCCTGGGCTGAATTAAAACTTCCCGGGTATGGATGGATTCCTGTAGATATAACAGCAGAAGGTGGTTTTATGGATTATAATTATTATCTTAACATGGAAACTTATAAGGGGTCCGGCATGTTTTATAAAAGCCTTCTAATTAACGGGGAAGATTATTATCCTGCCGGATTTTATTATTTCTGGGAAGGAGATATGGAACCGGAAGTAACGAGGGAGGAAGTTTACCGGGTAAGCGGATTGGACCCGGGAGATTTAGGTGTAATAACGGAAAATGAATTTGTGGATGAAGTCAAATCCCTGCTTTCAGAATATAATGCTGCTTTAAGCCATGCCAATCAGGCACATTCAGAAGGCTGGATATTCAATGATGAGCAGGAAGTTGCCGTAGAAGAAACTCTTCTGGCAAGACTTATGGAACTTAATCTGAAGTTGAAAAATATTTTTTATCCGGAAGGAAGTGCCACTGATATAAACAATCTGGTTGCGATATCAGAAGAGATAAGCCTTCATAAACAAGAACAAATACAATGCATGAAAGCCGGTAATCACGATTGTTACCTGAGTGAATACAATATGTTTATTGATTCCCTGGAAAGATTGTTTGATTATTATAATAATATGGTAGAGAGTTTTAACCAGAAATATTAAAGGGTATTTGGATAAAATGTTATACCAGAAAATACTTATCGGAGTTGCTTTGGTCATAGCAGTAGCTGTGATTATTTATTTGCTTATGGCAATATATAAATTCTTGACCCAGTCAAGCGATATCTTTAATCCCAGAAAACAGATCAAGGCAACTCCTTTCGATATAAAATTGTATTTCGAAGAGGTCTCTTTTAAATCTTCCGATGGTATTAATCTTTCAGGCTGGTTTGTACCGGTAAAAAATAGCAGAGGAGTGATCCTGGTTTTTCACGGTAAAGGAGAGAATATCTCGGATGGATTGACATTGATAGATTATATGAAAAGAAAAATTGGCCTGAATGTTTTTATAATAGATTATCGTGGATATGGTAAGAGTGAAGGCAGGCCTACAGAGAATGGGACTTATCTTGATGCCAGGGCAGCCTGGGAGTATTTGACGGGTTTAAAGAAAATAAAACCTCAGGACATAATAATCTTCGGACGATCGCTGGGAGGCGCAATCGCAGCCCGGCTGGCAGGGGAAGTAAAACCCAGAGCACTGATTCTTGACTCCACCTTTACTACTATCAAAGATCTGGCGGCTCAAATGTATCCTTATTTACCTGTACGAAAATTTTTCAGGTTCAATTATCCCACTATTGAATATTTAAAAGAAATAAATAGTCCGGTACTTATAATACATAGCAGTGAAGATGATTACATTCCATTTACTCATGCAATAAGACTATATAATGCTGCAAAAGAACCCAAACAGTTTTTAAAGATAGCGGGTAAACATAGTAAAAACTATATAAAGTCAGAAAAAATATATATCGAGGGTATAAAGTATTTTATCTCTGGATACTAAAGATATTAAGAAATCTCTTTCTTCATAAATATCCAGTCCCGATAGCCGGTATATTTTTCCGCAATCCGTGATGATCTCTTTACCTGCTCTATAAAACCAGATTTTTGGTATAAGTCATATGCATTCTTATTAAGAAAAGCAACCCAGAGTTTTAAAACGGTTTTTCGGTTCTCTCTGGCAAAGTCTTCCGCAAAAGACAGCATTTTTTTGGCAACACCCTGTCTCCTGCTTTTGGTATCGACGGCGACGTTATCTATATATATAGTCTTATTATCCAATCTGGGGATTTCCATTGATGTTAAAAAGTATGCCTTTAAAGCTCTTTGTAGACCAAGACATTCGAGATAATCCCGAAAGTTTTTGGTATGACTTTTAATATTTTCCAATGTAACGATCTCGATGATTCCAACTATCCTGCTATCTATTTTTGCATTAAAATACCTTCCAGTATCAATATTTTTCGAAATTTCTGACCTGACAATATCCAGTGCGGCTTTCTTTCTGTTGCTGAATATGTATTTTAGTTTTTCATAGAAGGCATCGAATTCTATTCTGAGGTAGTCATCCAGGTCTTTGAGCTTTAAATTGCTTAATTGGATATGGGAAAAATTACTTTTCAGGTTTTTTCTGTTATTCATTCGATAAAGTTTTTTTATCAAGAAGCTCCCGGGCTTTTTTTAAATTTTTTTTATTTGCCAGAAGCTTGACGCCTCTTATACTTTGAAAGGAAGGGTAACTCTGGCCAGCATCATCAGAAATTATCTCGGTTTTAATACCAAAACTTTCAAGATAACTTCTGGCTATTTCTGCTTCTATTCTGGAGCTAAAGACTTTTACTACCGGTAATTGTTCCATTTTACTCTTTTGATTTATATTGAATCATTCTAAATACTATACTTGTTTAAGGTCATTTCCGAGACAGCAAGGATTATAACACTTTAACTGTATTTTATCATATACGAGTAACTTTTATTTGAAGAATTAATGTCTATGATATACACTATTTTAAGATTCTATAAAAAATTCCAGCTATCGCCGTGGAAATTTTAATTGAACGGTTAAAAATGCAAAAAGCCTTATGATCCAAAAATCACTTCTATTAAAAATTTATGAAGCTGCCAGCATGCAGAGGTGGAATGATCAGATCCGCACCATAGAACTTACGGAGCTGGATAAGCAGTCTCACAAGATGGTTGTTGCTTACATTCTTGGCAGGTGTGAAGAGGATTTAAGCGGCAGAAAAATCGATTGGATCGAAGTGATTGAAAACGGACTTTTTGAATTTTTAAAAAGAATAATTTTGACCGATCTAAAGCCCCCGTTGATATACAGGATAAAAGAAGATAAGAAACAATACGAAAAGTTGAATTTCTGGGTTTTTGAGAGGATAAGACCATTTACGGAACAGGTTAGTGAGGAATTTAACTTGCGGTTTAAAGGATATCTTCTGGAAGAGGAGGAGACCCTTGAAAGAAGGATCGTAAATGCTGCGCATTTTTATGTGACGAAGTGGGAATTTGACATTATAAGATTGGCAAACCCCAGGATTTATTTGACCGAAGAGATTGTCGAAAGCATTTCCAGGGAGCAGGAAAAATACAGTGACCTGGAGTGCATGCAGTTTTTTTCCCAAAAAAGAAATTTAATGGATTTTGCAGATATATGCGGTCAGCTCCGTTTTCAGCAGAGATGGAGTCATCTTTACCGGATCCCTAAAACTTCAGTACTGGGCCATATGTTGATAGTTGCCATTTTTTCATTTTTATTTTCCTGCGAAGCAAATCTAAGAAAGATAAACTGCATAAATAATTACTTCACCGGACTGTTCCATGACCTGCCCGAAGTTCTGACAAGAGATATAATCAATCCGGTAAAGAAATCTGTCGAAGGGCTTGATGAGCTTATAAAAGATTATGAAGTTGAAGAAATGGAGAAAAAAATATATAAATTGATTCCCGGAGAGTGGCAAACAGATATAAGGATGTTTACCGAAGACGAGTTTTCAGATAAAAGCGGCAGGAACGGGAAACTTGTTAAAGGAGCAGATGATCTTGCTGCATTTATCGAAGTCTATCTTGCGCTGAAGAACGGGATAAGAAATGAAAGCCTTATCTATGCAAGAAGAAAATTAGTCGATGAATATAGATCCAGAAAAATAGAGGGAATAGATTTTGGAGGGATTTATGCCGGTTTCGAATAGCCGGAGGTTCTATGGGAAGAAATATAATAATATCAAAATCAAAATATCTGGCAGGGCTTCAATGCTTAAAATATTTTTGGTACCTCGTCAATGCCAGAGAAGAAGTTCCGCAGCCGGACTTTGTGAATAGGTTTATTTTTAATCAGGGAACTCTTGTAGGTGAATATGCAAAAAGACTTTATCGCGATGGTATCGATCTGGGAAAAATAGGAGATTTAAAGGAACAGCTGGTCAGGACCATTGAGTTACTTTCCGAGAGGAGACCTCTGTTTGAAGCAAGTATCAGCTTTAAAAATGTTTACAGCAGAGCGGACATATTGATTCCCGTAAATACGGACAGATGGGATATTATCGAGGTAAAAAGCTCTACTCAGCTCAAGGAGGAATATATACATGATGTGGCTTTTCAGAAATACTGTTTTGGAAGAGCCGGGATTAAGATTCGCAAATGCTGGCTTACCTATATTAATAATCAGTATGTAAGAAAAGGGGATATCGATCCGCCGGGACTATTTAAAAAAGCGGATATTACCGTAGAAGTGGATGAAAAGCTGGAAGAAGTAGGGAACAGGGTTGAGGAAATGCTCGAAATAGCAGCCGTAAATAATCCTCCGGAAATAATTATCGGTAAACAATGCAGTAATCCTTATATATGTCCGCTTAAGGATAAATGCTGGGGATTCCTGCCGGATAACCATATTTTTAATCTATATGGAAATAAAGACAAAGCAATTGAACTTTATAGTGAGGGAATTCTTTCGATAAAAGACATACCCGATTGGTATGATTTAAATTTAAAACAGAAAATACAACTCGAGTGTGCAAGAACGGAAAAAGCAAAAGTAGACAAAGATGAAATATCAAAATTCATAAAAAAATTGGAATACCCGTTATATTTTTTTGATTTTGAGACATTTTCCACGGCTATTCCCCTTTATGATGGTATCAAACCCTATCAGAGAATTCCATTTCAGTATTCCATTCATGTTCTTGAGACTATTGATGGTAAAGCCGAACACCGCGATTTTCTGGTCAAAGGCCTGGAAGATCCAAGGGAAAGATTACTGTCAGATTTAAAACAGCATCTTGGTGATAAGGGAAGCGTGGTTGTCTATTATGAATTATTTGAAAAAAGTGTGCTTCGGGAGCTCGCCGAAGCTTTCCCGGGATTCCGGAAGTGGATTGATTCTATACTAAAAAGGATAATCGATCTCTATAAGCCCTTTGGTAATTTTAACTATTATAATTCTTCCCAGAAAGGGAGTGCTTCGGTAAAAAGTGTCCTCCCGGCAATAACCGATTTAAGCTACGATGGAATGGAAATAGGAAATGGTCTTGCTGCAAGTGTATACTTCCTTTATATTTGCGGAAGGTATGATGCCGGCGAGTCCTGTCCTGCAGAAACAGAGGTGGAAAGGATACGGGAATTACTGATAAAATACTGCAGGTTGGATACCGGGGGAATGATTCATATATTGAAAGCATTGATAAAAGAAACAGAAAAGCAAGACTAAAAAAGAGATTAATTGTAATTACTGTCTTCTCTTGACGGACATACTTATAATTGCCAGTACAAGAAACACTACACCGGTTGCAATCAAAACCAGAATATTTATAAGCGGGGATATTCCTTTACCGCCAAAGGAGAAAGTGACACCCATTGTTCTTTCGAAGTTGGTTACCACCTCTGCCGGTGCATTTGTAAAAGCTTTGGACATCGGAGCTTCCATCATTATCTGCCTGAACAATGAAGCAGCATGACTTATGGGAAATGATTTTATTACAGTTTGCACAGCGGAGGGAAATGATCCGATTGGAATATATATCCCGGTTAAAAAACCAATGAGAGTCCCTAATATTGTACTTGCGGTGGCATAAGCATTACTGCTTCTAAAAAATGTCACCATTAAGAATACTATTGAGGACCCTGCAAAAACAGACAGAAGCATTACCCCTAATAATTTCAAAAACGGTATAAACCCGAGGAAACTTCCTCCATTTACCACAATATAAATTTCTGCAATGATCAATGCTGCAATGCTCATGATAACACCGATGATGAAAGAACTTATTACATATCCAACTGCAAGCTGGGAACGCTTGAATGGAGCAGACAAAAAATCCTTTAAAATTTTCTTTGTCTTATCATCAACCATAATACCGAATGCACCCATTGTCGTGGTTATCGACGTAACCGATAGGATTCCTGCCATGATCCAGCTATCGACAATAAAACGCGCATTATCTCCCAGAACGTCCTTAAAATTATTGACCATCATATTCCCCAGAAACAGCACATATAGTCCGATGATTATAAATACAGCAAGGAAGGAGAAGAATACCGAGGCTCTGTCACGAAAGAAAAGTTTCAGGTTTCTTTTTATCAAATTTACAATCACAGTCATCTAATTGGTGTCCTCTCTCATAATGTGGCCGGTGATTTTTACAAAGGCATCATCCATACTGCCGCTTATTACCTCAAGACCGGATATCAAATTTTCCACCTTATTTACCAGGGGCAAAGCATCAAGAGTATTTGAAATAAGGATCACAAAAGCTCCGCCGGATATAATGAATTTGATATTTTTATCTTTAAGGAATTGTTTAAGTCTCTCGCTATCCTTCGGGATCAACCGCAAAGTATCTGTACTGTATTTGGCTCTGAGATCGGAAGGGGTTCCTCTTGCAGAAATCAGGCCATTGTCGATTACGGCAACATAATCAGCTTTTGCGGCTTCTTCCATATAATGGGTGGTAAGAAATACGGTCATCCCGGTTCCTTTTTGCAGGTTGCGGATCGTGTCCCAGACACTTTTTCTGGTCTGGGGATCAAGACCGGTAGTGGGTTCATCAAGAAACAGGATTTTAGGTGTATTTACCAATGATCTTGCTATATCAGCTCTCCGGCGTTGACCTCCGGATAATTTTCCATAGGGACGCTTACAGAAGCTTTCAACATCCGCTGATTCCATGGCTTTTTTTACTGCAGTTTTTAGTACTTTGCCTGACAATCCGTAAAAACTTCCCCTGGTGTAGAGATTTTCTTTGACTGTCAGCAGGTTATCCAGAATATTGTCCTGAAAGACAATTCCGATATTTTTCCGGATTTTATCGTCCTCTTTACCAAGCATATAACCGCAAAGTGACACAGTACCGCTGTCAGGTTTGAGAAGGGTACAGATGATGTCGATGGTAGTGGTCTTGCCCGCGCCGTTTGGACCAAGAAATGCAAACAACTCTCCCTCATTTACATGGAAATCTATGCCTCTTACTGCTCTGACTTTTCCATAGTTTTTTACCAGATTGCTGACTTTTATAATTTGCTGTAAAGACATATCGTCATTAAAACCTCGATGATAAAATAATAAGGTGCTTATTACACAATTTGTATCATTTGTCTTTGCATTGTCATATATGCAACCTTCTTCTAATTTAACCTTTGAGCCATTTAATTCCAACAAGCTCGGAAAGTTCTTTATTCAGGGAAATAATGTCTGTGGAGTCAAGTTTTTTTATGTCATTTTTCCCTGTGATTCTGGCAAAATCTGCAATCTCGCGAGTACAAATATTAATAAAATTTGTAAGTCTTCTGGTTCCCTCACCGGTATCAAGACGTTCCGTAAGAGCCGGAATATGTGTGGTGATTCCGGTAGGACAGAGGTTAGTGTGACAAATTCTGAATTGTTCGCAATTTATAGCAATCAGAGCAGCTGTTCCAATATAAACAGCCGTTGCTCCAATAGAAATACATTTTGCAAAGTCTGCAGAGGTCCTCAAGCCCCCGGAAGCTATTATTGATATTTTGTTTTTTAAATTACGACTGTTAAGAAATTTTACGGCTCTTGGCAATGCTGCAATTATAGGAATACCGACATTTTCACGGACAAACATATCGGTTGCACCCGTTCCGGCTCCAAACCCATCGAGAACAATAAAATCTACCTCTGCTTTTGCCAGAATTTCAATATCCTGTTCAATATTTCCACAACCAATTTTTACACCTACGGGAACTCCACCGGTTTTTCCCTTAAGCCAGTGTATTTTGTTGCGTATTTTTTCAGGAGAGTCTATATCGAGGTGATGAGCAGGCGAGTATATGGGTTCTGGTCCCTTTATCCCTTTGACGGATGCAATATTAGTGGTTAATTTCTCCGGGGGCAGAAAGCTTTCCCATCCAGGATAGGCGCCCTGGCCAAAACGTATCTCTAATGCTGCCACTCTTGATAGTCTTTCCGGATCAATATCTGAATTTGCCGTCGAGTATTGCCCGATCAAGTATTTTCCTGCTCTATCCAGTTCATCATCCAGAATCCCGCCTTCACCTGAATTATATGCGATAGATAAATTTGCGGCCACTTGAGAAAAGATTTGTCTTACTTTTAAAGATATTGTGCCAAGGCTGATTCCGGATATCATAATAGGTGAAGATAGATTAAGCGGTTTTTTTGCCAGCGGACCTATTACTACCGATGTGTCTACCGGTTCACTGGTCTCAAGAGGGATTTTATCTATCTGTGCAGGTAAAAAGTGAATCTGGTCAAAAGAATATGATAATTTCTTCTGAGAACCCATAGAAACGGTTATACTTTTATTGACTTTGGAAATTTGTTTTATATTTTGTAAAATTTGATAAAAATCACTATTTTCTTGTTTTAACTTAAAATTAGCAGTTACTTTATCTTTTATTTTCTTGTTTTTATTGAACATACAATGTTATATTAAAAAATTAATCTTCATTTTCAAAGATAAAAACACAGGAACTCGAACCTTTACAAATTTGATCTTCCAGCTTAAATTTTATATGTTCTCTGAATTCCTTTGCCCACACGCTATATTCGGTATTGCATATGCTGCTGCCTATTTTCTCCGAAAGGGTGGCTCTATTGGAGTTGGCCATAATATTGTGCCAGGGACAGCTGTCGATCGTTATTTTTATCCTTTTATCGGATTTTTCAATCTTGAATTCAAAACCATCCAGTTTCAATTTAACAGATAAGCATTCCAGCAATGCGTCAAGACATCTGTCTAAACCCAATTTAGTTTTTAAAAAATGTGACTGGATTTTTGGCATTATTTTCCATACTTCCCTGTCTGCATCCAGAGCCGAATCAAACCCGTATCTTTCCTCTATCTTTACGAACCATAATCCGTCTGCTGCCGTATAACACCTGTGGAGGTATTCCGAGATTTCTTTATTTGTAAGTCTCATATTTTCCGGGATGAAAAATGTTATTCTTTATAGTTTTCCAGGATGTCCTTTTTATAATTACTACGGAATATGATACACGGTTAGCCGGTAAAAATAAAATAAGAGAAACTGAGAAAAGTCTGATTTTGGTACAATTTTAAAAAAGATATAATTTTTTAAAATATACCTTGCAATGTATAATACCTTGTGTTATTATACAACAATAAAATTATAGAAAGGGTGTGATATTATGAATATACAGTTTAAAAAGGGAGTGCTGGAATTGTGTGCCCTTGCTCTACTTGCCAAAAAAAATAGGTATGGCTATGAGCTGGTAAATGAGATCTCAAAGACCATTTCCATTTCGGAAGGGACAATCTATCCGCTTCTGAGACGACTTAAGAATGATGGATATGTAACAACTTATCTTGAGGAATCAAGCGAAGGAGCTCCCAGGAAGTATTATCAGTTGACAAAATCAGGGAAAGAAATGGAAAAAGAATTAAAAGAAGAATGGTTGACTTTTGTTAAACAAGTAAACAGTTTTATAAAAGGTGGTGTAAAAAATGAATAAAAAGGATTTTATAGATAAGCTATCATCATACCTGGCAGGAGTTCCTGTAGAAGAAAGACAGGACGTGATAAATGATTTTGAAGATCATTTTAAAGAAGGAGTAGCAGAAGGTAGGACCGAAGAAGAAATTGCAGAGTCTCTGGGGGACCCAAAATCTCTGGCCAATCAATTTAAAGCAAATATATTGGCAAATACAGCGGAAAAAACCACCTCTGCAATAAATATAACCAGAGCGGTACTTGCTACTCTCGGGCTGGGATTTTTTAATCTGATATTTATACTGGGTCCGTTTATAGGTATCGTAGCAGTATTGTTCTCCTTATTTGCTTCGGCAATTGCCCTTACAGCATCAGGAATCGCAGTCTTTTTCGCTTCAATTTTTGGACCGCTGGTTCCCCAGTATATTGCAGTTATGATCAATCCGGCAGTATCGATATTTGCTTCGATAGGAGTAACACTTTTTGGGATTCTGTTTTTTGTTGGTGATATATATGTGGTAAAGTGGATATATAGATTGTTTGTGAGATATATAAAGTTTAATGTGAGAATAATAACTGGAAAGGAGTAAAAAATGAAATTCAATATAAAAAGATTTGTCATATGGATAACTGTTTTTATGTTTGCAGCCTTTATCACCGCAGGCATCATCCTGGCGGTAACGGGAAACCTGGCGCTGACTGTTCAACAAATCGATGAATCTAAAACTTTTGATGCACAGCAAATAAATAAAATATATATAGATATAGTAAGTACGGATATCAATGTTATCCCTACAAATGAGGAAGAGATCACGGTGCATCTTTATGGAAAAGTTTCAACAAATAAAGATATGGAGTTACCTTCTCTTGTGGCTTACCAATCAGGCGATGAATTACGGATAGAGATAATTCAGGCAAAAATGATTTTGATAGGAATAAATATATGGAGAACGAAACTTGATATATATATTCCGGAAGATTCCATAGAAGTTTTTAAAGCTGATACCACATCGTCCGATATAGATGTAAGCAATCTTGCGGTCAATGAATTTGAATTTAACACTACATCAGGAGACTTTAAAGGTGAATCATTATTCGCCAGTAATATTAAACTTAAATCCACATCAGGAGATATCAACCTGAATGACTACACCGGAGATGTTAATGTCGATTTGATTTCAGGAGACGTTGTACTTGAGAATGGCAGCCAGAACGAAAGCATTGGAATAGTCACAGTGTCCGGAGATGTTTATATAGAACAGGAAGATTCCAGCAATATGAATGTCAGAGTGACCTCAGGCGATATAGAGATCAATCTATCCGAAGATGCCCAATTTTTCTTGAAGGCAAACACGACATCCGGTCATATAGAGAACACATTTCCAATAAAAATAACTTCTTCGGGCAGGAGAAATCTTGAAGGTGTTGTTGGAAGTGATGAAAAGCAGATAGATGTCAGCGCTACTTCGGGTGACATCAGTTTAAATTATCGTTAAATATGTGGATAAGTTATATTTAAAGAAGGAAAAAAGGAGAAGAAATGAACAGTATAAACAAAAAAAACCGGATCAGCAGAACAATAAGAACAGTATTTATACTTGCACTGATAAGTATACTTGCTATCTTTGCAGTATCCTGTAAATGGACAGTAGGTTTTGTCAGAGGATCGGGAAATGTTATAGCCGAAGAAAGGGATGTATCGGATTTCCACAAGGTACACCTTTCGGGAGTAGGTAATTTGATTATCACACAGGGAGAAGCGGAATCTCTTACAATAGAAGCAGACGATAATATAGTCCCTATTATTGAAACGGATGTTTCCGGGGAAAGATTGGATATTGGTTTCAAAAGAGGTTATACCTTTACACCATCCACTACAATAAAATTTTACCTGACTGTAGTGAGCCTTGATGAGATCTCTCTGAGCGGAGCCGGAAATATCGATTGTGAGGGTTTCGAAACCGAAGTCCTGCAGTTCGATGTCAGCGGAGCAGGTGATGTGGATTTTGATCTTGAAGCTGAAAGAGTTGAGGTCGTAGTATCCGGAGCGGGCAATATAGTCCTGAGCGGTAAAGTCGACAGTCAGGAAATAGAGATAAATGGTGCAGGAAAATACAATGGCGAGGACCTTGAAAGCAGGGAATGTGTAATTTCAGTTTCGGGTGCAGGCAGTGCCACGGTTGATGTCAGCGAATTACTCGATGTTGAAATCAATGGTGTTGGAAATGTTTATTATACCGGAAGTCCGAGTGTAAAACAGGATATTTCGGGGCTTGGTAAAATCAGAAGTCTGGAATAATTACAATTATTCTTTAGAAAGGTTATAAGAAATTTTAGTCTCGATTAAAATTAAATTAAAAAAGGGGTAAAAATGACAGAAATGGATGAAACAGAATTAAAAGAAGGAAAGAAACAACTTGAGGGAGTAGTGATATTATGCTGGGTAATGGCCATCATAACCGGATTGGCAATCTTTTCAGGATTCGGCTGGGGTCACTTCGGGATTCTCGGTAATTGGTTTGACGGCCCAGTCACTCTGAATGCTGCCATAGATACTATAAGAAGTCTGGCAAGTTTCCCATTTAGGATAATTTATTCAATGATTGTTCCTGCTCTATATATAGCTGAGCTTGTAGGTATTTACCAGAGAAAATCTTTTACTGTTCCCCTGGGCAGGGCAGTTTTGGTAGTTACAATGGTATTCTTTTTCCCGGTCGGAACCATTATAGGTGCAATCCTGTGGAAAAGATTCAATAACCCTCTTTCAAAAAAATATTTGAATTACGAGGTTTAATCCGGCAGTAATTAGCTCAAAATTAAAACATAAAAAATAAAGGAGGATGTAATAATGAATGACACGAAGATGGACGAAGAAAAGTATAAAAAGGCAAAGAAAAGAGTCGAAGATATAAAAGGGTTTTATGCACACCTTTTTGCCTACTTAGGAGTAAATGTGGTATTAATCGTGATAGATCTTATTTTTAATCCATCTGGTTTTTGGTTTTACTGGGTAACTATTTTCTGGGGGATAGCCATTTTCTGGCATGCTTTGGGAGTTTTTGTAATAAATAGATTCCCTAGTGCAAGTTGGGAGAAAAAGAAGATAGCGGAAATCATGGAAGAGATGGATAAAAAGACAAAGTAATTTTTATTAATTTCTTTTATTGAAAATTATCACGATAAGGGGTTCGATTAAATTGAGCCCCTTTTATTTTGGGGAAGATATGTTTGGAAAGATATGCAATGAATAGTCATATTGGCAATTAATAAATAAACAAATATAATGATTGAAAACCACTGAACTTAGAATCGATACTATTTTTTATTGGATTCCGAAGTATAAGAAATGCAAAAAAAGTTAATATGTGCAGCAAAAATACTGTTAATATCCTTGATACTTGTCATCTTTATCATTCCCTTGAGTTTTCTCGAAGCTGAAACCTACGAAGATTACCTGAATGCCTATCGGTCCAAACGTATTAAAATAAAACCCGGAACTCAAAAAGCAGTATATCTGACAGAACATAGCATAAGTAATATTGAAAAAAGGAGAGAAATATATAAATTAGTCCAGCACAGCGAACTAAACAGTATCGTATTTGATGTAAAGGATGACACCGGTGATATTGGTTATGACAGTGATGTGGAGTTGGCTGGTGAAAGTGGTGCCGAGAAAAATTACTATGATATAGATGTTATACTGGAGGAAATGAAAGGCAAAAACATTTACAGCATAGCAAGATTTGTTGTTTTTAAGGACAACATCTTACCGAGATTCAGGCCGGATGTAGCCATTAAAGATTTGCGAACCGGAAATCCCCTGTACTCCGAAGGATCCTATTGGCCCGATATTTATTGCGAAGAAGTCTGGGATTACTATATCGATCTCATAAAGGAACTTGCAAAAAAAGGAGTAAACGAGATCCAGTTTGATTATATAAGGGCACCTGCAAAAGGAAACATAGCTTATGCGGATTATACTTATAATACCGACGGTAATGATAAAGTCTGGGCCATAACTAATTTTTTAAAAAAAGTAAGAGCAGAAACAAGACAATATGATATTAAAATATCGGCGGATGTTTTTGGGTGGATCTTTATAGTAGATAATGATCAGGGTATAGGGCAGCTTTTAGAAGAAATAGCGCCATATCTTGACTATATATACCCTATGCCTTATCCATCTCATTATTCTACAAATTTTTTAGGATATGAACTTCCGGAAGCGCATCCATACGAAGTGGTAAGCTATACCCTTAATAAAGGTCTGTCAAGAATTGACAATACCGGATGCATGATAGTTCCCTGGATACAGGCATTCAGCCTGAAAGTGAAATATACTGAAAATGAGATCTTAAGTCAGATTCAAGCTTCAGAAGATCTTGGAATAGAAGGATTTTTATTCTGGAACGCAGCAAATAAATATGGAACAGTGGAAAAAGTATTGAATGCCAGAGAAAATGAATAAGAATTTTTTTACTAATTGATTTTTAAATATCAAGGAGGAATTCTATGGAGATTGAGGAGAATTTTAAATACGGGGGGTGGGAAAACTGTATCCGTCTTACGAGTGGAGAAGTAGAAGTAATAATTACTACTGATGTGGGACCAAGGATTATCAGGTTCGGATTTCCAGGTAATAAAAATCTTTTCGGGGAAATGGAGCAGCAGCAAGGCAAGACCGGCGGGAATGAATGGGTAACATACGGAGGACACAGGTTATGGCATGCACCCGAAGTCATGCCGCGGACATATTTTCCTGATAATAATCCTGTTGATTACCAGTGGAACGGGAAAACTCTCAAGCTTATCCAGGATATCGAAGACACAACAGGCATACAAAAAGAAATAGAGGTAACCTCCGGACAGACAAATAACCACATAAGGGTATTGCATAGACTCGTCAATAAGAATATGTGGGAAATAGAGCTTGCGCCATGGGCACTTACGGTTATGGCAAAAAATGGCAGGGCTATAATACCACAGGAACCTTACCGGAGCCATGAAGGTAGTCTTCTTCCGGCCCGTCCACTCGTTCTCTGGCCCTATACGGAAATGAGCGATCCCAGATTTATCTGGGGTAATAAGTTTATACTGGTAAAGCAGGATCCGGAGGCAAAAACTGCACAAAAAATCGGAGTTTTAAATACGCTGGGTTGGGCAGCATATTATCTTAATGAACAACTTTTTATAAAAAGATACAAGTTTGATCCGGAAGCTCATTACCCTGATTTTGGAGCAAATACTGAAGTTTTTTCAAATCCGGATATACTGGAGATAGAGACACTTGGCAGTATGAAAAGACTACCCCCCGGTGGATTTACCGAACATATCGAAAACTGGTTTCTATTTAAGATGAAACTAAGTGAGGATGAGGGACTACTGGAAAATGAACTGACCCCTTTTATAAAAAAGACAGACATAGATATTTAAAGGTAAATTTTTGTAATAAATGATTTGGTTACGGTAGATTATTGTCTTTTATTCTTTGATATCTAAAAAGGTAAATTAACCTCTAGTGACGGTTGTTATAATCTCTTACTATCTTTGCTATTTCTTTTATATGTTCAGGGTTACTTCCGCAGCATGCTCCCAGTATTGATGGCTTATAGATAAGAAATTTGGATATATTGGAAGCCATTATTTCCGGAGTTTCGTCATATGTAGTTTTACCATTTACCAGCGCAGGCATTCCTGCATTTGGCTGAAAGATGAGTCTGGCATTTGCATTTGCTTCTCTCATCTTTTTAACCACATTTAACATTGCACCTGAACCGACACTGCAATTTGCCCCGACAATTTCACTACCGGCATCGATTAAAACATTTACAACATCTTCAGCTTTATTACCCATAAGCGTTACGCCATTTTCACCAAAAGTAAGACTGCATGCAATGGGAATAACTTCTGAAATTTTTCTTATTGCTTTAATTGCAATCAATGCTTCATTTAGATCCATTATCGTTTCGATAGCTATAAGATCTACTTTTCCTATTAAGACATCCGCCTGCTCAGAAAAGGAGTCCAGAGCTTCTTCATATTTCAGGGGACCAAAAGGATCCAGCAGTTTACCCAGAGGTCCTATGTCTCCGGCAATGAAAATAGGTTTATTGTCACCTGATGTGGTTCTATAGATATCTATTGCTTCATTTACTGCACTTACTGCATTCTCATTTATTTCTTTTATTTTATTTTGAAGTCCATGGAATTCAAGTTTTGTTGGAGTGGAATTCAGGGTATTTGTAATAATAATATCGGACCCGGCTTTGAGATAACCTAAATGTATATCTATGATTTCTTTTATCTGGGTGCTGTCAAGATTCAGTGAATCAGGCAGCACGGAAAAACTCGATGCCATCAGGGTTGCCCCCATAGAGCCATCGGAAACAAGAATTTTTTTATCTAAAATGTCTAAAAATTCTTTTTTATTGGCATTATCGTTTATCATTTATTTCTTCTCTGCCATTTTGTCTTTTTAAGCATCTTTTTATGCTTTTTCTTTCTCATTTTTCTTCTTCGCTTTTTGATAACGGAACTCATGGTACTTCCTTGTTGGTTTGTATCTTTATAAATAAAAAAAATTTAGATATGAAGAGAATTGCTCTCATATCAGGAAAGCTATTATACCAGAAATATTTCTGTATAGAATAATAAAAAGCATTATTTTTTATCAAAAATATATTTAAAATGTAGATTTCTATTGACATACCATATGTAGTATATTAATATTTAATTACACACAATATAAGGAATCAAAATAATTCTCCTGAAACAGTAAAAAAGATACACTTGCAAAGGTTAAAATAATTGTTTAGGCGTATTTCCTGTGGAGAATACTCTCTTTATAAGGGGGAAGTCATAGATTGAGACAAATATATTTTAAAGTCAGATAAGTTTTATCGGATCACTGATTAAATCATGGTGGTGTTTATTTATGGAAGAAACAAAAAAATCAAAAAGTAAAAAAAGTCTTCATGACTATTACCTTAATAAAAAGATTGACCTATCCGAAAATGCCATAAAGGTTCTGGAAAGAAGATATTTAAAAAGAGATGAGGAAGGAACTCTTCTGGAGAAACCCGGAGATATGTTTATAAGAATCGCCGGGAATATAGCCTCTGCGGAAAAGAAGTATGGCAAGACAGAAGAAGAAGTAAAAGAGATCGAGAAGCAGTTTTTTGATATCATGACAGACCTTGATTTTCTTCCTAATTCTCCGACCCTCATGAATGCTGGAAAGGAACTCCAGCAGCTGGCAGCATGTTTTGTCCTTCCTGTAGGCGATTCCATGATGCTTATTTTTGAGGCATTGAAGGAAACGGCGCTGATACAAAAATCGGGCGGGGGAGTGGGATATTCGTTTTCCAACATAAGACCGAAAAATGATGTGGTCCTTTCTACCAAAGGAGTCTCAAGCGGACCCATATCTTTTATGACTGTTTTTAATGCGGCGACCGATACCATAAAACAGGGGGGCACCAGGAGAGGTGCAAATATGGGAATACTGAGGGTGGATCACCCCGATATTCTGGATTTCATTATCTCAAAGGAAAATAACGAGAAATTGACCAATTTCAATATTTCTGTGGGAGTTACGGAAAAGTTTATGAAAGCTGTCGAAAATGATGACGAGTATGAAATCATAAATCCCAGAACCAAAGAGGTGGTAGATAAATACAGAGCAAAGGAAGTGTTCGGTAAAATCGTAGAGCACGCCTGGAAGAATGGAGATCCGGGTATTATATTTCTTGATAGACTGAATAAAGACAATCCTACCCCCGACCTTGGACAGATAGAAAGTACTAATCCGTGCGGCGAGCAGCCTTTACTTCCATACGAGGCCTGTAATCTGGGATCTATAAATCTGGCCCATATGGTAAAAGAGGAAGAAGGCATTCAAAAAATCGATTACGATAGATTAAAAAACGTCACCTATACAGCTGTAAGGTTTTTGGATGATGTTATCGATATGAGCAGGTATCCTCTTGAAAAAATAAATAAAATGGCTCATGGCAACAGAAAAATAGGTCTGGGGGTAATGGGATATGCGGACCTTCTTATAATCCTTGGCATACCATACGACAGTGAGGAAGCACTTGAACTTGCCCAGAGGATAATGAGTTTTATTCAGGACGAATCCAAGAATGCATCACGGGAACTGGCAAAAGAAAAAGGGGTCTTTCCAAACTTCAAGGGGAGTGTTTACGACAGCCCCGATGGTTATGAGATCAGAAATGCAACGACTACCACTATAGCCCCTACCGGGACCTTAAGTATTATTGCTGATTGTTCAAGCGGTGTAGAACCGATATTTGCCTTATCATTTGTTAAAAATGTAATGGATAATGACAGGCTTGTCGAAGTCAATGATTATTTTGAAGAACTGGCAAATAAAGAAGGATTTTATAGTAAAGAACTAATGGAAAAAATAGCCGAAAAAGGCAATTTAAAAGATATCGATGAAGTTCCTTCAAGATACAGGAGGATATTTGTCACGGCACATGAAATATCTCCGATATGGCATGTAAGGACCCAGGCCGCATTTCAAAAATTCGTGGATAATGCAGTTTCGAAAACGGTCAACTTTTCAAATGATGCTACGGTCCAGGATGTGGAAAATGTATATATGCTGGCTTACAGGCTTGGTTGTAAAGGCATAACCATTTTCAGGGACAAGAGCAGGGGAACGCAGGTTCTTGAGGTAGAAGGAAAGAAAAAAGTAGAAGAGGGATTAAAAGAAACCGCCGTCCGGAAAGAAGTAAAAGAAAAGAAAAAAGGTTTTCCTGAAGTCAAAGAAGAAAATGAAGTTATTGAAGAAAATAAAGAAGAAATAAAAGATGTGAAATTAAAGCCCCGATCCAGACCGGAAGTCACTCATGGCATGACCAAAAAATATAAAATAGGAAATTGCGGGAAGCTTTATGTGACTGTGAATTCAGATGAAAATGGTATCTGTGAAGTATTTATAAATACAGGGGAAGAAGGCTGTACCGCCCTGACAGAAGCAGTGGGCAGGCTTATAAGTGTCGCTATCAGGTCAGGCATCGATATCGAATCGGTAAAAAAACAGGTGATAGGAATAAGATGTATAACCTGTATTGCCGATAATGAAACTCATGTCCTTTCCTGCCCGGATGCGATGGGTAAAGCAATAGAGTTTTATATGAACGGATCCAATAAGTTTGATTTGAGTAAGACCAATGGGCCCAGGTCCATTATGATATGTCCGGAAGATGGCTGCGGAGGTATAATGGAACCTGAAGGGGGCTGCTATATCTGCAGAAATTGCGGTTATTCAAAATGTTCTTAATCTGTATTCTTATCTTTTAAAATCTTTTCAAGAGAAGATTTGTAAATTTTATAATCGTCCTCGGAGAATAAAACCATTCGTATAAGTTTGATTTCCTGATGTTCCTTTAAAAAATCAGCGATAGTTTTAAGTGCGATTACTGATGCTTCTTTTACCGGATAACCGAAAATCCCTGTGCTTATCGAGGGAAAGGAAATACTCTTGGTCTTCTTTTGTGAAGCCAGCAGCAGACTGTTCTTATAACAATTTTTTAAGTCCTGGGCATCATCTGCGCTTCCGCTGTAAACGGGACCAACTGTATGAATGACATATTTTGCCTTAAGATTATGTCCACCCGATAGTTTTGCCTCACCTGTTTCACAGCCCCCAAGTTTTTTATTTTCTTCCCACAACTCCGGTCCCGCAGCTCTATGAATGGCGCCTGATACGCCTCCACCGGGAGAAAGTCTCCTATTTGCAGCATTTACTATTGCTTCGGTATCCTGGATTGTTATATCTCCGCAAGTGAGCTCAAGGATCGAGTTTCCAATATTGTATTTGATCAACATATAATATTTAAATTTAATGACTGATTATAAATAAGTAATTATTCCCATTTGAAGGTAACAGTAGATATAAATACTCCTACTACCAGAAGTCCCAGAATTACAGTTAAATCCAGCCAGTGTGATCCCCAGCTATCACCTACCCATAAACCTTTAAGGAAGCTGACCACATAAGTAAGTGGAAGGTATTTACTTACATTTGCCACTTTATCACCCATAACCTCCATAGGTATAGCTGCTCCGGAAAGAAACATCATAATAAAGCCGGTAACCATTCCGAATACCTGCGCTACCCGGGCGGTTGGTGATAAGCTCGCAATAAGATACCCGAAGGAGAAAAAAGACAGAGTGGAAACGGTAAAACCTGCCAGTACACTAAAAATATTTCCTTCAAACTGGGCGTGATAGACAAATTTTCCCAGTAAAAAAAGCAGGGTCACACCTATAAAAGACATGATAAAATAGGTAAAAACATTGGAAAAAAGGTAAATTGCAGGTGATATCGGCGTTGAATGGAATCTTTTTAATATACCCTTTTCCCTGTCCTCTGCAGTAGAAATAGGCACACTCATCATACCGACCGTGACAATAATTATTCCCATATATGCTGGAAGCTGGGAATCAATAAAGCCAAGACCGCCAAAAAAAGGAGTTGGTTCATTACCATAGATGAAACCAAACAGAAGCAGCATCATAGGAGCCCAGACGAGGGTAAAAAATGCAGCCATTGGTTCTCGTAAATATAATTTCATTTGAACTACTGTTAATCTTGAAAGAGACCTCAAAAAACCTCCTTAGTTTCTTATCTGCTTTCCTGTCAGGGCAAGGAACACATCTTCAAGTGTTGACTGCTCAGTTTGAAGATCATAAAAATCAATATTACGGTTGACAAGAAAATTGACCACATCTTTCACCATTCTTTTATCGTGTCCGTATATGGTTATGTTACTGCCTGATTTTTCATATTTACTTATACTCTTTATATTATCTAACAAATCCAATTCAGCACTTTCAGTTACACTGAATTTAAGCCTTGTTTCAGTAGCTATATCCTTTATCAAATTTACGGGAGTATCAAGCGCAATTATCTTTCCTTTATCCATGATTGCTACTCTATCACATAACTTTTCTGCTTCTTCCATAAAGTGAGTAGTAAGAAATATGGTCTTTCCTTTATTCCGTACACTGCTTATAAGATCCCATGTTGTTCTTCTTGCCTGAGGATCAAGGCCTGTGGTGAGTTCATCAAGAAAAATAAGTTCAGGGTCATTTATCAGGGCCAGGGCAATAAAAAGTCTCTGCTTCTGACCACCCGATAGTTTATCAAAATATGATTTCTTTTTTTCTTCCAGACCAAGGTCCTTTAATAAAGGCTCGCTTTCGATATTTTTATTGTAAAAAGATGAAAAAAGAGACATTGCTTCCCACACTTTTATTCTTGCGGGAAGTTGGGATTCCTGAAGCTGTATCCCAATTAGATTCCTCAAATTTTGGCCTCTGGTTGTTGGATTTAAATCCAGTACAATCAGATTACCGGAATTAGGTTTTCGAAGTCCTTCTATGCATTCTATGGCAGTAGTCTTTCCTGCGCCATTGGGACCGACAAGACCAAATATTTCTTGCTCATAGATTTCAAAGGAAATATCATCAACGGCTTTTATTTTACCATAGGATTTTTTTAAGTTTTTTACCTGGATTACAGCTTTATTCATAATAGAAAGTTCTTTTGTAAATTCTTTAAAGTATAGTTATCTTTTTATTGTCAGTCAAGATGATATTCGATTTTGTAAATTTAAATTATTTTTAATGAATATTTAACTTATTTTTAACAATAAAAGTCTTAATATCTGGTAGAATTTGCTTTAATAACATTGGATAAAATTTTAAGCAAAGGAGAAATAAAAGTGATAAAGAGTAGAAGTAATCTATTGATATTAATGAGTATGGCAATAATAATATTATTCTTGGGAATTACGATTTTCTCTGGCTGCAAGGAAGAAGCCGCACCAGGAGAAGAAATTGTTGAGGAGGAAGAAGTAACCGAAGAAGAATCTGAAGTAAAACAGTTTGAGGGTCAGGAACTCCTAATTTCCGGTTCCACTACACTGCTTCCATTTGCCGAACCTGTAGCTGCAGCCTTTATGGATAAATATGGAGGATCTGTGACCATAGCCGGAGGTGGTTCAGGAACAGGTATATCAGAGTGCATAAATGAAATCAATGATATTGCCAATTCATCAAGACAGGTTGCAAGTGAAGAAATAGAAGAAGCGCAGTCAATAGGGATCGAACTGGTTGAAGTGCTGGTTGCTTATGATGGTATATCTATAATACTAAGCGGAAATATAGAAGGGGTGGAAGAGCTCTCGATAAGGCAGCTCTCCGATATCTTCAGGGGCATTATCACAAACTGGAGCGATGTCGGAGGCCCGGATGCAGAGATAATACTGGCTTCAAGAGACTCCGCTTCTGGAACTTATGAGTACTTCCTGGAAGCGGTGGTTCAGATGGAAAAGAGTGAAGAAGAAAACGACTTTGCACCAACCGTATTAGCTCTTCAATCCAACGCAGATATAGTAAATACTGTTACAACAACTGATAATGCAATTGGTTATATCGGACTGGGCTATTTACAGGAAGCGCTGGATAAAGGCGCCAGTGTAATAACTGTGGAAGGTGTTGAACCATCTGTTGAGACTATAAAAAATGGCACTTATCCAATTTCCCGCGGTCTTTATAATTATTATCGCGAAGGTGATTTAAACGGGATGGGTCTTGCTTATCTTGACTTTATTCAAAGTAACGAAGGCCAGGAAATTGCTCTTGATACCGGATTTGTGCCCATTAACTAATAGTACTGGCATTAGATAAAATAAATGACCGGCATCCAAACTGAATCATAAAAGGATTACATGGTGATGGGGCTATAGAACAGGATAATTCTATAGCCCTGGTATTTTTATAAGATTTAAAATGTAAGCTAAAGAATATCTGTTATAATATTATTTTGATGAAGAAGCTGAGATTAAAATTAAGAGTAGTTCAGAATTTTCTTGTCGGTAAGTTTATTTTTGTAAATGGGATTATTTCCATAATCATTTTAGGTTTAATTCTCACTTTTTTAGTTTATAATTCGATAAGATTTTTTTCTTCATATCCCTTTTTTGATTTTCTTTTTGGTACCAGATGGTCTCCTACGGTAAACGAAAAGTTTGGATTCGTACCACTCCTGGTTGGATCTCTGGAAGTTGCTTTTGGCGGTATTCTGATAGCAATACCTCTGGGAGTGGGGGTGGCCATATATATTGGGGAACTGGCGCCAAGGTTCATAAGGGAAATTTTTAAACCGATTATTGAAGTACTGGCTACAATTCCGTCGGTGGTTATAGGTTTTATCGGTTTAAAGACCATAGTTCCCCTGGTAAAAAATGTCTTTAACTTGAGCATTGGCCTTACGGCACTTGCCGGTTCTATAACGCTGGCTTTTATGAGTCTTCCCACTATTATATCTATTTCTGAAGATGCCATAAATGCGGTTCCCACCAGGTTCAGGCATGCTTCGATGGCTCTGGGGGCAACAAAATGGGAGACCACAATAAGAACCGTATTTCCAGCGGCATCTTCGGGTATTATGGCGGCGGTGATGCTGGGATTGGGAAGAGTGGTAGGCGAGACAATGACTGTCCTGATGATAACAGGGAATTCTCCCCGGATCGTATTTTCCTGGCTGCAGCCGGTCAGGACCATTACCGCTACAATTGCGGCAGAGATGGGGGAAACAGTCCAGGGAGGATTACATTATTCCGCATTGTTTGCAATAGGTTTGATATTGTTCATTATGACGTTTTTGATAAATCTGATAGCGGATAGATATGTACAAAGAATAAGAAGTATTTGATTTTAGAAATTTAAATGAAATACAGGTATCTAAAACAAAATCTCTGGTATTCCATATTACTTTTCTTAAGTATCATAGTGATCAGCTTTGTTTTTGGTATCATAATATACCTTTTTGTCAAAGGAGGACCTGCCCTTAGCTGGGAATTTATATCCCAGAAGCCAAGTGCGGGAATGCGCGAGGGAGGAATACTGCCTGCTATATTAGGCACCCTTTATCTGATAATCGGCACGGTCATAATTGCTTTACCCATAGGAGTGTTTTCGGCTATTTATCTAAATGAATATGCCAGGAAGAATAGACTTACCAGGATCATAAGACTGTCTATCATAAATATGTCCGGCGTCCCTTCGGTAGTATTTGGGTTATTCGGACTGGGCTTCTTTGTCATGTTTTTGAAGTTTGGCAAATCCATACTTTCAGGTTCTCTTACTCTGGGATTTCTTATTCTTCCTATAATCATAACTGCTTCCGAGGAAGCATTAAAAAGTGTTCCGGATACCTACAGAAATGCTTCATTTGCACTGGGAGCCAACAAATGGCAGACTGTCGTAAGGATAGTATTGCCGCAGGCACTTCCAGGTATAATCACCGGTTCGGTTATCGGTATTGGCAGGGCAGCAGGAGAGACTGCGCCTATTATCTTTACCGTAGTCGCATTTTCACAGCCAAATCTTCCAAATTCGATTTTCAGCCAGGTAATGGCTCTTCCCTACCACCTGTATGTTCTGGCAACACAACTTCCCAATGCTCCGGAAGACATGCAATGGGGTACCGCTCTTGTGCTGTTAATAATGGTGTTGTTTTTTACCGTAATCGGAGCGGCTATAAGAGCAAGAGCACGAATGAGAAGAAAAGAATAATTATTCGAGATTATACTTTGATAGTTATTGTTCTATTTTTTAAGATAACAAGAAGCAGACATTTTCTTAAGCTATATTGATTTTTCTTCTTTTATAGATTATCTCATTTAAAAAGTTGATGATCAGAACCGGTACAATAGAACATGTTAATATAAAGAGCCAGTGATATAAGCTCAGGCTGGCTGTTTTGAATACACCCTGCAGCCAGGGAACATAAATTATTGCGACCTGCATCAGTATCGATGCGATTATTGCAAGATTCAAATATTTATTCCCCAGTATATGTTTTCTGAATATACCCTTATTTTTAAACCGGAAATTGAATGTATGAAGCAGCTGTGTAATGACCAGAGTGGTAAAAACAGAGGTTTGAAAAACTTCCCGGTCATGAAGTAAGTTGTGTGTATTAAAGAGCATTGGACCAGCAAAATATATAAAAAGTGCTCCCAGGGTCAATATCATTCCCTGCCAGAGGATTGTTATAAGTCCTCTTCTGCTCAGGATCTGTTCCTTTTTTTTGGTGGCTTTTCTATCCATAATATCTTTTTCGGGAGGATCTATCCCCAGCGCCATAGCCGGAAGTCCATCTGTTATCAGATTCATCCATAGGATCTGGACCGGCAGCAGCGGTATGTAAAGGAGTCCTCTTTCTCCTGTAATAAGAAAGAGAATATAATCACCAACAACTATGGCAATAAACATAAGAAGGACTTCCGATATATTGCATGATAGCAGGAATAATATAAATTTTTTAAGATTATCATATATTATTCTGCCTTCTTTTATTGCTTTTACTATAGTCGCAAAATTATCATCGGTTAAGATCATGTCACTTGATTCTTTACTGACATCAGTTCCAACGATACCCATTGCTACGCCTATATCCGCTTTTTTAAGCGACGGAGCATCATTGATCCCATCACCTGTCATCGCCACGATATGCTGGTTTTTCTTCAGGGCATCAACGATTCTTACCTTATTGGAAGGCGAGACTCTTGCAAAGATCCGTATACCTTCTATCTGTTCTTCAAGTTCCTTTTCGGTCATCGAATCAAGCTCAATGCCGTCTATAATCCTATCTGAAGGCTCAAGTATTCCAAGTTCCTCACCAATTGCTTTTGCGGTTATTTTATAATCTCCGGTCACTACTATGATCTTGATATTAGCTTTTTTGCATTTTTCGATGGCGTCATATACTTCCGGCCGCGGCGGATCGATCATGCCGACTATACCCAGATATACCAGGTCATTTTCCGCCTCATTAATTTTTTTCTCATCCGGCAGATCGTCCAGATATTTAAATGCAAAAGCAAGATTTCTCATGGCCTTTTCGGCAAGTGCGTGATTATCTTGAATTATTTCTTTCCGGTCGGCACCGGTGAGTTTAGCAACTTTTCCATCCCTGAATATTTTGCTGCATTTTCCGGTGATAACCTCGGGAGCTCCTTTTGAAAAGAGGATATACTTATAGCCATCGTATTTTTCGCTGGCCGGTATTTTATTGATGGTAGTCATCATCTTACGTTCGGAATCAAAAGGTTCCTCCAGCTGTCTGGGATAATCCTTTTCCAGGTTAAACTTATCGAATGAATAAAAACTGCCCATCTCGATGAGTGCAGCTTCCGTAGGATCTCCTTTTATTTGTCCATCTTCTCTATTTGAATAATAGGCATCATTACAAAGAACCGCATTTTTGATCAGGAGCTCGAGTGCCCGGGAGTCTTCGGAGCTTTTAATGTTTGAAATATTCTTATTGTTACTGCTGTCAGCTTTACTATATCTCTCTATAAAATCATTATAGTCCCTGATCTCTTTCAGTCCCGCAAAAATCCTGCGTACCATCATTTTGTTTTCGGTAAGTGTTCCGGTCTTATCGGTACATATTACCGATACACCGCCAAGAGTCTCGACAGAGCTTAGCTTTCGAACTATCGCATTGTTTTTTGCCATCTTCTGGACACCCAGAGCCAGAGATACGGTGACTATTGCCGGCAGTCCCTCAGGTATTGCTGCAACTGCGAGCGCTACGGCAACCAGCAGCATCTGGGCAACTGAATTACCTTTGAGTATTCCCGATACAAAGACAATGGCACTTACAACAAGACATATTATTCCGATTTTCTTTCCAACAGTTTTTAATTCGATTTGTAGAGGAGTCTGTTCCTCTTCTGCCTGGACCATACTGGCAATTTCACCGATTTCAGTATTTGGTCCTGTGCCTGTGACAACGGCAATGCATCTGCCCTTCGTGATACTAGTACCGCTAAAGAGCATATTTTTTTTGTCGCCAGTGGGAAGTTCTATTTTATGAAGAGTATTAACAGTTTTATTAACAGGCATCGATTCACCTGTAAGTATAGATTCATTGGTCTGAAGATTTACCTGTTCAATGATCCTGCAATCTGCCGGTACCAGGTCTCCTGTGGCCAGTTTGATGATATCGCCCGGAACCAGATTTTTGGAATAAATACTGCTCTCAATTCCATCTCGTATCACCAGCGCAGATGGGGAAGCAAGTTCTTTTAAAGCCTGGAGAGCTTTTTCGGCACGGAATTCCTGAACAAAGCCTAAAATAGAGTTTATTAAAAGGATGATCAGTATCACTATTGCATCGGTGATTTCTCTTATTATTATTCCGGAAATTAATGCGGCTGCAATAAGTATCCATATCATAAAGTCATTGAACTGGGAAATAAAGATCCTGAATGGCGTTCGTCCTTTTTTTTCTAACAATTCATTGTATCCGTATTTTTTGATCCGTTCTATGGACTCTTTTTCGCTCAGGCCTGTTTTTATATCGGTATCAAGTGCCTTTACGACGTCTTCGACAGATTTTGTGTGCCACATATTTTATTCTTCACCCCAGATATCGTGAAACATTTCCCATTCGCTAATATTATCTCTAATATATTTCTCCATGACCTTTATCACTTTTTCCATATTTTGGGCAATCAACATTTCTTTATCTCCTTCTCTTATCAGGTCTATTGGATTTTCAAATGTCAGGAGATGGTTATATTTATCCTTTCTGTGGATGAAACCCGGCATCAGCGGCGCTCCCGATTTCAAAGCTATTTGCAGAGCCCCGGTAGGGAGATAGGCAGTTTTGCTGAAGAATTCAAACGGTCTGGCAGCCTGGCCTGTAGGATCCCAGTCTGACGGTATGGCAACTATTTCATTGTTCTTTAGTATTTTAAAAATATTCAAAATTTTATTTATATATAGAGTCTTCAGTCCCTTGGATAGTCTTTTTGATTCAAAAAATCTTCTTGTAAACTTATTTTTTCTATACAGGCTGATACCCCAGATATTGTATCCGTCTACAGCCAGTCTGCCTGCACCCCATTCAAAATTTCCGATGTGTGCGGTAAAAATAACCACGCCCTTTCCTTTTTTTAATGCGCCGTCAAGGTATTTGAGACCTTTTATTTCTACTCTTTGTCTTAACCTTTCTTTGGAAAGAATGGAATATTTCAGGAAATCGGCAAAATTTTTACCACAGTTTACAAAAATCTTAGTTGTTATTCTACGAGTCTCTCTATCTTCCAGGCCGAGATTAAGAACCTTAGAAACATTTTTTTTAGCGGCATCAATGTTTTTGCCAGTCAGCATCCAGAGCCAGACGCCGAACCTTGCGATAAGGTATGTTACAGGGTAGGGAGTTGCAATTACAATAAATTCGATAATTTTATATCCGATATATCCAAACATCGATACTCTCTTTCTTAAATAGATATTGTATAATAATAATAAATTTTAACTATAAATCAAAGTTTTTAGAGAAATAATAAATTTATTGGATAGAATCTTTCATCATATTTATAAGGTAATAATAAAAGGAGTTTTTTATGGTAAATTCAAATGGCAAAGTATCGGGCATTGATACAATATTGAATTATTCTTCTACGGGAAGATCAGTTGTCAGTGTTTATCTATTAGTGGACCGGCAGAGGGTTGCAAAAAAAAGTTACCAGACCAGATTAAATTCTATGATTGCCAGTGCCAGAGAGAAACTTGAAGCTGATGCTAATTTTGACAGGAGGCAGAAAAAGGAAATATCTGGTATCTTTGAGAGAGTTAAATCTTTTGTAAATGATAATTTCAAGGCTGATTCTACAAGGACCCTTGTAATATTTTCCTCCGGAGATGGTTTATGGGAGGTATTCAGAATACCCATAATAATGAGGTCAAAAATAATTATAGATCCCAAGCCCTATACCCAGAACATAAGGTCGCTTATAAATAATTCCAAAAGGTATGGTGTGCTCCTGATAAATAGAGAAAAGGCGCAGATTTACTCTATATACCTTGGCGGGATCAGTGAATATCTTGCGGCACTTATAAGCGATGTTCCCTCAAAGGTCAATTTCAGGAGCCAGGCCGCATTAAGGGAGAAAAAGATTCTCGGCAGACTGGAAGAGAAACTGCATCATTTCTTTAAGCTGATAAATGATAAGACAATGGAGCTTTTTAAAGATAAGAGATTTGATTATTTGATTTTAGGGGGCAGGAAAGAAATAATTCCCAGTTTTTCAAATTATTTGCACAGTTATCTCCAATCAAGATATATCGGAAGTATCGATGCCGAACCGGATTCGAATATTAATCTCGTCAGTAAAAAGGCCAATAAAATTATAGATAAATTCGAGATTGAAACCAAAAATAATCTGGTAGATAGACTTATAGGTGAATATAATCCTAATGGAATGGGCGTGCTGGGGATCGAAGCTGTAGTAAAGTCTCTACTAACAGAGCAGATAAAGATCTTAATATATGACAGGCAATTTATTCATAGTGGATATATATGCGAGTCGTGTCGGTATTTTACAATAGAGAAAAAAGAAAAATGTCCCTATTGCGGTGGAGAACCGGTATTTTATAACGACATAGTCGACGAGATTGTAGAAGATGCGTTAAATCAGGGCTGCGAGGTTGTGGACATAGAAGGAAATGAGAAATTGTCAGAAGCGGGCAGTATCGGTGCGGTACTGAGGTATAAGTTGTAGAAAGTATACGAGTTTCCTATTTTGATTTTTGTAACTCGGATAATTCCCTGGTAAATTGCCTGATATTATTGAATTGTTTATAGACAGAGGCAAACCTTATATACGCTACTTTGTCCAGATTCTTCAATCTTTTTAAAACCAGGTTTCCTATTTCTTTGGATTGAATCTCATTGGAAGACATATTGGAAATTTCATTTTCTATATCGTCCACAATTTTATTTAAAACTTCGGTGCTTATATTTCTTTTTATACTTGCCCTGATAAGTCCGGAGAGTATTTTATTTCTATCAAAAGGCTGTCTTGTGTTATCTTTCTTTATAACGGCGATGGGCTGATTTTCCAGCCTTTCATAGGTTGTAAATCTTTTACCGCATTTCTCGCACATTCTTCTTCTTCTTACACTATCATTTGAATCGGTTAGCCTGGAATCTATTACCCTGGTATCGGGATTTGAACAAAACGGACATTTCATTTTACATTCCTCTGAAAAATGGTTTAAATATTTTTTTAACTGCCGGGCTTACATCTCTTCTATGCTGAGTATAATATGTTTTCAGTAGACCACAGCTTTTAATACTATATACTATAGTAACAAGTAATCCAAAAATCAGCCACCAGAAACTTCCCTCATAAATCCAGAGAAAAAAAGAAAAGATGAAAAACGCAAAGCTTGTTGAGAGATAAGAGTCTTTGAGAATGAATAGAGCAATCGGTACAAACAAAAGATAAAGGAAAGGGAAGGATAGAGGTGAAAGGTAAAATAGTCCCCCTAAATACGTAGAGACTCCTTTTCCTCCCTTAAATCCAATATAAATCATCCAGTTATGTCCTATCACTGCAAAAACAACCGCAAGCATCGGAACAAAGATATGATCCGAAAATTTATCGGCAAGGTATGCTACCAGGGCTCCTTTACCAATATCGGTTATTATTACCAGTACTCCTGCCAGTTTTCCTACGCTGGTAAAGGTATTCATGCCGCCAATATTTTTGGTTCCTTTATTGCTGACGTCTATACCTTTTATTTTTCCTGCTATATAGGCGGTTGGGAAAGAACCAATAAGATATGATATGAAAAGGATAAATATGGTATTCCAGTAAAAGTTTTGAAAGATCATCTCTCTCCAATAATTTATCGGGTATTATTAAAGGTTACCGAACAAAGCAACTATCTACTGAACAGAGTGATTATATCATAAAGAAAATCCATTAAAAAATGAATATAATGCAAGTTTTCTAACTGATATATACTCTTTCGAATTCCAATCAGTCAATAAAAAAAATAAATAGGATTAAGATAATAACTGCTGTGTTGTTAACTTAATAATTCCATATCTGCAGGGTGACGTCTTTACAATACCTACATTTAAGCGTCCCATCAATATAAGTACTTGTATAGCAACAGTTCGCACATTGCACCTGTCCGCATTTTGGGCATATATATGTCTTATATACCTCTGCGTTACAAGTGGGGCATTGTTTCTTCTTCATATTTTCTTCTATGTATATAAAAATATCTTGGGTATTTTAGGCTTTCTTAATTTTTACTTTCTCTTTCTTTAATTTTTCCAAATAGTTCTTTATAGCTTTCAATACGATTCCTAAACGAATCTTTCGGGAATTTTATTCCATTATTTATAGAATTGATTTTTTCAAATTCATCTTCACACCAGCTATACTTGCTTTTATTTTTATCAACAAATATCCAAAACTTTTTTTCCCACTCGTTGACATATCTCCAAACATCACCTTCTATATCATCCAATTTATTTAATTCTTTTTTTAAACTCCTTAATTGTTCTTCTATTATCTATCTCCTTTTTTAAAGTCTTATATTCAAATATATTACGGAATTATCCCCCTGCTGGTAGTTAAATTAATAAAAAAGGAATTTTCTATGTTTAGAACCATTATTTCTATCGAATTGACATTTAAAGAATGTATATATAAAATAATCAATAAAAATAGACGAGAATCGACTAAAATGAGCCTATTAATAAATAAGAAGCTGTGTTCTATTATATATTTCCTAATTAAAAAATCCAAATTTCTCGGCAAAACCAAATTAATTAAACTTTTATATTTGGCTGATTATGAATTTTATAAAAATTATAATCGTGAAATAAGTGGAACTACTGTATATATAAAATGGGACTATGGTCCTTATAGCCCAGACATAGAAGAGTGTTTATTTGATATGGCTGGTTTACAAATTATCAAAATAAAGAAAAGAACTTCACTCAAGATGAGGGATTATTATAGTTTTAATTTATTGGGTTCACATGATTATGAAAAAAATTTAGACAGTAATGAATTAGAATTTATGGAATTTATATTGAGTAAATATGACCACTTAGAAATAGAAGACTTAAAAAGAATAGCCTACAAAACACCGCCCATGTTATACGCACAAAATAAAGGCGATTTGTTGGATTTTGATGCGAATAACTTATTTATTTCTGATAAATTAAAGAATTTGGGTAAAAAAATAGAATCTCTAAAAAATTATGATGGCCCCCCCTATGATTCCAAATATTCACTTGGAAATGATGAACTTATGGAATATCAATGTGAACTCGCCAAAGAGAAATGAATATAAGCCTAACTAGGGGAGATATTTACTACTGTGAATCCGTAAGGTTACCGGCTTCTAAAAATAGACCCGAAGAATTTCGTGATAAATATGTATTAGTTTTGCAGGGTGGTTATTTTTTTAGAAATACCGATAGGGTAAATATTGTTTTAGGAACTTCTCAAAGAACGGATAATTTATATCCAACAGATGTATTGATAAAACCTGCAAATGTAATTGAATATGTCTGTGACATTAAATTACATAAAGATACAAAATTTAATTGTGCAGAAATTTATCTTTTTAGAAAAGTTGATATTCTTTCCGCTAAGAAGGTATGCAAAGTAAAAGAAGATAAAATGAAGGAAATAGACATAGCTTTAATTAAATCTTTGTGTATTGAATTAGGATAAATTCTATAAATACTTAAATCCCAAATCCAGTCGGCCCATTCTTTAATTTTTTTCTTTGGACTTCTTTTATCCTTTGAGTTCTCGCATTCGGGAAGGCTATCCTAGTATTCTCTTTAAATCTCTCCATCGTGATAAAAACACTACATTAATATTTGGTATTAAAAGTTTAAAGAAATCAATTTTGTATTTTTAACTTCTTTGATTAAGTATAAACTTGTGGATTTTTTTACTTCTAATAAACCTAATATATTTTCATAGAATATTAGACCATTTGATAATAACAAGAGATAATTATTTTTCTTTTAAACAAAAAGGATTAATATAAAACTTAGCTCTTTTGTTTTAAAGTTTTTAATACTTATTTTTAGTAAAATTTTATTGTTATTATAAATACCAATAGAGGGTTCGCATGTTACCACATCTTTTCTATGAAAACGGAAGTTTAAGTGATTTCTTGGATTATCATAAATTTTCTTTAAAAGAAGAGGTTGAAAATATAAATTCCGATGAGTTACTTAATCTAAGCGAAGATGATTTTTGTAAATATTTAATTGTCAAATATAATTTAAAATGCCCCGAAATCAGAGACAACGATATTTATATTTCAGATACTTCTGAGGCGGACATCGATGTTAGCAGAGATTTCTTAAGAGATATTCGAGATAGAAGTAGACCTCATTATGTAAAAGGTGTTTCTATCACTATTTCTATACCTTTTAAGGGTGACGCCAGGCTATTCTGTTATAAACCTTCGCAATTTACAAATCTCTTTCCAATTGGTATTGTTCATGGACAAGAACTTCAATTAATTTATAAAACATTAGATTATGATGATAAAAAGATTCAAGGGTTTTATAACTATGAGTTAAGCAATGTAAAGCAATATTTAGAATGGGTTAAAAAAGATATAGCTCCTTTTAATGACATTCTTGAGAAATTTTCAAGAGAGGTTGTAAAAAAAAGAAAAAGTAAAATTCTTGCAGATTTAGGTCTAGCCAACGCGCTTGGCTTACCAATAAAAAGAAGTAGCGGGATTCCTAAAACCTATTCAATTCGAGTTCCACGAAAGATAACTTCTTTTGAAAAACCAAAGGCTTCTACAGAAAAATATATTCAGGAACCTGCTCTTCCTGAATCGGAGTATGAATATATATTAGGAGTAATAAATAGTATGTCTTTAGTAATGGAAAGAAACCCCAGCTCTTTTTCTCAGCTTAATGAGTCACAAATAAGAGATCAGTTTTTAATGATTCTTAACAGCCACTATGAAGGCCAAGCAACCGGAGAGACATTTAACGCAAGCGGAAAAACCGATATTTTGATTCGTTATGACAATAAAAATGTTTTTATTGCCGAGTGTAAATTTTGGAGAGGGGAAAAAGAACTAATAGAAGCCATTGATCAGCTTATTGGTTACACTAGCTGGAGAGATACAAAAACAGCAATATTGCTTTTTAATAAAAATAAAAATTTTAGCTCTATCATTTCTAAAATAGATAACGTTGTTAAATCTCATGATTGTTACAAAAGAATAAATTCTCTAAAAGATGTTTCACTAAAAGAGGAAACAATTTTTAGTTATATTTTTAACCAACCTGATGATAAGAATAGAGAGTTTTATTTATCAGTTTTAGCTTTTGATATTCCATAACTTTAATAATTAACATTTTCCTCTTAACATCTTTATTAGCTTCAAATATACTAAAGTAAATTCAATTAAAGCGGTAGTATATTCAAATCCCAGATTAAGACAAAGATGAAACTCTAACCATAGTACAATGCACCCAGCTTCTTCAGATAAGCCAAGAACCATCTATGATTTAATCAGCATTGAACAGCAGTCTGGTAAAATTTTTACTAAAAAAGTTGGCTGCGCTTGGCGTATTCTGTGCCATAAAGTTGAAAGTATATGTCTTAAGAACTTGGATCAATGTAACAGACGAGGCTTAGCCTGGAATAGGCATAAGCATCTGGTATTCTTCCCCAAAAAAAAATTATTTTTTTAAAAATACGGGATAGGATTCATATATCCTGTCAATGCATGCTTTCATATCGATACCCGGACCAAGAACCCCTTTCCAGAGATCTCCTTTTTTATCAAGTCTTTTAAAGATAGTTTTAATGGTAAAGTTTAAAGGATTAAGCCTGGAATCAAGCTCTTTCCACAGTAGTGGGGTCGAAACAGGAGCTCTTGCTTTTGGTCTGAGGCAATATGGAGCAGCAATTGTATGTCCGATAAGGTTCTGGTAGCAATCAATGTATACCTTGCCCTGTCTCTTTTTTGGGGACCGGATAAGACTCGTAATATCAGGTACCGCCTGATTTATTATGAGGGCAAGGACTTTTGAAAAATTAAGCGCTTTATTATAAGAATATTTCGCTTTGAGAGGTATATAAATATGGAGTCCTCTTCCGCCGGATGTTTTACAAAAGCCTTTTATTTTAATCTTATCCAGTATTTTTTTAGCAGTTATTGCCACTTCTACCACTTTACCGAAACTTATATCCTCGGGATCAAGATCAAGAATCAGAAAATCCGGTTTATTTAAATTTGAGATACGAGATGCCCAGGGATTGATTTCGATACATCCGAGATTTGCCATATAAATCAGCGAGTTCAAGTCTTTACAAACGAGATAATTTATTATTTTACCGGTTGATTTGGAATAGTGATCAAGCACCTTTATAAATGCAGGATAGGGGGGATCGATATCCTTCTGAAAAAAACTTTCACCTTTTATCCCATCGGGGTGCCGGTTTAGAGACTGCGGCCTGTTTTTTATATAAGGCAGGATAAAAGAAGAGATATTTTTATAATATTCTATCAAATCTTTCTTTTTATATCCTTCCTCCGGCCAGTAGATTTTATCAAGATTGGTTAATTTTACCTTTAAGGAAGAAAGATCTATATTTTTTGGATTCACTTTAAACCTTTTTAAAAATTTTTTCTTTAGGTTTTTCCATTCTGACATCAAATGGAGATTTATCCACTCTCAAACCTATAAAAACCGGCTGCCTCATTAAATTGTCTATTGTCCATTCAGCAAATTTTACTTCCGCCACAAGTCTGGGTTTTACCCAGTGAACTTTGTCTCTGATTTTTGGGTATTCTTTGAAGGGTGATTTATCCGCTGCTATTTTATCAAGTTTTTTCTTGATTTCATCGAGGTCATCTTCACTGAATCCTCCTCCTACGAGTCCGACGAAAAAAAGATCATTTTTATCATAAACACCTGCAGCCAGAGCGCCGAAATTTCTTCTTCCTCCTCCTGGTTCGGTAAAACCTCCGATCACTACTTCCTGTTCATGCCTTGTCTTGATCTTGAGCCATGATCTGCTTCTTATACCTGGCAAATAAAAGCTACCTTTATCCTTTCCGATGATTCCTTCAAGATCATTTTTTTGTGCGGCTTTGAACATCTTTATACCCACTCTCTCGATATGATCGCTAAATTTAAGATTTTGTATTTTAGGAAGGATTTTTTTTAAAAGGTTTTTTCTTTCAAGGAGCGGGACATTCATCAAAACATGACCATTAAAATAAAGGAGATCAAAAATATAATAGACAATGTCTCCCTTTCCGGTTTTCCTGTACTGCTGGAGAAGTTGGAAACTTGACCTGCCATACTCATCCAGTACGACAACCTCGCCATCGAATATTGCGCTGTAAGATATTTTTTGAAGGGAGTCTTTAATAGACACAAAAATTTCGTTAAAAGATATGCCATTTCTGGAATATAACCTTACTTTATTTCCAGCTAGTTCCGCGATTGCCCGGTATCCATCCCATTTTATTTCAAAAAACCATCCTTCATTATTAAAAGCTTTGTCGACCAGTGTCGCAAGCATCGGCTTTATATTATGCGGTTGGGCTCTTTTTTCTGCGCCGGAAATCTTTGAAACATCTGGCAAATGCACTGGCAAGTCCTTTAAGCTAATATTAGTTTGACCGTTTAGCGAACTGATCGTTTTTCTTTATAAGGAGCCAATTTTTCTCGCCGGTTTTTGGGATCCTGACAAGGGAAAATTCACCTTTTAGTTTTTTACCTTTTAGTATAAAAGTCAAAAGCCCCTTTTTTAAGCCATCCTTTAGAGTCTTTTCACTCTCTTCTCTGTTTACGGCATCGAGCGCACTATAGGTCCCCTTATCCCAGATATTTACCTTTCCTGCCCCGTAGTTTCCTTCGGGGATAGTGCCTTTGAATAATCTATATTCGAACGGATGATCTTCTACCATGACAGCGAGTCTTTTGACGGCAGGGTCAAGAGAGGGCTCTTTAGGGACGGCCCAGCTTTTTAAGACACCTTCCAGTTCAAGTCTTAGATCGTAATGAAGGCGGGAGGCAAAATGCTGATGAATGACAAATTCCAGGTTTTTTTTACCGGTTTCTGGTTTTTTTGGTTTTGTTTTTCCTGGAATTTTCCCCTTTCCCTTACCCTCCGGTTCGGTAGTCGAAGAAAAATTCCTTTTTTTACGGTATTTTTCCAGCAATGTCTTTTCCTTTATTTTTAATTTCGTAATACCGATTCTTTTTCACTCGGATTATTTCTAGATCGTCATGGGATTATTTTAGCACAATCACAAGCAAATTTACGAGATAAGGGTAATAATCTTTCCAGCTTTGATGCTTAAACATGAATCTGATATTGGAACCTGTAAAGCTTATGATAGATTCCTTTTAGTTTAAGCAGTTTCTCGTGGGTACCTTCTTCTACTATTCTGCCGTGGGAAAGTACTATTATTTTATCTACATTTTTTATAGTGGAAAGGCGGTGGGCAATTATTATAGTGGTCCTGTTCTTCATTATTCTGATCAGGGCATCCTGTATAAGTGCTTCTATCTCGGAATCGATACTTGAGGTTGCTTCATCGAGCACCAGAAGTATTTCCGGATTGAATACCAGAGCTCTGGCAAAAGCAATTAACTGGCGCTGACCTACTGATAATGTCTGCCCTCTTTCCTTTACTTCATAATCATACTTCCCGGGAAGTCTTTCTATAAACTTATGGGCATTTACATATTTTGAAGCTTTTACTACCTCATCAAATGAGATGTCCTTATTTCCCAAACGGATATTATCCAGTATGGTTCCGGAGAAAAGAAATACGTCCTGCATCACTACACCTATATGTTTTCTCAGATCCTGGAGATCGAATCTCTTTATATCTATGTCATCAAGAAAGATCTTTCCTTTCTGAATGTCATAAAACCTGTTCAGCAGATTGATGATAGAAGTCTTGCCCGAACCCGTTGCTCCTACGAATGCTATACTTCTACCGGTTTCAAGTTTGAATGATATATCTTTGAGTATATAATTCCGGTTATTATAAGCGAACCATACACTGTCAAATTTAATATTACCTTTGATCTCCCTGACTTTTACGGGACTGGCGGGGGAGAATATTGATGGTTTCTGATCCAGAAGCTTGAATATTCTTTCCGAAGCAGCAATAGCTTCTTGGAAGATTCCGAATTTTTCACTGAGATCACTTATTGGATGGAAGAATTTTTCTATATACTGGATAAACGCCACAAGAGTTCCAAGTGTAAGATAGTTCTGTATGACCTGTCGGCCCCCGTACCAGATTATCAATGCTATTGCCATGGTACTTATAAGAATCACCACAGGGAAAAAGACAGCATAATAAAATATGGTCTTGAGATAGACATCGAGATATTGTCTGTTCAGGATTCTAAAATCTTTGTCGTTTTCTTCCTGTCTGTTAAATATTTTGGTTGTGTTGATTCCGGAAATTGCCTCGTTCAGGAATGAATTTATATTGGATATTTTTGCCCTGATTATCCTGAAAGCTAGTCTGACTTTTGACCGGAATATAAATGTGGCAATTGCAAGCAAAATAAGCACTGAAAAAGTGATAAGTGACAATTTCCAGCTCAGGGAAAGCATCATGATTGTGATACCCATTATCATGAACACATCTCCGAACAGGGTCACCGTTCCTGAAGACAGCATTTCATTTAATGTCTGGACATCAGTCGTCACCCTTGTCATGATCCTGCCCGTCGGATTTTTATCAAAGAACGACAAAGGCATTTTATTTATATGTGAAAATATGTTCATTCTCATGTCATACATTATCTTCTGGCCCATATATTCGGTAAAATATACCTGGAAGTACTGGATTATGAATTCGAACAGGATCACAAGCCCATACAGGACAACTACATAGACAAGGCCTTCAAACTTCCCGGGAGTGATATAACGGTCGATTGCTATTTTAACCAGATACGGTCCTAGTATTTCCAATCCCGCGGTGAGTAAAAGTAAAAAGGTGGTAAGTCCCAGTAATAAACGGTATGGTTTGATATATCCAAAAAGCTTAAAGGCAATCTTTTTGTCTATTTGTTTTTCTAATAAATCTTTTTCGTAAAATCCTTCGGTCATATTGTCCATTGTCTTTTTTAAACTTCTTCTTTAAGTTCCTCCGATAATTGCTGTTTATGATATAAACTCTGGTAAATTCCGCTTTTTCGCAGCAGTTCACCGTGTTTTCCCATTGCATTTATTTTTCCATCATCAATTACTATTATTAAATCAGAATTCTTTATAGTAGAAATACGGTGAGAGATGATTATGGTAGTAATGCCGGTAATATTCTTCTTCAGGTCCTCAAGTATCAGCTCTTCGGTATTTGTGTCTACGCTTGAAAATGAATCATCAAGGATCAAAATTCCCGGATGCGAAAGCAATGCTCTGGCTATTGCCAGTCTCTGTTTCTGTCCTCCTGATAAGGTAACACCTCGTTCTCCGATCAAAGTCTCGTATCTTTTAGGAAATTGCATGACATCTTCATGAAGATGGGATATTTTAGAGACTTCTATAATTTCACGCATGGTCCCGATCTCGCCGAGATTTGACAGGTATTCTTCTTTTCCAAATAAGATATTTTCCTTGATTGATTTGGAAAAAAGGAAAGGTTCCTGAGAAACATAGCCAATGTTTAAGCGGAGGACTTCAAGAGAATATGATCTTATATCAAGGCCATCTATCAGGATCTTACCTTTCTGAGGATCATAAAGGCGCGGTATAAGATTTGCGATGGTTGACTTTCCTGACCCGGTAAATCCCACTACGCCAACCTGTGTCCCTGCTTCGATATCGAAACTTATATCTTTTAGTATCCAATTATTTTTATCATATATAGATGAAGTATCTTTAAAATCGGTGAAGTTTGCTTTTATTAATCTTGCCGTATTTTTATTGAGTTCATATCTGAAAAATATATTATTGAAATTGATATTGCCTTTTAAGGTTTTTACAGGAGGCTGCTTTTTAGGACTGGTGATTTCGGGTTTTATTCTGAATATATAATTGATCCTGCCCATAGAAACGGAACCACGCTGGACAAGGTTTATTACCCATCCTATAGATATAAGGGGCCAGGTAATAGAAACGATATAGGCAGAAAATTGGACGAACTGGCCTATGGTAAGGGTGCCGTTTATTACCTGTCTTCCACCTACGAGTAACACGACAAGCGTTCCGATTCCTCCTACGAAGATCATCGACGGCCAGAATGCGCCTCTTACTCTGGCAAGAGATAAATTTCTTTTCAAGTATTCCATATTCAACTGAGAAAATGTGTTTTTTTCATTTTCTTCCTGAGTAAATGATTTTATGACTTTTATTCCTGCAATGCTTTCCTGTGTCCTTGCAGAAAGAACCGCGTATTGTTCCTGAGATTTTTTAAACCTCTGATGCAGCATGTTGCCTAATTTATATACAAGTAAAGGAAGTATGGGAAATGCAATCAGTGAATAAAGCGACAGTCTAACATTTATGAAAAACATAACGGTTAAAGTAGTTATAAAAACAAAAATAGTATTAAAGAGATTTAAAAATCCGGGTCCGAGAAAATTCCTGACCGCTTCGAGGTCATTTGTCATAAGCGCCATAATACTTCCGGTTCTTGTATTGGTAAAAAATGAGGGATCGAGTTTTTGAAGGTGTGAAAAGAAATCCGTTCTGATACTATATTCGATTTCTCTGGACGTCCCTACCAGTATTTTTCTCATATAAAATCTGAAGACTCCCTGGACTGCTGCTATTCCTATTAGAAACAAGCTGTATTTTAAAAGATTGGTACTTTCGGGAAAATTTTCGATGCTGTCTATTGCGATCTTCAGTATCCAGGGGATAAGAAGCGTCAGGGCATTAGTAAAAAATATATATAATATACTTACCGTTAGATGGGATCTATGTTTTTTAAGGTATTTTAAGAGTGTTTTTAATTCCTTGATTAAAGACTCCTTTGTATAAATATTGTCTGTAAGTTAATGATTATATTAAATTAAAACAGGTAAGTAAATTCTCAAGGGTTTCCTATGCTATGATTAATGATTGTACTTATAAGTAAAAATATTTTTACTTATAAGTTAAAAAACATTTTGTAAAATATTAAAAATTATTTATTAAATAGTTGACAATAACATTACTATTTAATAAAATTGGTACAAGTAAAAAAGGCGGTGGGTTGTATTGTTTAGTGAATATGACAAAAGTTATCCTATAGAGCTTGTAGCTGATTTTTTAGGAGTAAACAGCAGGACATTATATTATTATGAAAAATTCAATCTGGTACAGCCCTTAAGAAGAGGAAGGAAGAGATATTATTCAAAAGCGGATATCAGGTGGCTGGAATACATAAGAGAATTAATGTATGACGAAGGAATGAATTTAAGATCGATAATTATCCTGATAAGAAGAAGAGATAATATAATTCTGGGAAAGTGTCCTGAAGATGTAGTCGATCGCTTTAAGAATTACTTAATGCATATTACTAAGGAAGAGTAATAGATATAGTTAATAAAGCTTATAGGTGTAAAAGCACTATAAGCGTTATTTTTTTCTTTAAGAAAATTAATTTAGAAAGGATGAATATAAAATGGCAAAAGCAGTAGGAATCGATCTGGGAACGACTAATTCATGTATAGCTGTCATGGAAGGCGGCAAGCCAACAGTTATAACAAATAGCGAAGGAGGCAGAACCACGCCTTCGGTTGTCGGTATAACAAAAAAGGGAGAAAGGCTGGTGGGACAGTTAGCAAAAAGACAGGCGGCCTTAAATCCTGAGAATACTGTCTATTCTATTAAAAGATTCATTGGAAGAAAGTATGATGAGGTAGAAAGTGAAAGAAAGATAGTGTCTTATGTGGTTAAGAAGGGCAGAAACGATCTGGCTGAAGTAGAAGTCGGGGGTAAAAATCACACACCCGAAGAGATATCGGCCATGATACTGCAGAAGCTAAAGACAGATGCCGAAAGTTATCTGGGAACCAGTATAATAGATGCGGTTATTACCGTTCCTGCTTATTTTAACGATGCACAGAGGCAGGCAACCATAAATGCTGGGAAAATTGCCGGGCTCAATGTTTTAAGGATAATAAATGAGCCAACAGCTGCTTCACTGGCATACGGACTTGATAAAAAGAAAGAGGAAAAAATTTTAGTATTCGACCTTGGTGGAGGAACATTTGACGTATCGATACTCGAAGTAGGCGAAGGAGTGTTTGAAGTAAAAGCCAGCCACGGCGATATGCACCTCGGCGGAGATGATTACGATGACAGGATAATGAATTATGTCGCCGATGAATTTAAAAAAGAAAATGGAATTGATTTAAGAAAAGACAGGCAGGCGCTGCAAAGGTTGATAGAAGCATCAGAAAAAGCAAAGGTGGAATTATCTGCGGTAATGGAAACAAATATAAATCTTCCGTTTATTACTGCTGATGCGAATGGGCCTAAACATCTTGAAGTAAAGATAACCAGGGCGAAGTTTGAGCAGTTAACAGCAGATCTTACTGATAGGTGTAAGGGACCTCTGGAAAAAGCCTTAAAAGAATCTGGTCTTAAGAGTGCTGATTTGGATGAAGTAATACTTGTTGGTGGGGCAACAAGAATGCCGGTTATACAGGAACTCGTAAAGAATTATACCGGTAAAGAACCCAACAAGAGCGTAAATCCCGATGAGGTGGTTGCAGTAGGGGCTGCTATACAGGCAGGTGTTTTAAAAGGTGATGTAAGAGATGTGGTTCTTCTCGACGTAACCCCTCTTTCTCTTGGTATCGAGACCCTGGGCGGTGTCATGACCAGATTAATAGAGAAAAATACTACCATCCCTACCAGGAAGAGCGAGATATTTACCACCGCTGCCGATAATCAGACCAGTGTGGATATCCATGTTCTCCAGGGCGAAAGGGATATGGCAAGAGACAATAAGACTATCGGAAGGTTCAGGCTGGACGGAATCCCTCCTGCTCCAAGGGGAATCCCACAGATAGAAGTGACATTCGATATAAATGCCAATGGTATTGTGGACGTTACGGCAAAAGATACTGCTACCGGGAAGGAACAGAAAATAACCATTACGGCAACTTCACATTTGACGGATGATGAAATAAACAGGATGGTCAATGAGGCAAAGGAACATGCAGAAGAAGATAAGAAAAAACGCGATTCGGTAGATGTAAAGAATAATGCCGATGCACTTATTTATTCCACGGAAAAGTTAATGAAGGATGTGGGAAGTAAGGTTCCAGAAGATATGAAGAAAAAGATCGATGATCAGGTCAAAGTTTTAAGAAAAAGCATGGAATCAGAGAATACCGATGAAATAAAAAGAGAGACAGAGAAACTGCAGAATCTGCAGAATGAATTGTCTCAAAAGCTTTATGCGCAGGCTGGAACTGGTACCGGCACAGGACCGGGAGGACCCGGGGGTCCCGGAGCAGGGACAACGGGAGGCCAGCAAACAGGCGGCAAGAAAGAAGGAAATGAAGAAGAAGAGGTAATTGACGCCGAATTCGAAGCAAAAGATGATGAAAATAAATAAACCATATAACGATGTTGATCAGTGGTTTTAAAGAAAGTATATATTTAATGCCTGCCCATAGCTATTTTTAATGGTTATGGGCAGGTGTGTTTAAAAAAGATTTACAGGTGAATATAGATGGTTGAATACAAGGATTATTACAAAGTACTTGGAGTAAACAAAAGTGTATCACAGGATGAGATAAAAAAAGCTTACCGGAAACTGGCCCGGAAGTATCATCCTGATGCAAATCCAAACGATCCCAAAACCGAAGAGAAGTTTAAAGATATCGGGGAAGCATACGAGGTTTTAAAGGACCCTCAGAAAAGGTCCAGGTATGATCAGCTGGGCGCAAACTGGAAGCAGTATGCGGGCGCAGGTCCAGGCTGGCCAGGCGGCGGCGGAAGGACTTATACTTATGATTTTGGAGGTAAAGGTTTTAATTTTGAAGACCTGGGAAGCGGCTTTTCGGATTTCTTTGAAATGTTTTTTGGAAGAGGAGCAGATGATAGGTCTTCTGGCTTCGGTTCCGAATATGGTTCGCAGTTTGGAAGGGGAACCAGGACAACTAATATACAAAAAGGCCAGGATATGCAGTCCAGCATCAGTATAACTTTAAGGGAAGCATACTCCGGCACACAGAGGGCGCTTAAACTGCAAAAGAATGGAAGAATAAGGACCATCAATGTAAAAATACCCGGAGGAATCAAGGATGGCGGTAAGATCAGGGTAGCAGGAGAAGGAGGAGACAGTCAAACAGGGGGAAAAGCTGGCGATTTATACCTGATAGTGAATATTGCCTCAGATAATTTTTTTACCCGAAAGGGAGATGATCTTTATTGTGAAGTGCCTGTTACCATAAAAGAAGCCTTTTATGGGTCAAAGATTGATATTCCGACTTATAATGGCAGAGTCATAGTTAAAGTTCCGCCGAAAACTCAGGGTGGTAAAACATTAAGGCTAAAGGGAAAAGGAATGCCTAAATTAAGAAACAGCGGTTTCGGGGACCTCTACGCAAAGATCAAACTTGTCTTACCTGAAAAATTAACCAGTAAACAGAAAAAGAATTTTGACGAGTTTGCCAGCAGTTATGATGAAAATCCGAGGAAGAATATTATTGTATAGGTATTAAAACTATATATCAGGGAGTGATTTTAAATATGCAAATAGATAAATTTACAATAAGGGCACAGGAGCTGTTGTCCGAGGCCCAGAGGATTGCCTCCGAGAATGGTCATCAGGCGATAGATGACATACATCTGATGTCGGCCATGCTTGAACAGAAGGAAGGTGTAATCATACCTATCCTGAAAAAATTGGAAGTCAACATAGATGATTTTTCGAATAAAATAAATGATGCAATTAAAAAACAGCCAAAAGTAGCGGGGCAAACAGCACAGTTATATCTTAGTCCGGAACTAAATAACATTTTGAATAATGCCTTTAGTGAAGCCGAAGAGCTTAAGGATGAATATGTTTCATCCGAGCATATTTTGATATCACTTGCACAGAGCAGCGGGAAAGTAGGACGATTTTTAAAGGAATATGGGATTACCAAAGATAGGATATACCAGATCCTTGTAAGTATAAGGGGCAGCCAGAGGATCACAGACCAGAATCCCGAAGATAAATATCAGGCACTCAAAAGATTCGGGAAAGATATCACAGAACTTGCAAGAAAAGGAAAACTGGATCCTGTAATAGGAAGAGACGATGAAATAAGAAGAGTAGTGCAGGTACTTTCCAGAAGGACCAAAAATAATCCAGTCCTGATAGGTGACCCCGGTGTGGGTAAAACTGCTATTGTCGAAGGGCTGGCTAACCGGATAATATCGGGAGATGTCCCCGAAGGTCTTAAAAATAAAAAAGTAATAGCGTTGGATATGGGATCTCTGATAGCCGGATCTAAATACAGAGGTGAATTTGAGGATAGGCTCAAAGCCGTACTCAAGGAAGTATCAAAGGCTGAAGGGAATATCATTTTGTTTCTGGACGAGCTGCATACCGTGGTTGGAGCAGGAGCGGCAGAAGGTGCCGTAGATGCCTCGAATATGTTAAAGCCAATGCTTGCACGCGGGGAACTTCATGCTATAGGCGCGACAACCATAGATGAATACAGAAAATATATTGAAAAGGATGCAGCACTGGAAAGAAGATTTCAACCCATTCAGATAAACGAGCCATCGGTGGAAGATACTATCTCCATACTAAGAGGATTGAGAGAAAAATATGAAGTGCACCACGGAGTACGGATAAAGGATGCCGCACTTATAGCGGCTGCTGTCCTTTCGGACAGATATATATCTGACAGGTTCCTTCCCGATAAAGCCATAGACCTTATCGATGAAGCCGCTTCAAGATTGAGGATCGAAATAGACAGCATGCCCACGGAGATTGATGAAGTGGAAAGAAAGATAAAACAGCTTGAAATTGAGATACAGGCGTTAAAAAAAGAAAAAGATAAAGCTTCTTCAACCAGAATGGAAAAGATCAAAAAGGAGCTTTCCAATCTTAAAGAAAAAAGTAGCTCAATGAAAGCTCACTGGATGCAGGAAAAGGAAATTATAGGAAGCATAAGGACTCTTAAAGGAGAAATTGAAAGAACGAGAATAGAAGCCGAGCATGCCGAAAGAGATGCGGACCTGCAGAAAGCGGCAGAACTCAAATATGGGAAACTTCTGGAACTTCAGAAAAAGCTAGACGAGGAAAATAAAAAACTGGAGAAGCTGCAGAAAGATAGAAAAATGTTAAAAGAAGAAGTGGATGAAGAAGATATTGCCGAAACTGTTTCCAAATGGACAGGTATACCGGTCACAAGGCTTATGGAGGCTGAACTTGAAAAGCTTGTTAATATGGAGCAGAGATTAAAACATAGAGTTGTTGGACAGGATGAAGCGATATCCGTAGTCTCCAATGCTATAAGGAGAGCCAGAGCCGGACTTCAGGACCCAAACCGTCCAATCGGATCATTTATTTTCCTTGGACCGACCGGTGTTGGAAAAACAGAACTTTCTAAAGCTCTTGCACAATTCCTGTTTGACGATGAAAGAGCAATGGTAAGAATAGATATGTCCGAATATATGGAAAAGCACACCGTATCAAGACTTATCGGTGCACCCCCCGGATATGTCGGTTATGAAGAAGGAGGGTATCTTACAGAAGCTGTCAGGAGAAAACCATATTCTGTCATTCTTCTTGATGAAATAGAGAAAGCGCATAACGATATATTCAACATATTGCTTCAGATATTGGATGATGGCAGGCTGACCGACGGTCACGGAAGAACGGTTGATTTCAAAAATACGGTAATCATCATGACTTCAAATATTGGCAGCCAGTGGATATCCGAACTGGGGGACAAAGATGAAGAGGAAATGAAGAGAAGGATTACGGAAGCAATGAAGAATAGCTTCAAACCGGAATTTTTAAACAGAGTAGATGATATTGTCATCTTCCATCGTCTGGGAATCGATGAAATAACAAAAATAGTTGATATTCAGATCAATAATTTAAAAGAAATTCTGAAAGGTAAGAGACTCAGTCTGGATATGACAGATAAAGCCAAAAAACTTCTGGCCAGAGAAGGATTTGATCCTGTTTACGGCGCAAGACCACTAAAAAGGGTAATACAAAATGAAGTCCAAAATAAACTGGCAATGAAGCTTTTGAACGGAGAGATAAAAGAAGGGGATAAAGTAACGGTGGATGTAACCGGTCCGGAAGGAAGACTGCTGGATATCAAGGTAAAAAAATAAAAAAATATTTTTATCATATCAAGAGAAGAAGAATAATTAAGAAATAATGCCAGAATACAATCAAAACAACATAACCGATGTAGAAATAATAGACCTTACACCCCAAAACATTGCTGATTATGGTGTTTGCGGTTATAAAGATGTGAAAAAACATCTGGAATTAAGAAGAAAAATAAATTGGTTTGAGAAATATTATCTAAAAGGATTAAAGATTAAAATAGTCCTCTCCAAAAAAGGTGGTTATCAGGGCATGCTTGAGTATATTCCCGGTAAATATGCGCACCGCCCTGTTGATGCGCAAGGTTATATGTTTATTCATTGTATTTTTGTTGGATTTAAAAATGAGTTCAAAGGTAAGGGCTATGCTTCATGTTTAATCGATAAATGCATAGAGGATACAAAAAATGCAGGGATGAACGGTGTTGCCGTTGTTACAAGAGAAGGTTCATTTATGTCAAAGAAGGATATTTTTATAAAAAAAGGTTTTACTCTTGTTGATAAATCTGAACCTGACTTTGAATTATTGGTCTTAAAGTTTAATCAAAATACGGTTAATCCAAAGTTTATAAAAATACCCTTAGAGAAACACAATGATAATGATATATTGACCATTATGCGCTCAGCTCAGTGTCCATATTCAGTAAAAAATATAGATGCAATTTTAGAAACTGCCAAGAGATTGAACATTAAAACAAATTTAGTTGAATTAAATGATTCGGAATCATGTCAACAAACTCCTAGTGCTTTTGGGACGTTTTGCATTATTTATAAAGGAGAAATTATAAGTCACCATCCAATTAGTAATACAAGATTTGAGAACATAATGAAAAAGAAAATTGTATAAATAGTTCGTAATACTTAATTGGATGAGAATTTTAAAAATAAGCATTAGATAAGATCAACAGCTAATGTTTTTCCTCTGTAGGCATGGTATCATGGGATAATTCTTCATCTTCGACACCTAATAAATCATCGGCTTCGTCAGCAAGCTCCAGAAACTCTTTTTCCAGCGCCTCATTGATGTTATCGAGGACTTTTTTATAATTTCCAGGATCGGTGAAGTCCTTGAATTCCTCAAGGATGTTTTCGGCAATAGGATTGATCGGTTCCCCGATAAATATGTTTATTTTCCTGTAGGCATTGATTATAAGTGAGATTATCCCTCTGGTTATTCTGTTATTAAATATCCATTTTTTACTTTCAGAGCCCCTGTTGGTGTTATGCATATAAACAGGAATTATAGGGAGTCTGGTTTTATAGCTGAGGTAAGCGGCACCCTTCCTGAATTCTTTAAAACCATTCTTCTTATTGAGCACACCTTCCGGGAATATGCCCAGAAATATATTCTTGTTTTTTGATATTTTGAAAAGTTCCTTAAAACTTTTAGTATTTTTAGAGGAATTATCTTTATTGAATACCGGAATGCAATTTGCAAATTTTCTCATAAAAAAACTGGAGAGCCAGTTGCCAAAATTCTCACTTTCTGCAACAAAACAGATTTTTCTTTTGATTGCAGCAAGCAATATTATAGGGTCAGCATCGGCTGTATGATTTATGGCAAGTATTACTGATTTGTTCCCGGGCAGTCGTTTTGCATTAAAGACCCGGGTTCTTGTGAAGAGTTTATAAAAATTTATAAAAAGTACCACCGGGATACCATAAAAAAAATCGGATGTTTTTTTCATTAAATTTCTAAACATTTTTTTCAAATATTGAAAGCTGCTACTGATTATAATTCAATAAGTGTGTCCTGCAGTATGAATTATAAGGGTTAACCCTAAAAAATTCTACCAGAGGACTTTTTACTGGCTGATATCCAGGAAGGTATTTTTAATATGCTGATAATGTGTCCCTTTCCAGTAATATTTATCGCACTTTTTGCAATAAAGGAAGCTTTGCTGCGTTTTGTAAACATATGGGGGTATTTTATTTTTGATATCTTCCTTCTCTACTATTTTAAGTCTTTGATTGCATTCGACACATCTTATAAGGTTGGGTTCAAGAGAAATTTTGAGATCGGATTTGATTTGTTCCAGCTGATTTTTAAGTTTTTCATCTTTAATGTATACGCTTTTTATGGTTCCATTCTTGAATTCTTTCCTGGTAAGCATCAAAGAATCTCTTGTCAGGACTATCCTGTCTGTTTCCCTGGCTATTTTTATTATTTCATCATCGGTTGCAGTATTTATATAGGAAACATCGTGACCTGCCATACGCAGATATTTAGCAAGTTTTCCTACCATTATGTCGGCTATAAATCTCATTTACCGGTTAATGCTTATTTCCTCTACTTCCTTGAGTTCGCTTAATTCGTTGATTATCCTGGTAGAAAATTCAGGATCTTTGCTGCTTAAGGTTATGGTAAAAATTTTTTTATCTTTTTCGCTGTCAAATTCATATTTTTTACTTTTAATATCTATGGGTTTTTTCTCCAGAATACTAATTATAATATCAAGATTGGAGAATTTCCCGGAGGTGGTTATTTTTAGAGAATATTTTGGTACATTGATTATTCTATCCTCAAAAAATTTTAGGATACTCAAAATTAGAAATCCAAGAATGGTTACCAGCAGTGCAAGATAATATAGTTTAGTACCTAATGCCATACCAATAGAAGCAACTGTCCATATACTGGCGGCGGTGGTCACTCCTCTTATAAGAGAACCCTGCCTGAATATAACCCCCGCGCCAATGAAGCCGATACCTGTTACAATGCCTGCAGCTATTCTTGTCGGATCGACAGCACTGCCTGATGAAAATCCCAGATAAGATATAAGAGTAAAAACGGTTGAACCAAGACACACAAGGGCATGAGTCCTGAGCCCTGCCGGTCTATCGGCTTTTTCTCTCTGGAAACCTATGATTCCTCCAAAGATCAGTGCAAGAATGCAGGGAATAAGAATATCTAATATGACAGTGCTTGAATCAAATCTTATTTCTGATAGAAGTTGTTGAGAAATTTCCATTTTAAATTTTGAATTTTGTATTATTTTATCATTTTTTAAAAAGTAATGTTAACCCCGGCAGGATGAAGCGTCTCGGTGATTATCAATATATTGTTATTGGATTTTTGTTGATAGATGTTTTTAATTTAAGTAATATATAATAC
>Ga0163209_1000011_pt1 | contig 71978 bp, 61 predicted proteins | sample Kivu_160m_FD_113538 | JGI IMG/M metagenome (GOLD analysis project Ga0163209, IMG submission 113538) | Freshwater microbial communities from Lake Kivu, Western Province, Rwanda to study Microbial Dark Matter (Phase II) - Kivu_160m | ecosystem: Environmental > Aquatic > Freshwater > Lake ...
AGCCTGGGAACAGTCTCGAAATGGGCTCGAAAAGAAAATCAAATGGCATTTCACCACGGACAAAGCCCGAATCAAATTGAGAAGACTTTATCCGTCATATGATTGTTGACATGACACTAGTGTTTGCTCAGGTAATCGGCAACACCGTCGAAGGTTGCCTTCATTCCCTCGTCCCCTTTATGCCAGTTTGCCGGGCAAACTTCACCGTTTTTTTCGAAAAATTCGAGGGCATCCACCATTCTGAGCGCCTCGTCAACGCTTCGACCCAGAGGAAGATCGTTCACCACCTGGTGTCTGACGATTCCCTCTTTATCGATCAGAAAGAGTCCTCTGTAAGCCACGGGTGCCCCTTCAAATGCCAGGTTGCCATCTTCAGTGGTATAGTATTCACCGGCAAGTACGTCGTAATTGGCTGAAATGGTCTTGGACAGGTCTGAAACGATCGGGTATTTAACCCCTTTGATTCCTCCATTATTCTTCTCGGTATTGAGCCATGCCCAATGAGAGAAATTGGAATCGATGGAGCATCCGACCACAGCCACATCCCTTTTTTCGAACTCATCAATCATATCCTGGAATGCAATCAACTCCGTAGGACAAACGAATGTAAAATCCAGGGGGTAAAAGAAGAATATCACGTATTTCTTTCCGATGTATTGTTCCAGGGAAAATTTTTCCACAAATTCGCCACCGTTGATAACAGCTTCTGCTTCAAATAAGGGGGCTTTCTTACCTACTAATACTGACATGATAAATTATTGTTTAAGGTTACTGTTCTTTTTTTGCAAAATTACAAATATTATTTAGAAAGAGTATTAATAAGATGAATTTCTTGTTAATTTTTATCTCTTAAGAAGAATATAAAGTTTGTTCACTTCATCATATTCGATAATCTGAACGGAGTCAAATTGGAGCATCAGGTTTTGATACAGGGTACCTTCGGGGTCCAAGTATTGGGAGCCGGCTTCTATGAGGAAAACACGATTGCAATCTGCAAGATCTTTAAACAGGTCCATTCCTGGATCAGAGACTGGAATCAGGGCGTGAGCCTGCAATGTATCATTGAAATTCCGGAAATCCTGAAACCATTTACGGTTATAGTGATAAACAAATGTCTTGTCAAAGTACCCCGGAGTGATTACAACGGGATCATTGTCTTTTCTCAGTTTTTCAATGTCCTTGGCCATCATTGAGATGCTTTTTGTATAAAACGGCCTGGGGGTGGAGGTAATGATGAAACCGGCAACCAGGACCAAGGAAACTCCTGTTGTGATCCAACCTCGGTGAAAAACGTACTCTATGGATTTTCCAACAAGCAAATAGAGTGCGGGTGCAATGAATACCAGGTATTTTTCATAGAAGAGCGGCAATGCGAGGGAGATTAGAAAGGTGCCTATGGTTGGCAGGAAAAACCAGAGAAGGAGGAAGAGGGACTGTGGATCCGGCAGGGTCATTTTTTTCATCCTCAGATACAGAAATTTTCCTGCCCCAACAGTAAGAATAAGGAGCACCATGACCGTAGTGACCGGAGTGTTGCAATATTTCCAAACGAGGTTGTAAAAACTGGAAAGGGTTGGCGGCTCCAGCCAGGTTCCGCCGGAAGTGGCGACAAATCGATGAATAAACACCATCAGGTAGGGGAGATAGGCAAGTGCAAGGATGATCCCCATCACAAGAAAGGGTTTGAGCAACTTTTTTCCGGTTCCCGGAAAAAGAAAGAGGAGAGAAAACTCGACCAGGATAATCCAGAAGGCAAAAAAATGTGCATAGATCAGCAGGATGTTCACTATAATCAGCAGGATAAATGGGAGGATCTTCCAGGTTCTGAGGAGGTACAGAAAAAGGTACGCGCTGGCCAGTGTCAGGAAGATGAATAGAGCGTACACCCTTGCTTCCTGGGCCAGATAGGTGTTGAAGTTGGAAAAGGTGAAAAGAAGGGATGCCGTTATCCCGACGGGAATCGAAAAATTCCGCACGCCGATGAAGTAAATTAAGAGGGCTGAACCCGTACCAGCCATAAGGGAGAGCAGTCTTGCCTGAAAAGGATCGATGCCAAAAATACTGATCCATGCATGCATCAGCAGGAAATGAAGAGGAGGATTGTTCTCTCCGGGCAACATGTGAAAGATCTCCCGGAGCGGCATCTGGGAATAGAAAAGGGTAAAGGGTTCATCGATAGTGATATCTCTTGCCCCAAGAAAAAGGATCTTATAGATAACGTTCAGAAGCAGGATGCTTAGCGGGATGATGAGCAGCCACCATTTCCGTTTTGCGGCAGAGGTATCCAGGACAGGTGCAGTCACCAGGGGGGATGTTTAAAGTTGTATATCGTTGATGTTGAATTGGAGGGGTCTGTTGTTCTGGAAGTCAAACAGTGTCAGTCGGCGGAGTTCATAGTAATTTCTCCAGTAGGTCTCCAGCGCCTGGTAATATCCTTTCTCGGCATTGTCTGTTTCAATTTGGGCGTTGTTAAGATCGAGGATACTGTTCATTTTTCCGATAAGGTAACGTCCCTTGGTCACTTCAAAGTTTTTCTTGGCCACGGTATCCGATTTGGCGGCAATGGTCACCTGGACCAGTTGCATGTTGAACTGAACCACTTTCAGATATACATTTCTTTGAAAATCAATGGTTTCCTGTTCAACAGAATTTTTTACGATCTCTTCTTCCGATTCGGCCATTTTGATTCTACCCCTGGCAACGCCCCAGTCGTAGATGGGAATATTGATCCCAAGAGAGACCTGTTGCTGATCGAGTGGATTCTGATAAGCGCCTTCCAGGGTACTGGCATTCTTTGTCAATCCCACAACAGCGCTAAGCTCCGCATCAAACCGGCCGGACATTTTTGCCTGGTTTACATCTCGGGCTGCTTCGAGCAACCGCTTCTGAAAATCCATGAACGTGGATGAATTTTTCTGGGAAAGTTGTACTGCTTCATCAGGATTTACTGTGAAAAAATCGATTTTTGAGGGGGGGGTAAGCACAACAGGGATCGTATCTTTTATCCGCAGATATGATTTGAACCGGAACAAGGCATTGTCGAGGGAAAGTTTTGCATTCTCAAGGGCCGCCTGGGCTTTCAGGTATTGTAGTTCAAGCAGAAGAAGATCATTTTCTGCAATTTTTCCAAGTTGGTACCTCCCTTTGGCGATCTGATAAAGGGTATCGTAATTGGATAGGTTCGTACGAGCTATTTTCAGTTCGATCTGCGCGTTCAGCAGGTTGAAAAAATGGGTAGTCGTCGTAATACTGATCTGTTCGACATCTTCCAGAAACTGTTGTTTCGCCTGCGAATATTTCATGGGCTGGATCTTTCTGTCCCACTTGTATGAATTGTATTGAAAGATCGGCTGAATCAACCCCACATTAACTGGGGTGGAGAGAAATGAAGAGATGGTGGCGGAGTCGGTGAGGTTATAGACGGCTTCCAATCCCGACTTTACAAATACGGATCCCCCGGTAGCCCCGATACGCTGGGAGACGGAGAGGCTGGCATCTGAACTGATATATTGTTGCGGAACAAAGACCTGCTGGCCTGTATTGATATCTGTTTGCTGGGATATCGTACGCTGAAACTGCGGGATTGTGGCATCAAGCGAAAAGAGCGGGAGGTAGGTTGCTTTGAAGGATTTATATTCCCAGAAACTGGCCCGGAAGGTTTGTCTGGAGTTCAGTGCATCTGGAGACTGTTCTTTGGCAATTTCTATGGCGTCCTGCAGGGTCAGGGTCCTGGTTTGAAGTTGGGCCCAGCAAAAAGATGTGGTGAAACCAGAGATCGCGAATAAGGTGATGAGAGGAATCAGTTTGTTCATCTGCAGGGTTGTTTGTATTATTCGTACCGTAGTGAGACAACGGGATCCTGTGTGGAAGCACGTTTGGCCGGCATATAGCCAAACACGATTCCGACTGTTACGGAAACCCCGAATGAAATAAGGATCGAGACAGGTGAGATGATGGTCAGGATGCCGGCCACCTTCATGATGATCTTGGAGAAGACCAATCCCAGGAGAATACCGATCAACCCTCCGGAGATGCTCAGGATGATGGCTTCGGAGAGGAATTGAAAAACGATATCCTTCTTGGTGGCTCCGATCGCCTGCCTGATCCCGATCTCCTTGATACGTTCCATTACAGAAGCCAGCATAATATTCATGATGCCAATGCCCCCCACCAGTAACGAGATGCTGGCAATGGCACCGAGCACGATATTGAAAATATCTTTTGTCCGTTGTTCCTGCCGAAGGAGCAATTCAGGCACTTTTATCTCAATGTCGGAAACCCCGATATGGCGCCTGGCCATCATCCTGTTCAGGATATCGGTGGTTGGTCCGATCATCGAACTCTCTTTCACCTGAACCACAATTTTATCAATCTGGTTGGCCTCCACACCCTCCTGGGCCCCTCCGAAGGAGACCACAAAGTCTCCTCCGAAAAAGACTCCTCCTCCGCCCCGGATGGATGATGAGGTCACCAGGGCCCGGTCTTTATATCTTCTGAGAATGGTTTGGATGGGAGCATAGATGGTATTGTTGTAATCGGAGATTCCGAGATTGTCGATGGCCGACTGGTTGATCTCCTGTTTTTTAAGCACACCGATCACACGCAACCAGATCGGTCCGCATTTGATCTCCTTACCGATCGGATTTTCTTTGGGAAAGAACCGTGATTTAATGGATGGGCCTATGATACATACGGGGATCCCTTCCCTCATCTGTTCTTCATTGAACATGTCGCCCTCCTGGAGTTCCAGCCCAAAGACAGTGAAAAAATCGGGGGTTATTCCGGTTAGTTTTGTTGAGATCCTTCTTCCGTCTTTCATTACCTCCGTTTCATAGATGAGCTCAGGGCTGACCCTTTCCACTGTCGGAATGATCTTTTTGATACTTTCCGCATCTTTTAGTGTCAATCCTGGGGAGAACCGTTTATGCTCCTTGCGAACGCCTGAGTCTTCGTCATCAGAACTCTGATCTTCCGAACTTTCCCCTGTATTTTTTTCCGGTTTCGGTGTAATAATGATGTTATTCACTCCCACCAGCTTCATCTGGTTCAGGATTTCCTGTTGCGCCCCGTCGCCGATCGCCATCATGGCAATGACGGCAGCCACCCCGAAGATGATGCCCAGCGCAGTCAGGATGGATCTGAACTTATTCAGAAAGACTGCTTCAAGCGCGATGCTGAGAATATATTTGTAACGTTCAAACACGGGGATTGGTTAAAATCAGGATTTCATTGAGCTGGTTTTGGTGGTGGAGGGCCCGGTGGCGGCTGACCAGGGGTAAACCGATTGGGAGATCCCTCTTTATGTCTTCCGGGATGGTCTTTTTTTAATGAATCCTGATCTCCCATGAGGGTATCCAGACCGGTCTCTTTTGGAGAAGTATATTTTTCAATTACTTCAGGAGGAAGCATGACCGTTTTCATGCTTTCATCTGACTCTGGAGGAATCAGAAGGATCTGGTCTCCCTCTGCAAGACCCTCTTTTACAATGATTTCGTCATAATTGCTTTGACCCAGTATCACCTGTTGTTTGACCAAAGAACCCTCTTTTTTGTATACAAAGGTGATGCTGTCATTGTTGAAGACTGATTCGAGCGGGATGAAGAGTACACTATCGATTGTGGCAGTCAGGATCGTATTTTTGGTTGTCATGGCAGGTCGAAGGATCGAGTCAAATTCATTGATCACGATCTTCACTTCGAATACTTTCGCATTGCTTCCCTGAAGTTGTTCCCCAATGTTGGCGACCTCTGTCACGACGCCGGTAAATTTTTTGTCAGGGAAGGCATCGATGCCAATTTCAACATTCTGTCCCACCTTCACCTTGCTGATATCAATTTCATTCACATAGGTTTTTGAGATCATTTTGGATAGGTCGGGCAGTTCGGCCACGATGGGGTCCCATGCGCTTATTGTAGCACCGACACCCATTTTACTCCCGTCCCAGCTTCTTCTGTAGATTACCATGCCTGCTTTCGGGGCGAGCACTGTGAATTGCTTCAGCACCGAGTTCATCTCATCCAGTTTTCGCAGGGCCGTGTTGTACTCTGCATTGACCTCATTCATCGTGGCAATGGCTTTTTCGAGGCGAAGGTTGTAATTTTTCTCTGCCTGTTCATAAGCCCGTTGGCCTTTTTCAAGGTCGATCTCGACCTGGCGGATGGTTGCCGGGGGCTCATATTTGGATTGTTCAAGAGCGATTTTTTTCTCTTCCAGGTTGTACATCAGATTGATCAGCTCGTCACGGGCATTCCTTAGCTCAAGAGAGGTGTCGAGTTTTGATTTGATAAGCTGAGCCTCATATTTTTCCAGGTTTGACTCTTCGTCCTTTATTTTATTGGCTATTTCCGTGCGATCCAGCGAGGCGACATACTGGCCCGAATCGACCACGGTCCCATCCGGGATAATATCTTCAATTTTGGTCTGGTATACCCTGATTTGCCTCAATCCTTCCGGCCCATAAATTTTTTCCGAGCTTTTGGCCATCAGTTCACCTGTGGTGGTCACTTCGATTGGAAAGGTGCCAAATTTCGGCTCCACGATGATCTCCTCCGTTTTTTCGGATTTGAAAAAGATAAAAAAGAGAATGATTGCCAGGATCAGAATACCGGCAAACAGGTACGCATACCGTTTTGTTGTCATAGGAAAGATATGTGGTCCCTACAAAGGTAGGTGCTAAAGAGGAAACCTACAAGAAAAAACATGCGTTATGCGTCAATATTGGCATATTTCGCATTTTTTTCGATGAATTCCCTTCTGGGGGGGACATCATCTCCCATCAGCATGGAGAAGATCCTGTCGGCTTCGGTCCCGTTTTCAATGGTTACCAGCCGCAACGTCCTGTTTTCCGGATTCATTGTGGTATCCCAGAGTTGTCCGGCGTTCATCTCGCCAAGACCCTTGTATCGCTGAATATGGATCCCAGTCTCTTTTCCGTTGGAGGAGAGTTCTTCGACCAATGCCATGCGCTCCTCTTCCGTCCAGCAATATTTTTCTGCATTCCCTTTTTTAACGAGGTAAAGCGGAGGCGTGGCAATGTAAACATTCCCGTTTTCAATCAGTTCCTTCATATAGCGGAAGAAGAAAGTGAGGATCAGGGTGGCGATGTGGCTTCCGTCGACATCGGCATCAGTCATGATGATGATCTTGTGGTATCTCAGTTTGTCGAGGTTGAGTGCCTTGCTGTCATCTTCCGTCCCGATGGTGACGCCCAGGGCAGTGAAGATGTTCTTGATCTCTTCGCTTTCAAAGATCTTGTACTGCATGGCTTTTTCCACATTCAGGATTTTTCCCCTGAGCGGCAGGATCGCCTGGTATTTTCTGTCCCGTCCCTGCTTGGCTGTACCTCCGGCAGAGTCCCCCTCCACCAGGTAGATCTCACACTTTTCAGGATCAGCTTCGGAGCAGTCGGCCAGTTTCCCTGGCAGTCCCGACCCGGATAGGACATTTTTGCGCTGGACCAGTTCCCGTGCTTTACGGGCAGCATGGCGCGCGGTGGCGGCCAGGATGACTTTGTTCACGATGGTTTTGGCTTCGGCAGGATGCTCTTCGAGGTAGTAGGAGAGGAGGGAGGAGACAAGCTGGTCGACCACTCCCATCACCTCGTTGTTCCCAAGCTTGGTTTTTGTCTGCCCTTCGAACTGGGGCTCCTGGACTTTTACCGAGATGATCGCCGTAAGCCCTTCCCGGAAGTCGTCGCCATTGATGTCGAATTTCAGTTTGGCCAGCATGCCTGATTTCTCCGCATAGGTTTTCAGGGTGCGTGTGAGGGCACGCCGGAATCCGGCCATGTGCGTTCCACCTTCGTGGGTGTTGATGTTATTGACGTAGCTATGGATGTTCTCCGAAAAGGAGGTGTTGTATTGCAAGGCGATCTCCATAGGGATTCCGTTTTTCTCCCCCTCCATCGAGATGGGTTCCGGGATCAGCTTTTCCCTGGTGGCATCCAGGTATTCGATAAAATCTACCAGCCCGTTGGATGAAAAGAATGTCTCTTCCATATATTGCCCGTCATCGTCCCGTTCCCGTTCATCCCTGAGCGTGAGGGTGATCCCTTTGTTCAGGTAGGCGAGTTCCCGCAGCCTTGATGCGAGAATGGCATAGTCGTAATGTTCGGTGATGAATATGGAGTTATCGGGTTTGAATAAAACCTCGGTTCCGGTGCGACTGGTTTCACCGATGATCTTTACAGGATATAGCGGTTTACCAACGGAGTACTCCTGCTCATAGATTTTACCTCCCCGGTGGACAGTCACTTTCAGCGAACGGGAAAGGGCATTGACCACTGAGACACCGACGCCATGAAGACCTCCCGAGACTTTGTAAGTGTCTTTATCAAATTTTCCTCCCGCGTGCAACACAGTCATCACCACTTCAAGAGCCGACCGCTTCTCCTTCTCATGAAAGTCGACCGGGATCCCCCTTCCGTTATCGATCACACTGATGGAATCATCGGGATGGATTTTCACATCGATATGTGTACAATATCCTGCAAGCGCTTCGTCGATCGAGTTGTCCACAACCTCATAAACCAGGTGGTGCAATCCCTTGATATTGACATCTCCGATGTACATGGCAGGACGCTTTCGGACCGCTTCCAACCCCTCCAGCACCTGAATGTTATCCGCGGTGTAATTCTGGCTCGCCAAATCCTTTTCTATATCCGTCATAATCAATTAGTTATAATTCAAAAAACCACTGTTCAAAGATACAAAAAAAACAAACACGAAATCCGTGAAAAGAGCAGTGAAAACAGGGATTTTATCAACAGGTTCCGGTGAACAAACCGAGGATGATTTCAGAGGCGTTTCCGTCACCGAATGCCTGTGACTGAGGGCGTTTTGGAAGAGGAAGGGAAACGGCGTCCAGGATTCTCTCCGGGTTGGTGGCTGTGACCGTGTTCCATCCGTCGTGGAGGGTCTCCACCCATTCGGTTTCTGTCCGGAGAGTGATGCAGGGAGTCCCGAGAAAATAGGCCTCTTTTTGCAGGCCGCCGGAGTCAGTCAGGACCTTCCGGGCATTCAATGTGAGCGATAACATGTTGAGGTAGCCGACCGGATCGATCAACAGCAGGTTTTTCGGAATGGGGAAAGAGGACAGGATTTTCCTGGTGCGTGGATGGACAGGCAGGATGACCGGTAACGAAAGCTGGTCGAAGGCCAGGAGGATATTCTTCATGTTTTCCGTATGATCCGTGTTTTCGGCACGGTGGATGGTTGCCAGCAGGAACTCTTGCGGCAAGCCCGGGATAGCGTATTTTTCAGGATTTTTCGCTATGATCTGCCGGTAATAGCGCACCGAGTCGTACATCACATCCCCCGTAAATCGTGTAATCTCTTCCAGCCCTTCGTTTCGAAGGTTGGCAACAGCGGTTTGGGTTGGAGCAAAAAGCAGGTCGGATATCCGGTCGGTTACGATCCGGTTGATCTCTTCCGGCATCATCCTGTTGAAACTTCTGAGACCCGCTTCCACGTGGGCTACCGGGACATGAAGTTTGGTGGCAGCCAGGGCAGCGGCCACGGTGGAATTCGTGTCCCCGTAAAGCAGGGTCCAGTCGGGTTTTTCCATCAGCAGGACCTTCTCGATCCCCATCATCATCCTGCCGGTTTGTTCGGCATGGGTGCCCGACCCGACTTCCAGGTTGTAATCGGGTTCAGGAATGTCCAACTCATCGAAGAAGAGTTTCGACATGTTGTCATCATAGTGCTGGCCTGTGTGAAGGAGGATCTCCCGGATCCCCCGATGGGATTTGATCGTCCTGGATATGGTGGCGGCTTTGACAAACTGGGGACGGGCCCCGATCACAGAGACAACTTTCATAGAGTTGCATTAAAAAAAACAGCGGTTCCGTAAGCAGGATTCTGTTCTATTCTGTCATTTATCTGAACCGGCTGTCACCAGACGGTTTTTGCGACCTACCCCTCCCTTCGCCTTACGGCCCCGGCGAGCGACCGGGTGACTTGCGTCAGAGGGATGTACATGGTCTTTCAACCCATGAGGTTTACCCTCCCGGCCGGTCACCCGGCCGGGACGTGGTCTCTTACACCTCGTTTTCACCCTTGTCCCGATGAACAGTTGCTAATAATTTCCTTTGGAAATTCTAACCAACTGTAAATCGGGACGGTTTTTTTCTGTGGCACTTGCTGTTCCCGCACGCGGCGGGACCTTCCTGTTAGGAAGCATGGTGCTCTGTGTTGTCCCGACTTTCCTCCCCGGAAAAGAGGCCCCGAAGGATCTCATATCCAAAGCGACAGATCGAACCGCTGAGCTGCAAAGATAGCATAAATCCCCTTCAAATACATACCTTTGTCCCCTTTAATGAACGTCAATGAAAGATTTAAGCCAGGGGAACGAGGGGAAGCTCATCTTCAGGTTTGCCATGCCCATGCTGCTGGGGAATGTATTTCAGCAAATGTACAACGTGGTGGATACGGTCATTGTGGGGAAGTTCATTGGCAACGAAGCATTGGCAGCAGTTGGGACATCTTTCCCAATCATTTTTATGCTGATCTCCTTCATCATCGGCATCACGATGGGATTCACCATCATCCTGTCTCAATATTTCGGTGCGAGGGAGATGGACAAAGTACAGCGGGCCATCAGCACTCTCTATATTTTTATCTTTTTCGCCTCGATTGTCGTCAGCCTTACGGGAATACTGCTCAGCGGATGGATCTTTCATCTGATTGATCTTCCCGCACAGATCATTCCCGATGCCAAGCTCTTTCTGATCATCTATTTTTCCGGATTGATCTTTGTTTTCGGGTATAACGGGACCAGTGCCATCCTGCGGGGATTGGGAGATTCCAAGACCCCTCTCTATTTCCTCATCGGATCGGTCATTCTGAATATACTGCTTGACCTGCTCTTTGTGATCGGATTCGGATGGGGGATTGAAGGGGTGGCCTTTGCAACGGTCATTTCACAGGCCGGTGCTTTCTTGTCCCAGATCCTCTACTTGAACCGTTATCATAGTTTCCTGAAGTTCTCTTTTCGGGCGCTCCGGTTCGACCGGGCCATCTTTCTCCAGGGGATCCGGATCGGGTTGCCAACGGGATTTCAGCAAACCTTCGTTGCCACTGGCATGCTTGCCCTTTACTGGATTGTCAATCAGTATGGGGTAGTGGCCAATGCCGCATACAGTACGGCGGGAAGGATTGATAGTTTTGCCGGAATGCCTGCCATGAGTTTCAGCGCGGCCCTCAGCACCTTTGTGGGACAGAATCTTGGTGCCAACCGCCCTGAAAGGATAAAAAAAGGATTGCGGGATACGCTGTTGATGACTGCGGGTTTTACCCTGATCATCTCCCTCGTCACTGTTTTTTTTGGTCGCTACCTGATGATGATGTTCACCAACGACCCGGAGGTAGTGGAATTAGGCCGGCAATACCTTGTCGTGATCGGCTCCTTTTATATCCTTTTTACCACTATGTTCGTGTTTACCGGAATCTTACGAGGTGCAGGAGATACCTTTATCCCGATGATTTTCACCCTGCTCTCCCTCTGGTTGTTCCGGGTGCCTGTAGCCTATCTTCTTTCAGCCGTCCCTTCGATCGGACTTCACGGAGTTTTTTGGTCGATCCCTATCGGCTGGGCTTCAGGGGTTGTGCTTTCGGGATTCTATTACCTTTCGGGTAGATGGAAGAACAAGGCGGTGGTTAAGTATAATGAAAAAGGAGAGAGGATTTGACAGGTGGACAAGCGGACAAGTAAAAAAGTGGAATTTAGGAGATGCGGTCGAGAATTATAGCGATTTGCTTAGTTAGTTCTTTGCGTGAGTAGGGGTTGATGTTTTGGCTGTTGCATGTAAGGGGTCCCTGTTTATATTGTCGGTAAAGATCCAGGATGTGCTGTTTCAGCCCCCCCACGTCATGATAGTCTGATATCATTCCTGCACCGGTCTCAGTCAGGATCAGGGCGGCATCCCCGTCGACCGGGCCGATGCAGAGTACCGGTCTTTTTGCTGCGAGGTATTCGAAGAACTTCCCTGTAAGGATCATCCTGGCATTGGGAGTGTTGTTGATGATCAGCAACAGCACCTGCGACTGGCGCTGTGCCTGAACCACCTGGTCGTGTGGCATGTAGGGGATCCGTTCAACACAGGATGTGAGGCCGTATTCCTCGAGGGAAGTTGTGACTGAATGGTCGGTTTTCCCGATCAGTTTGATCTTGAGATCCGATGCCAGTCCAGGGTGGTGGGGAAGCAATTGCGCGAGTGCTTCCCAGAGAGTGATTGGATTACGTGAGCTGACGAGCGTTCCGATATGCGCGATGGTGAATTTTTCATCCAACTCCGGTTGGCTGTCGGTGTTCAGGTCTTCCGGATCGAACCCATTGGTGATCACATCATATTCTCTGGGAATGATCTGTTTGAAATCAGTCGCCATCGTGTTGCTGATCACAGTGACCGCCGAGGCTTCGGAGAGAACGATTCGTTCGAGGCGCCGGTGCTCACGGTCGGCCGAGGCGGTCAGCTTCAGGTCCTGGTAAAAGTCGATGTTGGTCCAAGGATCCCGGAAATCGGCCAGCCATGGCAGCCGGAGTTGCCGGGAGAGGGAACGGGCGATCAGGTGCATCGAGTGCGGTGGCCCGGTCGACACGAGGGCATCCACCGGATGTTTTGAAAGATAGCTGCGAAGGAATCCGATGGATGGTTTGATCCAGAATTTCCGGGCATCCGGGATGAAGAGGTTGCCCCGGATCCAGACGGAGAGGTTTTCCAGCAGCGGATTCTGTTTTTTTTCAGAAAGAAAGGCTGCATTGATCTTCTCCTCCTTTTTTCTTCCAATGACACGCTTATAGGCGTTGTAGGGTTCCCAGATCGGTTTTCTCAGGATCGTTAATCCTTCCGGAATATCGTTGAAGAGGGATTCATCCACTTCCGGATACTCAGGATTCTCAGGGGTATAGACCAGGGGATCCCAGCCAAAATTGCGGAGGTATTTGATAAATTTCAGCCAACGTTGTACGCCGGCCCCACCACTTGGAGGCCAGTAATAGGTGATGATCAGTACCCGTTTCATGCTGCCGTTTTCCAGTACCTCCATCCTTCATAGCCTGCGGCGGCAAGGATCAGCAGGATCAGGACAATGGAGCTGATCAGGGAGATCTTTTCCCCAACCGAGTAAATCCGTGGCTCGAATTTGAACTCCAGCGTATGGCTTCCGGCCGGAAGGACCATGGCCCGAAGGACATAATTTGCCCTGAAATGAGGGGTAAGCTCTCCGTCAACAAAAGCATTCCAACCTTTGGGGTAGTATATCTCGGAGAAAACGGCCAGGTTGTTTTTTCCGGCGGTGTACCGGTAAACCAGGTTGTTTGGGGCATATGAGGTCAGTTCGATCGAGGCAACCGAATCACGCCCAGGTGCATAGGATGCCAGCTCTTTTTCAAAGCGTTTGTCAATGATGGCGGTATCGGCCGGCCGGAAGGTTGTAATGGCCTCCATCTCCTGGTCGGCGTTATCCACAAGTTCGTATCCCTCGACGAACCAGGCATGTCCAAGTGCATCGTAGTTACGCTGGGCAGTGGGGACCCGGTCATTTCCGGGCAGGATAAAATATTTGGTGTTGAGCATGTTCAGTACGCTCATATTTTGCTTTCCGATCTGATGCTCAATCAACTCCTGGTACCTTCTGAGTTTGGCTCCATGGTATCCCCCGATACTTTTATGAAAGTAGGAGGTGCTCGCATCATTGAAGGTATTGACCGTAAGGTTGATCACCCGGTAATCGGGATCGGGATCCTGCAGGATCTGCTGATCCGCCTGGGTGGGTGCAAAGGGTTTCTCCATTTTGGCCTTTGCGACAAAGCTGTCGTTGTTGAGGTAACGCTTACTGATCGCAAACATATCGATCAGGATGAGGGCTCCAAGGATCAGGTAGACATATCCTTTTTTCAGTTTGCTGTAAAGGAAGGCCCAAAGGAGACCGCCAGCAAGGGCCACAAACACGAGCGACCTCAGTGCATCGAGACGGACCAGCCTGGCACGTTCATCGCGGATCGCCTGCATCATCCAGTCGGGGAACTGGAATTGCTGCTGGATGGCGGCATCATTCGGACTGGAAAAGTTGAGAAACAGTCCGGGCATCAGGGTGAACAAAAGAGCGATCCCTCCGGTGATCCCGGCTGAGATCTCCAGGGCCCTGATCAGTTTTTTCCGGTCCAGATCTCCGTCAAATAATACTTTCAGGGCCATCAGTCCGAGGATGGGCATAGCCACCTCAGCGATGACCAGGGTCATGGAGACTGCCCTGAACTTGTTGTATCCCGGAATGTAATCCATGAAAAAGTTGGTGAGGGTCATGAAGTTATGTCCCCAGGCCAGCATTACAGAAAGGATGGTGATGATCAGCAGCCACCATTTCAGCGGCCCACGAACGATGATCAGCCCCAGGATGAAAAGAAAGACGACGATTGCCCCCACATACACCGGTCCGGATGTGCCCGGCTGATTTCCGAAATAGCTGAAGGGCAATGGATATTTGATGAACTGGTTGATCTGGGCTTGCGGGATGTTATGCTCTTCCAGGGCTTTCACGATGGGAGAGTTCTTGCTGATGGTGGCGTTGGAAGCTCCTCCGTAAACATTCGGGATCAGCAGGGTTATGGTCTCTCCCACTCCGTAACTCCATTGCGTGGCGTAATCCCTGTCCAGTCCTGAGGTTTTATTCTCCATGTCGTGCGTCAGTTCTGACTTGCCGCGGATGGTATCCTTGCCGTAATCCCAGGTTGCCCAAAGCGTGGCGATGTTTGTCAGGAGGGCAAACGCGGCAGCGATGACCAGCACTCCCACAGAGAGGAAATAGGATCCCACGCGTTTAAGGCGGAAAGCGTATCCTAATTCAACCACACCAAGGATGACTGCCATCATGAGGAGATAATAGGTGATCTGTGGATGGTTGGCCTTGATCTCCAATGAAAGAAAGATGGCAGTAAGAATGCCTCCGAGGAGGTATTTCCGTCGAAGCGTCAGGATGATCCCAGCCAGGACAGGCGCCATGTAGGCTATGGCATGGGCCTGCGAGTTGTGCCCCACATCCAGGATGATAAAGAAGAAGGAGGAAAAGGCGAAGGCTATCGAGCCGGCAACGGAAAGCCATGGATCTACCTTTAGTACCAGCAGCAGGATGAAGAAGCCAAGGAAATAGAGGAATACGATGCCGGCGGGATGAGGCAGGCCAAGGGTCAGGAAGGTGTCGAGATAACCCAGGATATTGCCTTTGTATATTGTTGAGATCTGGTAAGCCGGCATTCCGCCGAACATCGAGTTGGTCCAGAGAGGTTCCGTACCGGTCTTCTCCCTGAAGTCGGCGATCTCCTTCGACATTCCTTTGAACTGCATGATGTCGGACTGCTGGATCCGTTTCCCCTCGAGCAGGGGGCTGAAGTAAATCAGGGTGATCCCCAGGAAGATGAGGATAGCTACCAGGTACGGGAGGAATTTTTTATAATCTGCTTTTTTCATGAGGCTGGCATTATCGTTTGCTGAAAATAAAAAAAGAAGATCATCATCATAATCTTCTTTCTCTACAAAGGTGGTTAAAAAAATTAATTCTTATCCAACTTTTCGTCTGAAACAGTCAATTTCTTTCTTCCTTTTGCCCTTCTGGCTGCAAGAACCTTTCTTCCGTTGGCAGAGGCCATCCGTTCCCGGAAGCCATGTTTGTTCTTTCTCTTTCTTTTCGAAGGGTGGTATGTGGGCTGTGCCATGGTAATTGAATTTTAGGGCTGCAAAAGTATAACTATTTATCCAGAATTCAAAACAATGAATCTAAAATAATGACAAGAAAATGACCTGACTGATTACTTTTCCGGGATGTTCTTCAATGTCTCAACAAGGAAGTCCCAGAATTTTTCAACGGTTTTGATATTCACCTTTTCATCTGGCGAATGGGGGAAACGGATGGTGGGGCCGAATGAGATCATATCCCAGTTTGGATAGGCCCCTCCAAGGATCCCGCATTCCAATCCGGCATGGATGGCCCTGATCTCAGGGATCTTTCCGAATTTTTCCTGATACACTTTCTGCATCGTTTTCAGGATGGCTGATTCCGGATTGGGTTTCCATCCCTGGTATTGTCCGTCGAAAAAGATCTCGGCTCCGGCTAATTCAAAGACTGATCGGATCATTTGTTCCAGGTCGAGTTTGGCAGAATCCACGGAGCTTCTGAGCAGGCATTGCACTCCTATCTCGCCGTTCTCCGATTTCACGATCGCCAGGTTGGTGGAGGTCTCAACCAGCCCAGGCATTTCGTTACTCATCCGGATGACCCCGTTGGGACAGGCATAGATTGCGTTGAGCAGCTTATGCTGTGTAGTCTCGTCTATCCAAACAGCGGGTGCGTCAGTTGGTTCAACCAGGATGACCAGGTCGGGCTCCACAGCTGAGAGTTCTTTCTTTACAATTTCAGTGAACGCTTTTACATAGGAGATGAAGGTTTCTTTTTTTGCCGATGGAATTCCTACAATAGCGAAGGATTCACGGGGGATGGCATTCCGAAGGCTACCCCCACTGATGCTGGCCAGGCGAAGTCCGATCTCTTTCGCGGCCACCCACATCAGGCGGTTGAGGATCTTGTTGGAGTTTCCTCTTCCCAGGGGAATGTCCAGTCCGCTATGACCGCCTTTGAGGCCTTTAACAGTAAGCCTGAAGGTATCATGGCCGGCCGGGGCGGATGTCCCCTGGAATCTGATTTTGGCATTGGCGTTGGTTCCTCCGGCACATCCGATGTAGAGTTCACCTTCATCTTCCGAGTCCATGTTGAGAAGGATATCTCCTTTGAGAACGCCCGGTTTCAATTCGAAAGCCCCGGTCATTCCGGTCTCCTCATCGATCGTGAAGAGGGCTTCAACGGGACCGTGCTTGATCTCTTTCGAAGCAAGAATGGCAAGGGCAGCTGCCACACCGATCCCGTTGTCAGCACCGAGGGTTGTCCCTTCGGCTTTTACCCAATCTCCGTCGACGAAAGGTTTCAAGGGATCGTTTAAAAAATCGTGGGCCGTATCCTCATTTTTCTGAGGGACCATGTCAAGGTGGGCCTGAAGAACGACCCCTTGGCGGGTTTCCATGCCAGGGGTCGCCGGTTTACTTATGATGACATTGCCGATCTCGTCCACCACCGTGGAAAGACCGTGCTGCTTACCGAATTCAACGACGTACTGACGGACATTTTCTTCATGTTTGGAAGGTCGGGGGATTTGTGTCAGTTCATAAAAGTATTTCCACAGGGATTTGGGTTCGAGGGTCAGGAGTTGATTCATTTTGTACTATATTTATTTGAATAAAAAAAGTTGTTTGTTATCGGTTGTCGGTTGTCAGTTTTTTTGGCTTTTGGCTCTTGGCTCTTAGCTCTTGGCTTTTCGTATTTGGCTCCGCCGAGCTCCGCTTCGCTCCGGTTCTGTATTTCCGTATTTCGTATTTCCTGTCCGCCTGTCCGCCTGTCCGCCTGTAACACCCTATGCTAACGGTTTATTAATGCAATTATTTTACTCTTTCCGGGATACATTTTCCTTTTGAAGTTGCCGGAAGGAGATAAAGCGTTGCTGGTAGAGAACGGACATGAATTTATTCACCCTTTCCGGTGTTTCGGATGATGGTGTGAGCTTCTCAGGATACTCAATTTCCAGGGTGTCGCTGATCTCGCGCACCGTCTTTTTCCCGTCGATCAGGAGCCATGTAGCGGAACCAAAGGGATCCAGTTTGATCCGGATAAACTCTTTTTTGTTCAAGGGCGAGAGGAAATGAGCCAGCCAGACTCTTTTAAAGCGGGGGAGGAGGATGTTAAGTTTCCCCTCCTCTCCCTGCTCATGATTCATCAGACGGATAGGTACCAGGTCAAGGGCACTCGTGTGCTTCAGAATCTTTCTGCGCTTCAGAAAGTTTACTTCCATAAATTACATCCCTGAGGCAGGTGGTGCCGGTTCATCTGGTTTTCCTGCATTTTTCAGGGGGATTTGGATCATGATGAATCCGATCAGGCCAATGATGACCAGGCTGATCAGGAATGAAGGATGTTCAAAGAAGACGAAGTAGTCATAGATAAAGATGTTGACAACGGCCAGTATCGCAATGATCAATCCCATCAGGGCTTCTCCGGCTATAAGGCCGGAGGCTAGCAAGACGCCGGTATTTTCTACCCTTGTTTTCTGTGCCAGGTTGTATTTTCTTTTTTCGTTGTACCAGTCGACGGCCCCTTTGAACAAACCACCCACGAAAATGGCGAAGGTGGTCTCGATGGGAAGGTACATTCCAACGCTTACAAGCATAGGGCTTTTCACCTGCATAAGGATAAAGGCCACTCCCATCAGCATTCCTGCGATGATCAGGGGCCAGGCCATTGCTCCTTCCACGATCCCTCTTGAGAGGATTGCCATCAGGCTTGCCTGGGGGGCGGAGAGATTCTTGCTCCCGAAACCGCCCTGGTATCCCAGGTTGTTCCCGCTGGCAATATCGCCTTCATGGAGGTAAGCCAACACAACGAACATCACGGCTCCGGCAAAAATCACCCCGATGATATCGCCCAACTGCATTCTCCAGGGAGTACCGCCGAGGATATGGCCTGCCTTAAGATCCTGGAGCATTTCACCGGCCACGGCGGCAGAGACGCATACGATGGCGGCGACACCCAGTACAGCTGCCACTCCGGCTTCACCCTGGACACCCAGCCCCACCAGAATCAAGGCGGTTACGACGAGGGCAGTGAGCGTCAGTCCGCTGATCGGGTTGTTGCTTGATCCCATGATTCCCACGAGGTAGCCGGAAACGGCTCCAAAGAAAAAGGCGAGAATAATCATTAGGGTGGCTGCCACCACAGCGATCAGAATATTGGTCTGAAAGATGAAATAGGTGATTCCGAAGGTAAGAACAGCCACCACACCAATCCCGGCCATGATCACACCAAAGCTCAGGTCGCGTTCCGTGCGCAGTTCGCTTGCTTCAACGCCTGACGCAGCTTTCTTTACATCGGAGATAGAACGGCCGATCCCGGTGATGAGGCTTTTTCTCATTTTATACAGGGTATATCCTGCACTCACCAGCATCCCCCCGATGGCAATCGGGCGAACGATGAAACGCCAGATAGAGGTGATCTGGTAGGAGGGATCGGTGACCCTTTCCATCGCAGCTTCCGCGGTGAGTGTAGGATCAGAGCTCATCAGATAAGCGGCCCAGGCCTGGAAGTCGAAGCTGGGCATCAGGAAGTAGAGGATCATCGGGGCGAGCAATCCCCAGGCGATCAATCCGCCGCTGAAGTTCAATGCTCCCAGTTTAGGTCCGATGATGTACCCAACTCCCATATAGGCTGGGCTCACCCCGGGAGAGCTGAGGAGCATCCCTCCTTTGCCGGTGAAAACGGTTCCAGCGATGGTTTGCTGCGAAAAGGTGACAAATTTTTCCCAGAGATATTGAAACAGTCTGACCTCTCCAAGGATCTTGATCAGGCCGCCAAGCCCCATGGCCCAGAATAAAAATTTGGATCCGCCAGAGCCTGACTGGCCAGCTTTATGAATTTCGGCAGCAGCGATGGATTCGGGGAAGGGAAGTTCAGCATCTTCCACCATTACCCTCCGGAGCAATGCGACAAACATGATCCCGAGAATACCGCCGGCAATGAGAATCAGAGTGGAGGTAATGTAGTGTCCCGCGGTGAAGAATTCAGGCCAAACCCCGGAGATGAAGAAGGCGGGGAGGGTAAAAATAGCGCCGGCTGCCACCGACTCACCGATCGAACCCACGGTACGTGTAAAGTTCTCTTCCAGGATGGTGCCTCGCAGCATCCGCAGGATTGCCATCCCCAGCACAGCAGCGGGATAGGTGGCCGCGATCGTCATTCCTGCTTTCAGCCCGAGGTAGGCGTTGGCGGCCCCCAGGATTACAGCGAAAAAGAGTCCGATGATCAGCGCTCGAATAGTGAATTCACTCATCTTTGTCTCGGATGAGACAAATGGAACGAATTTCTTTTCTTCAGACATAGGATTGGATTTTAGTGATTCGTACTTTCAGGCCTCTAAATAACAAAAAAAAGTAAGGCGCTCAACCGATGGGGATGTAAATCAATTTTTTTGACATGAAATAGGGTTCTGAAAAAAAATCTGATAAAGAGGTTACAGTGGCTTGTGGTATTTTTCTATTCAACTGGTCCTGAATGTCTCCTCCGCTCAGGTATAGGATCCCGTTCTTTTTATCATTGATCTGATCCATGGCTATTTTTTTTCTGGCCAGATGGTGGAACGTATTAATATCGGTCACGGCTCTTCCGGTGACAAAGTGAAAGGTTCCCCTGACCGATTCCAACCGTGATTGAACAGGTTGTATATTGTTTATTTTCAATTCCTTCCCTATCTCAGTCACCACCCTGATCTTTTTCCCGATGGAGTCGACCAGGGTAAACGTGACATCCGGGAATAAAATAGCCAGCGGGATCCCCGGCAGGCCTCCTCCCGTACCGGCATCGAGAACCCGGGTGCCGGGATTCATGCGGGTGAAAAGCCCAATTGAAAGGGAATGAAGGATGTGGTGAAGATAGATGTTCTCAATGTCTTTCCTCGAGATCACATTGATCTTCTCATTCCAGTCACGATAGAGTTCACCCAAGGCAGAAAGCAGGTGCTGCTGCGTGGCGGTGAGAGAGGGGAAATATTTCAGGATGGGGGAGAACAGTGTGAATTATTCTTCTTTCTTTTTTGTTTTCGGGGCCTTTGCTTTGGCTTCCGAAGGATCTTTTTTTGCTGCGGTCTTTTTGGCAGTTGGCTTCTTGACTTCCGGAGTTTCCTTAACCGGAGTCTCCTTGACCGGTGTTTCCTTGACCGGTGTTTCCACTACGGGGGATTCGATCACAACTGCCTCCACGGGCTCAACCGGCTTAGCTTTTTCCGCGTGCACCGTTTTCTTTGGCTGAACCTCCTTTTTTACCTCTTTAACTTTGGCGGGGGATGCTTTTTTCATTCTGCTGGGTCTTGTGACGCCATAACTTTTGTTGACGATTTTACCTCTTCGGCTCTTTTTATCTCCTTTTCCCATAATGGACTGAATTAATGTTATTCGATGATTTACAGGCGGCAAAAGTAATAAAAAATTATCGATTGCCCATGAAGTTCCGGATGACCAGATCGGGTTTCTTGATCATGGCTGACGCCCAGGAGATCAGTGTATCTGTCTCTTCCTCTCGGGTGAGACGCCATGGGATCTCCGATATGCGCAGCCTCTTTGTCAGCGTATAGAGCAGAATGGCGGCCGAAACGCTGATATTGAGGCTCTCCGTGAATCCGACCATGGGAATCCGGATAAATCGGTCAGCCAGCCGCAAAGCATCCGGGGAGAGTCCGAGCAATTCGGTGCCGAAAAGGAGGGCGATCTTCTCCCCGAGTGGAAATTCTTCAGGCGTGTCGCTTTCCTGGTGAGGTGTGGCGGCCACGATCTGATATCCCTGCTCTTTCAACTGTTGCAGACAACCGGGTGTGTTGTTCTGTTCCCGGTTGTATGTCATCAGGTTCAGCCATTTGGCAGACCCGAGCGCCACATCCGGGTTTACATGGTACTTGTTTTTATTTTCAATGATATGCACATCCTGGATGCCGAAGCAGTCGCAACTTCTCAAAACGGCGCTGGCATTGTGCGGCTGGAAAATGTCTTCCAGTACGATGGTGATGTGGCGGGTGCGAAGGTGAACCATCTCCCTGAATTTCTGTTTCTTGTTTTCCGAGATGAAGGTCAGAAGGTAGGTGAGGATCCGTTGACGTTCGCCGAGGGAGTAAGAAGTGGGAAGTGCCATTGGTAGTTGCTTCAGAATGAGGTGTAAAAGTAAAAAAAAGCGGCCGGTTGATCTCATTTCAAGAAAAAAACTAATTTTGCACTTCCAAATCAAAGCAAATACCCCGAAAATGACTGCAAAAAAGGTTGATTCGAAGAAAGGAGATGAACGGCTGCATACCGTAGAAGAGGCATTAAGCCGGACGGAAGAGTTTATCGAAAACCATCAGAAAATCATTCTGATTGTTGTTGGCGTACTGATTGTCGTCGTTCTTGGTTTTTTCGGTTTCAGAAGATATTACCTTGAGCCAAAGGAGAAAGAAGCACAGGGGCAGATGTTCATGGCCGAAATGTATTTTGAGCAGGATTCACTGGCCAAAGCGTTGAACGGAGATGGAAACTACCTGGGTTTTCTGGATATCATTGATCAGTATGGGCTTACAAAGTCTGCAAACCTGGCCACCTATTATGCCGGGATCTCATACCTGAAACTGGGCGATTTTGAACAGGCAATCAACTACCTGAAGGATTTTGACGGGAAGGATAAGGTGATCGGCCCAATGGCTACAGGGGCCATCGGTGACGCTTATATGGAGCTTGACAACGTTGACAAGGCGATCGGTTATTATATCGATGCGGCCGACCAGAGTGACAACGAGCTCACCGCTCCGCTGTTCCTGATGAAAGCAGGTACCGCCTGTGAAATCAAGGGGAACTACAACAAAGCGCTGGAGCTTTACCAGCGGATCAAAAAGGATTATCCCCGTTCCTTTGAAGGAACCACCATTGATAAGTACATCAGTTTTGCCAAGAAGAAGGCAGGGGAATAATATGAATGTCGCAATCACCAAGAATTCTTTTTTACGGGACGCCTGATTTTGCGGTTCCCTCTTTGGATGCCCTGTTAAAGGAGGGGTTTCATTTGATAGGGGTGGTCACTGCTCCCGATCGTGAAGCCGGCAGGGGATTATCCCTCTCTCCTTCTGCCATTAAAAAATATGCATCAGAGAACGATTTGTCAGTTTTTCAACCGGAAAGATTGCGCAGCGGAGAGTTTCAGAAGGTTTTGAAAGACCTTCGTCCCGATCTCCAGGTTGTGGTTGCTTTCAGGATGTTGCCGGAAGAGGTTTGGCGTAAGCCCCCGTTAGGGACCTTCAACCTTCATGCCTCTTTACTTCCGCAATACAGGGGGGCGGCCCCGATCAATTGGGCCATCATGAACGGGGAGACCGAAACGGGGGTGACCACCTTCTTTATCAACAACCAGATTGATACAGGAGCGTTGCTTCTGCAGGAACGGTTGCCGATCCATCCCGATGAAAACGCCGGTGCGTTGCATGACCGGCTGATGCGGTTGGGTGCCGGTTTGGTTGTGCGGACTGTCAGGGGGATCATGGCCGGAACGCTTCATCCAATTGCCCAGGATACCGAAGGATCTTCTCTTGCGAAACTGAAAACGGCACCCAAACTGACCAAAGAAGATTTACGTCTTGATTGGGACAATGAAACCTGCTCTGTTTACAACCGCATCAGGGGACTTACTCCTTTTCCCGGGATTCATGCCGAATTTTCCATGAAGGATGGTTCTGTCCTGCCTGTGAAGATAGGTTCCGCCAGGATTGCGGAGGCCCCCTTTCAAACGAGCGTTTCTCCGGGACATATGGTGACTGACCACAAGCACTTCCTGAAAATTGCCACCCGGAATGGATTTATTGACATTCTGACCCTTCAACCGGCTTCCAAAAAAATGATGAAAGTCAGCGAATTTTTAAATGGTTCGGGGTCACAGATAGCATGAAACCCTTGCTAATAGTGACTTATAGAGCCCACTTATTAACAAAATCACAGATTTATTAACATTTAAGCCACTTTTAAACGGTTGACCATTGACAAAGCCTGTAAATAGTGTATATTTGTGATGTTTAAAAAAGGAGTATTCACTTAAACTTAAAGAAAATGAACAAGGCTCAATTAATTGAAGCAATCGCTGGCGAAGCAAAAATGACGAAAGCTGATGCCAAAAGGGCACTGGAAGCAGTTGTTGGCGCTACCACCAAAGCTCTTGCCAAAGGCGAAAGGGTTGCATTAGTTGGTTTCGGTTCTTTTGCAGTTTCCAAGAGAGCTGCCCGTAAAGGCCGCAATCCTCAGAATGGCAAAGAGATCAAGATCGCTGCCAAGAAAGTGGTAAAATTCAAAGCTGGTGCTGAATTAGCTAAGAAAGTTAAGTAAGACACCACATACCACTCATGGAAGAAAGAGGGCGGCTCAGAAGAGTCGCTCTCTTTCTTTTAGAAGAAACCGGAAGGGGAGGGAGGCATCCTCTCCTGCGTACTGCACCCCGATCCTGGAGGTTACCAACATTTCATTGGCTCTGGGGATGATTCCGGTTTCTTCAATCCAGATGGCAGGTTCCTGATCACCGGCAGGGATGAAGGTGAGGTCCAGTCCCGTATGAGAATAGTGGATCCCCAGGGTGGTCGCTACTTTTCCCGGACCATCAGAAAACCCTTCCCCGATTTTTCTTTTTCCTCTCCGCTGCTGCATGAACTCTACTCCTTCATATGGCTCAATGGCCCTAATCAGGATGGCATGAGGGATATCCTTCACATTGGTCACCACGTTGAAAAGGGAATGCATGCCATAACAGAGATAAACATAAGCGGTTCCCCCCTGTGCATACATGACCTCCGTTCGGGCGCTCCTTCTGCCACCATAGGCATGGGATGCCCTGTCGGTGATCCCGGCGTAAGCCTCCGTTTCCGTAATGATCCCCGAAGTTTCCATCCCGTCAATCCGGGTGCACAGCTTTTTGCCAATAAGCTCCCTGGCAAGGGAAACGACGTCGGGCCTGAGGTAGAAGGAGCGGGGAAGAAGCATGGTAAATGAGGAATTAACAATATTTTATATTATATCAACCTTGGGAGGGTTTTTGGCAGTCGAAACAGGCAAACGGGACAGAGAGGGTGAATTCCCCGTTTTGCCTGCAAAGCTCATTGACTTTTGCGGAAATCTTGTCAAAGATCTCCTCCTCCTGACCGGCCGGCAGGATCTCTTTCCAGGAGGGGAGAAAATAGCTTTTAATGGTGAAATGGCGAAAGAGGGCATCAGCTGTTGTGAACCTGTATATGAATCCGTCGAGGTTGATGATTTTAATTGAAAATCCGGAATGAAGGATCAGATCCTTCAGAAATTCAACCGGTTTCCGCTTTGAAGCGATGTGTTGTCTCATCCTATCGATCTCATGGATCATTCCTTTTTCCTTCAATACCTGTTCAAACAGCTCATAAAACTCGATCATGGTATGAGGAAGGTTCATGGTGGTGACCAGCTGCCCTCCAGGTTTGGTCACACGGAAGCACTCCCTGAAAGCGGCCTGCTGGTCCTGAACGTTGTTCAGGCCGTTGTTGGAGGTGATCAAATCAAATGACTCATCATCGAATGGAAGTTGTTCAGCCATCCCGGACAGGATGGAGGCATTGGGGATCTCCCTGTAGTTGATTTTCGCGGAGATCAGACTGCAATACTCCTCAACGGGATCGATGCCGGTCACATAACCCGGCAATCCAAGCCGGTCGGCGATCTCCAGCATCGGGAAGCCGGAACCGCTGCCGATATCCAGCACCCGCATCCCATTCGTCAGTCTGATGGCGTCAAGGAGCACCAATCCAAAAGGGGCTGACCAGAGGGGCAGATCATCTGTTTGTGCCAATCGTTCCTGAAGTTTCACCATCATGTTCCCGGATAAAATCCCTGAGTTTCAACAGGCAAGTTTATGAAAAATTGGTCATCCCGGCAAAAAGCCGTATATTTGTCTATACGGATCTTCAATCCATCAAAATGAGTCATCATTTTCTGACATTTTTTTCTGTAACAATTTTACTGACAGATTTCTCTGACTACCTGTCCGGTATCGGATAGGATCGATTCCTCTTTCACTGCGCGATCCGGTTTTTATTTGCCAATGCCTTTAATTGAACCTCCAACACTGGGAGCATCATGCACCTTTTGGACATACTGATTTTCATTGTTTACATCCTTGTCATGCTTGGCATTGGGTATTATTTCCACCGAAAGAACGAGAACCTGGAGGACTATTATGTGGGCGGCCGGAAGATGTCAAGTCTGCATGTCGGTTTATCGGTGGTTGCGACGGATGTTGGGGAAGGATTCTCCATCGGATTGGGCGGACTGGGATTTATGATGGGGATCTCGGGATCATGGATGTTGTTCACGGGCCTGGTTGGCGCCTGGTTGAGTGCGGTTCTCCTGATCCCACGGGTAAAAGCCTTGCACACGGAGAAACCATTATACACATTCCCGCAGGTTTTCGAACATGTTTATCATCCCCGGGTGGCTTTGATCGCGGGAATCATCTCAGCCATCGGATACCTGGGATTCACCAGTTCGCAGCTCCTGGCCGGAGCAAAACTGGCTGATGCCACGTTCAGCGGGCTGAACATGGATGTCGCCCTGGTGATCATGGGATTTGTAGCGGTTGGGTATACTGTTCTCGGAGGACTGAAGGCGGTCATCTACACCGATACCGTCCAATGGATCATCCTAGATGCGCCTCTGCCATCAGGGCTGGCCCCGATCATTTTCGGGCTTGCCGGATCTATACTTATCTATCTGACAATCCATCTGATTCATTCAAAAATAAAAACATAAACCAATGAGAATCAATTATTTTACTTGCACTGACACAGTTACTACCCTGGAACGAAACGACATTGTCGACTTTTTATTCAAGTATCTGGATTAATATGGCGATACGCGTTCGGCCATCCGGAATGCCGTGGAATATGCCCTGGTGCCTTATCCCATGGCCGGCGGGTTTATCCTGACCGCCACGGAGGATGACAAGATCATAGGGGCTGTGGTGATGAACCACACCGGGATGTCGGAATACATTCCCGAGAACATCCTGGTTTACATCGCTGTTCATAAAAAGAGACGGGGAGAGGGGATCGGAAAAAAACTGATGAACGAGGCCATCAGGATGGCCAAGGGAGATATTGCCCTACATGTGGAACCGGACAATCCCGCGCGGTTGTTGTATGAACGGCTGCATTTCACCAATAAGTACCTTGAGATGAGGTACAGCAATAAAAAGAACCTGGTAAACACTGCATCATGATGGCATCCACATCCTGGCTGACACTTGATCCGGAGGCGTTGCGTAAGAACCTGGCTTTCATCCGGAAGCGCATTGGGCTCATCCGGTCATCTCTTCGGTGGTCAAGTCAAATGCCTACGGCCATGGCATTAAGAGCTTTGTCCCACTGGCAGAGAGGTTTGGGATCACCCATTTTTCAGTCTTCAGCTCGGCGGAAGCCTGGCGGGTCTTCCATGTCAAATCTTCGGATACACGCCTGATGATCATGGGATGGATTACCAGGGATGAGGTGGAATGGGCAATCCAAAATGACATTGAATTTTACGTTTGGCGGGAGCTGAAAGCATTGCCAATTACCACAGGATCCACCGGCAGCTTAAAGTCTTCCGAAAAGCCTCCAGGTTTTTGGAGTCAAGGGGGATCAAGCCTTTGTTCCGGCATACAGCCAGCTCGGCTGCTGCTCTAAGTTATCCTGCCACCCGCATGGATCTGGTCAGGATCGGGATTGCTCAATACGGCTTTTGGCCGAGCAAAGAGGTATTCGTTGATTATATCCATTCCCGGCGTGATAAATCGGATCCTCTTCACCGGGTGTTGAGCTGGAAAAGCCGGATCATGGGTGTGAAAGATGTGCGAATGGGAGAATTCATCAGCTATGGGACCACGTTTCTTTCCACATCCGACCGGCGAATTGCCACCATCCCCGTTGGATACGCGAACGGTTTCACACGGTCGCTGAGCAACCAGGGAAGATTGCTGATTGGCGGTGAACGGGTGGCGGTCATCGGAATGGTGAACATGAGCATGCTTATCGCCGACATTACGAATGTTCCGGATGCGAAACCTGGCGACGAGGTGGTGATCATCGGGAAACAGGGTGAACTTGAAATCAGCGTTGCATCTTTCAGCGAGATCAGCGACCAGCTTAATTACGAGCTCCTGGCACGATTGCCGGAAGATATTGACAGAAGAATCAACTAATCATAAGGGATATGGCTTTTATAACTATGTCAATGGGAAAGCTCAGGCACAATTACCATTTTCTGGATAACCTGTTCAAGAAGAACCATATCGAGTGGGGTGTGGTCAGTAAAGTGCTTTGCGGAAATGCAATCTATCTGCGAGAGCTTATAGATCTTGGTGTGATGGAGATCCATGATTCACGGATCAGTAATCTGAAAACGATTAAGAAGATCAATCCGGATGTTCAGACGGTCTATATCAAACCTCCGGCCAAGCGATCGATACCGAGCCTGGTGCGCTATGCAGATGTGAGTTTCAACACGCAGTTCGAGACCATTCACTTGATCTCTGAGGAAGCGGTCAGGCAGGGCAAAGTGCATAAAATCATCATCATGATTGAAATGGGTGACCTGAGGGAGGGGGTTATGGGGGAGAACCTGGCAGATTTTTATGCAAAGGTGTTCAGACTGCCTAATATCGAGGTCATTGGCATCGGCACCAATCTCAACTGCCTCAGCGGGGTAATGCCATCCCATGATAAACTGGTTCAGCTCAGTCTCTATAAACAGTTGATCAATGTCATGTTTAAAAAGGAGATCAAATGGGCAACCGGAGGGTCTTCAGTGACCATCCCGCTATTGCAGAAGAAGCTGGTCCCCAAAGGGAATAACCATTTCAGGGTGGGTGAAACCCTTTTTCTCGGGAATAACCTGGTTACGGGAGAGAAGATCCCGGGGATGAAGAATGATATTTTTCACCTGTATGCCGAGATCATCGAATTGCTGGAGAAGCCGAAGGTCCCGATGGGGGAGTTCGGGTACAATGTGGCCGGAGAGAAGGTCAGCTACGATGAAAAGGATTTTGGGAAAACAGCCTACCGCGCCATTCTTGATATCGGGTTGCTAGACATCGATCCAAAAAACATCACGCCGGAGGATCCAAGCATCACGGTGATCGGGGCCACCAGCGACATGATCGTGCTGGACCTGGGAAGCCACAGGAAAAGGTACCAGGTGGGCGACCTGGTACCTTTCCGGCTGAATTACATGGGATTGCTCAGTATCCTGAATTCGAACTACATTGAGAAGAAAGTGGTGGCGTGATCAGTTCACTCCCATCTCTTTCAGGATGAACCCGGCGTCGGCAAATTTTTGCGTGATGAACAGCACATAACGGATGTCCACCGAGATGGTCCTCTGGATGTCGTAGTCGTACTGCCAGTCGCTGATCATCGCCTCATAGTTGCCATCAAAGCAAACCCCGATCACTTCGCCGCGGGCATTCATCACGGGACTTCCGCTGTTCCCTCCGGTGATGTCGCACCGGTGCAGGAAGGCAACGGGAACATCCTTGAGGGTGGGATCAGCCCAAGGCCCGAAATCCTTTTTATCATAAAGGCTGATCAGTTTTTCGGGAGCATTGAAAGGTGGAATGCCGGTATTTTTCTCGACCACTCCTTCCAGGGATGTGAACGGTTCATACCAAACGGCATCCCGGGGAGAATACCCTTTGATGGGGCCATAGGTGAACCGTATGGTGCTGTTGGCATCGGGGTAGAGTGTGGAGCCTTTCCATTCATACAACGCGTCGATGTATTGTTTGCGCAGATCGATCACCTGGGTTGCAAAGGCATTGTTCATCTCCCGGTTCCCCTCGAGGTATGGATAGAGTGCAGCCATCATATTGATGATGGGATCGTTGATCGCTTTCAGTTCGGCCGTGGATTTATCAAAGAGGGAGACCACATAGTCGAGGTTGTTCAGTTTCGAGTTCTTGTAGGCTTCATCCACAAATTGTTCGACAGATCCGTAGGGTGACTGGAAAATGTATTCGAGGCTCTCGATCCGCTGATCATCTGGAAGTTTCCCGACCTTCTTCAGGGTTCTCACCAGCAGCGCTTTATCAAGGGGCTCATAATAATTGTTGTACGTATACTGCAAACCTCCGGCCAGGTTGTCCACCATTTGCTGGGAAAATCCCGGTATCCGTTCATTCTCAGGTTTTTTCCGTTCCGATGCGATGAAGATCGCGTAGTAGGCAGCATCCGTTCGTGTTCCGGAGAGTCCCTGGAACAACCCCAACAGGTTGTCGCGTTCTTTGGTTTTCCGGAGGATGTCGTACTGGGCTTTGATGTCGTTCAGGATGTTTCCGTATTTGGCTTTTTTTTCAGGTGAACTGTTCACCCAGGCCATGAATTCCTGCTCAAACTTCTTCTTTTTCTCCACGTATTTCGTCCGGGTCATCCCGTCCACTTTCCCCTGGTAGTTTTTCATGACGTTGGCCAGGCCTTTCGTGAGGTTTGCCACCTTGAGCGCTCCTTCCGGATCGTCTTTGGTGAGTTCCTCGGCCAGGTTGATGATCGCACCGAAGTTCTCAATGGAGAAAGGATAATTTTCAGTGAGGTTCCAGGCTGCCGAATTGGAAGTGCGGTAGCGGGTGGTGGATCCGGGGAACCCGACCACAAAAGTCAGGTCGCCGGGTTTCAGGGGAGTCTTTGCCACTTTCAGCCAGATCTCCGGATTGTAGGGGACATTGTCCTCAGAATAAGCGGCTCCGGTGCCATCGGGGGCCACATAAGCGCGGAGGAAAGAGAAGTCGCCCGTATGTCTCGGCCACATCCAGTTGTCGATCTCCCCTCCATAGTTACCGATGGAGAGGGGAGGGGAATAGACGATGCGGATGTCTTTCAGCACCTTGTAGACAAACAGGATGTACTGCTTCCCGTTGTACATGGGGACCACCCGGGCATCAGCGTCCTTGGTGGCATCTTCGATCTTTTTGGTCATGACTTCCGATGCCTCGTTGATCTTCCTGTCTCTCTCCTTCAGGTCTTTGATCCCTTCGGCCGCTTTCATGATCTCGGAGGTGACATCCTTCATCTCCTTCAGGATGCGGGCTTCATAACCAGGGGCTTTGATCTCCTTGCTTTTTTCACGGGCCAGGAAGCCGTCAGTGAGGTAATTGCTCTCCACATCCGAAGCCCGTTGCAAAGCGGTGTAAGCGACATGGTGGTTGGTGAGCAGCAATCCTTCGGGGGAGACAAAGGAGGCTGTGCCGCCTCCAAGTTGGACCACCGCGTTGGCAATGGCTGGTTCCCCTGGACTGTAGATCTGTGTTGTGCTGATCTCCAGCCCGGCCTCCTTCAGGTTCAACTGATCGATTTGGTTGAGCAGCCACATTCCCTCCTGGGCAGATACTGCAAACGCCAGCAGGATGAAACAGAAAATGGATAAGAATCTTTTTTTCATAAGCAGATAAATTTATGGGTTTTACGTTTCAATGCTTTTCTTCGCTAAAACTAACAAACCGGCCAAATACCATAAAAGATATTGGACGTCCGCCATGATTTTCTCGATAAAGGGATGGTTTGACAGTGATGTGAACGTCAGGTTACAGTTATTCTATATATTTACCACCCGTTTTTTAAATCATTAAATCTTTTCTATGAAGCGATCCGGAACCTTTAGTCTCAGGAAGATCATCTCGGGGCTTTCCTGGCCTGCTTTGATCACTGAATTTTTTTCTGTTCTACTTGCTGTTTTTCTGGCATTTTTATTGAATGAATGGCGAACCGACCGCAGCGATCACCATCAAGCCAACCTGGCAATGCAGGCAGTGGAAGCCGAACTGGGGAGAAACCTGGCTTTTCTTGAAGCCAATTCGAGGTTTCATGATACGTTGCACAGATCGTTGGTCAGGCAAATTGAGATGCTGAACAGGGGGGAGATCACCTCGAAGGAGATTGTCTATATCCAGGAGGGGATCCCGCTGAACCTCGTCAAGCTGAATGATAATGCTTGGATTGCCACAAGGGAGACGCAGGCCATCGAGCATATCCCCTTCGAATTGGTTCGTGACCTCTCGGAGATCTATCACGATCAGGAGGCTTACAATATTCTGGTCCAGGCCTTTTATGACAATTTGTTCAAGAACCTGGATTTCTATGAGGGTCACGAACACTCTGCGCTTTACCTCCTTGAGACATTGTTTGGAAGTATTGTACAGGTTGAGGATCAGCTGATGAAGGAATACGGGAAAGGGCTGGATAAGATTTCCGGTTTTCTGAAAAACAATTAACCGGAACCCACCGGACACACCGCGATACAGATCCCGCAGACCCTGATATCTTCATTGAACTGTTCCCCGAATTTTATACATTGTTCCCTGCATTTCCATGGATTGAAAAACAGGTCACGATCAAGTCCCGCATACCAGGACTGGCCCGTCGCCGCGTCAGCAGGACAGGCATCCACGCAGAGGGAGCATGTTCCGCAGGAGCTGGTCAGGACGGGTTGTCTGGTAAGAGGTAAGGGGTAAGAAGTAAGGATGGTGACCAACCGTACCCCCGGACCGAGCGTGTTTGAGATAAAGAGGGCGGTCTTTCCGATCCAGCCCATTCCGGCCCGGGTGGCAACCATTTTATGAGAAATATCGGTGCGCAGGGTTTGGTTGTAGACCGTGTTCAGCTCTCTGGTGGTCACAGAAGGATTGATATTCCATGTGGGAATGCCCGATTTATTCAGGCGTGAAGATATGTGATGTGCGATGCGCGATAATTTTTCGTTCACCTCCCGGTAGTGACGATAGTATTCAATTGTGGGGCCATTCGAAATCTGTTCGACAATCACCGGATCCAATCACTTCCCAATGGATATTCCATATGTATAATTACCGAATTTACGGTCGATCAATCCCGTCAGATCGGCAAAACCCCAGATGAAGTCCTCTGATGGCTGAAGTGTTTCCTTCAGGATACGGGAGGCGATGCCGGGTTTTGGCTTCATCTTTCCGTCTCTTTCTTCCACACATATTTCTGTTCGCCGGCCTGGATGATCTTCCCGGTATCAAGAAGCCAGCGAATAGCCATAAGCACTTTGTCTTCATGGATGGGGGCTGCGGCTGCGACGATTTGTTCCAGGGTGGCGGGGGCATCCATGAGGAAAGGTTTGATGCGGGTGACCACTTCGTTGAATTCCTGTTCGTTCAGCCCGAGTTTGTTCCGTTCGAGGCAGACATCGCACAGGCCGCACCGTTTGGTGCTTTTCTCCCCGAAATAAGCCAGCAGCGCCTGGCTACGGCATTTCCGGATATCTTCCGCATAGCTGATCAGGGCATCCAACCGTTTGGATGCTTCTTCGAGGCGAAGCTTATAGTGTTCGGGAGAGATGGAGAGATGTTCCGCATTGATGCGTTCCTGGAGGAACACGACGACCGGTTTTAACGGCCTGGGCAAGTAATCGAGAACATTCTGTTTTTCCAGGTATTTCAGTTGTCTGACCACCTGTTCGAGGGACATTTCCACTCTTCTGGCTAACTCTTCCTCGTGGATCGTCACAAAATCGTTGAAGAGCCCGGGATAAGATCGCAGGAGTGTTTTCAGGAACGGATCGAAGGTCTCGTTGGCCACCTGGAACCGGTAGAGTTCCTCCTTGTTGGCCTTGATGAAGAGCCTGGAGGGATTGCTCATCCCGTCATTCAGCGATACATATCCCTCTTTCTCCAGGAATTTAAGTGCATTGAAAACGATGACCGGCTGAAAATTGAACTGGTCGCAGAATTTCGTCAGGTCGAATGCAAACGATTCATCATAGCCGCTTCCTACCGGCAGTTGAAAGAAATTTCCGAGCGCCTGGTAGATGGAACGGATCATCGGTAATGACGGATAGGCTTTCTTCAAATTCCGGCGGGCATTCAGGATGTCGGCCTCTTCGTAGAGCAGGATGGCATAGGAACGTTTCAGGTCGCGTCCGGCGCGTCCGGCTTCCTGGAAATAGGCTTCGATGCAGTCGGGAAGGTCGAGGTGCACCACCACCCTGACGTTGGGTTTATCGATCCCCATCCCGAAGGCATTGGTTGCTACGATGATCCGTTTCTCCTCATTCATCCAGGCCTGTTGCCGGCGGTCCCGCGTTTTGGCCTCCAGTCCGGCGTGGTAGAAGTCGGCCGAGATCCGGTGTTTCACCAGGAAGTCGGCGATCTGCTTGGTCTCTTTCCGGTTCCTGACATAAACGATGCCCGGCCCTTTGACCTTCCGGATGATGGTAAGCAATCTTTTGGGTTTGTCTTCTTCCCTGATGACGGCATAGACCAGGTTTTTCCGCTCGAAGCTTTGCTGGAAGAGGTTTTCCTTCCTGAATTCCAGTTTTTTCTGGATATCCTTCACCACTTTTGGTGTGGCGGTGGCGGTCAGGGCCAGCACCGGCACACCTTGGATGAATGGCCTAATCTCTGCGATCTTCAGGTAGGGGGGGCGGAAGTCGTAGCCCCACTGGGAGATGCAGTGGGCTTCATCCACCGCCAGCAGGTTGATCTTCATGCGGTCGATGGCATCGCGCATCTGTGTGGACTCCAGGCGTTCGGGCGAAATGTAGAGCAGTTTGGTCTCCCCGAATTTGGCGTTGGAGATGATCAGGTCGATTTCATCACGATGCATCCCCGAATAGATGGCAGCTGCGGGGATCCCCCTTCGTTTCAGGTGGTCCACCTGGTCTTTCATCAGGGCGATCAGGGGCGAAATCACCAGGCAAAGTCCTTCCCGGGCAAGCGCCGGCACCTGGTAGCAAATGGACTTCCCTCCACCGGTTGGCAGCAACGCCAGCGTGTCCTTCCCATCGAGGACCGATTGGATGATCTCTTCCTGAAGCGGGCGGAAAGCGGAGTAGCCCCAGTATTTGAGCAACAGCTGACGTGGTTCCATGAGGTCAAAGATAGTGAAAACAAGCGGATAAGCGGACAGGTTGGACAGGTTGGACAGGTTGGACAGGTTGGACAACGTGCCAACCTTGTCCAACTTGACTAACCCGATACACCGTGTCGAAAATTAATCCGATTGAGCGTATCTTTGACACATTTTAACCCAGATCATTCAAGACAACCTATGGAAAAACAATCCAACATCCCGTCATCACGCATCTCAGGCTTCCAGTTGGTAGCCTATGTGATCATCACCCTGGCCGGTTTAAAGCTGGCCTCCTCCATGGTCACTCAACTGCTGCTGGCTCTGTTCATCAGCATCATCTGTGCTGAACCGATTGCATGGCTAAGGCGGCACAAAGTTCCCCAGGGATTGGCCATCACGATTGTCTTTGTTTTTTTTCTGGCTGTGATGTTCTTCTTCGGAGAGATGATCGGCAGTTCCCTTTCATCATTCTCCGGTAACCTTGCTAAATACGAAGCAAGCCTTCAGGCAATGGGCAATCAGCTAATAGAATTATTCAGAGGAGGGGGGATGGATCTGTCTATGGATCGAATCACCGCTCAACTGGAACCGGAGAAGGTCATGACTATTACAGCCGGGATTCTCGGTCAGCTCAGCAAACTCATGGGCAATGCCCTGACGATCCTCTTCCTGGTCCTCTTCATGATCCTCGAAACCGATTCGGTGAAGGAGAAGATCAAAGCCATATTTTATCATTCGGCCAGCTCCGTGACCTACCTCAACACCATCAGCAAGAATATCCGCCACTATCTGTTCATCAAGACGCTGACGAGTCTGATGACCGGCATCCTGATCTGGATCGGGTTGGTCATCCTGGGAATTGATTATGCCATCATATGGGCCCTGATTGCCTTCCTGCTCAATTACATTCCAACCATCGGGTCCATTATTGCAGCGGTACCTGCACTGCTCTTTGGCCTGATCCAGGAAGGCGTTGACGGGGCACTCTGGGTGCTCGGGACCTACCTGGTTGTCAATCTGGTCATAGGCAGTGTCGTGGAGCCCAGGATGATGGGGAAAGGACTGGGACTCTCCACCTTTGTGGTATTTTTCTCGCTCATTTTTTGGGGATACATTTTAGGGACAACCGGAATGTTCCTTTCAATACCCCTCACCATGTCGATCAAGATCATGCTCGAGCAAAGCCCGAGGACCGTCTGGCTGGCTGTTTTGCTTGGAACAACGGAAGATGCGCGTGACCTGATGGGGAAATTGAGTAGTTAGCTCTCGCGGGATCCTCTCAGTTCAAAATATAGCAGAGCCCGATTCGCAATCCCATCATTGAGAGCATCCCGGATTTATCATTCAGGATCTCGATGTAATTGGATGTCCATTTGTAGTTGACGGCGATGAGAGCGGCCCAGCTCCGGTAGTAGCCAAACTTTATAAGGGCGCCCACCTCCGGAGTGAGGGAGAAATCCCACCGGTTTTCATAGATGTCATATTCCTGGACAATGAGGTGGTGCTCCATATAATCCCCTCCGACACCCAGGTCGAAATAGGGAGAGAACACTTTGGTCGGCATGAACATATATCCGGCGGAGATCTGGAATGGGACCATCCAGGTGAACCTGAAGTTGGTAGCCGTCACGGCAATCCCATTGGGGCCATAATAGGTCTCATATCCGTATTCCTGCGAGACCCGTTGCCAGCCGATGTTAAAGCCGGCATTGAACCCTTTTTCGATGAAATAGCGTCCACCGAAATTAAAACCGGCCGGACTCGGGCTTCCCACCCATTTATTGAAATCACCCAGGGTAAATACCGTGTTCCAGGTGAAGGAATAGTAGGAGTGGGGCATGAAACCACCAGTAGGTTTTATATCCTGAGCCTGTGACGATCCCCAGGCAAAGAGGAGAAAGGTGAGGATGATTGCAGCTTTTTTCATGATTTCTCTTGTTTACCGGGTTAGTTTGCATTTGTTTTCAGGTCGGGCGACTGGTTGAAGGCCTGGTCGATGGAGGCCTCAATCTGCTCGAGGGAATGGGTCCCGGTAAGCAACGCCCTTACGTAACAGAACCAGGCAATGGGGATCTGCTTGTCTTCGGTGATGTTGACGAAATCCGCCAGATCGATGATCAGCGTGCCTGACGAGTAGGAAGTGATGTAGGTGGGATAATAAGGATAATACCACCAGTAATCATCCCATCCCCAGTAGTATGGCGGGTAGTATCCTGGGTACCCCCACCACCAGCCGGGGTACCACACGGTTGTGTTGGTGGTCTTGACTACTGAAACCGTGAAGCCCAGGTTGGGGTTCTGGTCTTTGGAAACCTTTATGAATCCGCGGTTTTCCATGTTCATGACGATCCTGTCGAGGATGGCCTGGACTTCAGGGGTCAGGTAATGGCCACTGTCCCTGTTGTCGATATAGGCGATCGAATCCACGATCGAGAAGGTCTGAAACTGGTTGAAATCCTTCTGGATATCAATTTGGGTATACACAACCAAGTCTTCCTGCACCCGATCCACGCCCGGAGGGTACTTTGAGCAGGAGGCAAGAAAAATCAAGCCTGCCGCGATAAAAAGAAGTGATAGTTTTGTCTTCATGGTCTATGATGATTAATTTGTTCGTTTGAAATATGGCCGAAACGCAGGATCAGATTTTTTTATTGACCGATAAAATTAGACAAATTCCTGACCAGTTATAACCCCCGGAAAAGAAATTCGTTTGTGAAAAACATTCCATGGAAAAAATATAACTTTGTTCCCTATTGATCCGGGCTGAAGGGGAAAACCCAATTTCCAGGAATAACATTTGTTCATATGATCAATCAACATAAAACCAGAACAATACAGGGAATCCAAGCCCTGTGCCTTTTTTTATTGTTTGCTGTATCCTCCTGCCACCCGCCGGCAGTGGAAGAGCGGCCCGACCCCCTTCCATCCTGGAATGACGGTCCGAACAAACAGGCGATAATCGGTTTTATCTCCACAACAACTGATTCTTTATCCGGATCCTTTATTCCATTGGATGCACGCATTGCCGTATTTGATAACGATGGAACGCTCTGGACCGAACAGCCGCTCTATTTCCAGTTTGAGTTTATCAAGGACAGGATCTTGCAGATGGCCCCGGAGCATCCGCAGTGGAAGCATACACAGCCTTTTCAGGCAATACTTGAAAATGATCCCAGGGAGCTGATGGCGATGGGCAGCGAAGGGTTGCTCAAACTCAACCTGGCAGCCTCAACGGGAATGTCTGAAGACGCTTTTAAACAAACCGTCCGGACATGGATCGATACGGCCCGGCACCCGTTATCAGGAAAGCTTTACAAGGAGATGGTCTATCAGCCCATGCTGGAATTGTTGCAGTACTTCCGTGCCAACGGATTCAAGACCTATATCGTATCCGGGGGAGGGGTTTCCTTTATGCGCCCCTGGACGGAAGAGATGTACGGGATCCCCCCCGAACAGGTGATCGGCAGTACAATGAAAACCTCCTTTGAGATGAAGGATGGGAAGCCGGTCATCATGCGGCTGCAGGATATGGAGACATACAATGACAAGGAGGTAAAGCCTCTCAGCATCAATAAAGTTATCGGGAAACGACCTGTAGCCGCCTTCGGGAACTCCGACGGTGACCTGGCCATGCTGCAATGGACCGCTGCCGGGCCAAGCACTCCGTTGATGGTATACATCCATCATACCGATTCCGTCAGGGAATGGGCTTACGACCGCAAATCCCTTGTAGGCAGGCTCGACAAGGGTTTGGATGAGGCAAACCAGAACGGGTGGGTCGTGGTTGACATGATGAACGACTGGAAATATGTTCACCCTTATGAACTTCCGCAATAGGGGAGGAGGGCCAGGGAACACGATACGGTATTCTCTTTTATCTTTGGTTCAACACTCTCAGCCTTTTCAATTGTTCCAATGACTCCCGGTAGGTGGGATCGTCAGGATAATAACCTGTCAGCTCTTCCGCAATGGCCCTCGCCTGATCGAGTTTCCCAAATTCAGTATAGTAGGATACAAGGGCAAAGAGGATCTCCCGGTCGAAGGGATTCTGTTTGCGTGCCAGTTCAAGGAAGCTGATCGCCTGCTGCTGTTTTCCCGTGGAGTACAATCCGACCCCATAGACATAGGCGAACCGAGCGTTCATTGGTTCCAGTTCGGAGGCCTCCTTCAGGTGGGCGAGTCCCTCCTCATATTTCCCTTGCCTCACCAGCAACAGTCCAAGCGAATGGTGCACAGGTGCTGAGCCGGGAATGTGCACCAGTGCCTCTTCCAGCATCTCTTGTCCACGCTGGTCCTGTCCGAGCTGGCGATAGAGGTCGGTGAGGTTGATATAGCTCTGCGGGAAAGCCGGCTCAAGGTTGATGGCCCTCCGGTAGGCCTGTTCCGCCTCCCCGAATTTTCCTTCTTCCAGATAAAGATTTCCCAGATTTAGCCAGGCATAAGGATGATCGGCATTGATCATTTCTGTCGCGACGTATTCGGAGATCGCCTGATCATAGGCACTCCTCATATTCTTCCTCATGCCTTCAACGGATGCCATCGGGATCAGCCGGGCGGCCTGGGTCCGGATCAGCCGTACCGGATCATTGAGCAACGGAGAGAGCAGAGTGCTTTTATCCTCGTTTGATAGGGAGACACTGCCTTCCAACGCTCCGAACCGGATCAGTGGATCAGGATCCCGCAGACCCTCCCGGATCATCGTCAGAATGGAAGGAGACTGGTACTGCCCAAGGTTGGAAAAAGCGGTGCTCCGTACCATGGCAGGCAGGGATGTGTCGCTTGCCAGGCGGACCAGTTCAGGCAACGCCTCCGGATAGTTCCGGCGGGCCAGCCAGAATACTTCACCGTAATGCACTCCCCGATCCTTCTTGCCATACCATTTGTAGAACCAGGTGGGTAAGTCAGACAGGTTGGACAGGTTGGACAGGTTTGACAAGGCCTTGTTGTCCAACCTGTCCAACCTGTCATGGCAGGTCAGACAGGCATTGGGGGTCCCCAGTCGCTGGGAGAGATCCGGTCGCGGATTTCGCATGCTGTGGTCCCTTCTGGGATCCACCTGCATATATGTCCGTTCGGGCATGTGACACTCCACACACAACGCGCCGGAAGAATTTTCCTGATGAAAATGGTGGGATTTCTTTCCATAGACATCGGGAAGGTGACAACGGTAGCAGAGGGCGTTGCCCTGTACATAAACTTTCAGGCTGTGCGGTTCATGGCAATCTGAGCAGATCACCCCTTTGTGGTACATCTTGCTTTGCAGGAATGAAGCGTAAACATAGACTTCATCATGGATCTGCCCATCGGGGAAATAGAGCGGATCTTCCAGCAGGGAGGGACGATGGGTATCAAGCAGGGAGTGGCCGAACTGATAGTCTTCGCTGATCACCGACCGCCGGGCGTGACACCGGGCACAGGTTTCAAGGGTTATTCTTCCGTTACGTTTCACCGTTCTTTCAGCCACACTGGATCCGGGTTTGAAGACCCAGGTGCCCCCACTGGAGTCAGTATGCCTGACGGCCAATCCCATATCTCCCTGTTCTTTCAATGCAAGATTCTGTTTCACCTCCTCCGCCCAGGCAATGTGGGCCGATCCCGGTCCGTGGCAAGCCTCACAGGAGACATCGATCTCCGACCATGTTGTATGGTAGGAACCGGTGGATGCTTCGAACGCCTTCTTCAGGTTCGTGGAATGGCACTCGGCACACATGTAGTTCCAGTTCTGCAGGATGCGGGTCCAGTAGAGGTAGTCATCCGGTTCAATCCGCTCATCTCCGTAAATGTGAAACCATCGTTGTCCACCCGCGTCCCGCGGCCTGGTATCCCAGCACAACGGCAACACCTGATACCTTCCGTCAGGGAAAGCTGTCAGGTACTGTTGCAGCGGGCGAATACCGAATACATAATCGATCCGGTATTCCCCCATCTGACCGTCAGGGCCTTCAGTAAAAACATAATAGTGACCATCCTTTTTGTAAAACCTCGAGTCCAACCCAAGATGCGAATAGTTCACATCACCGAAATCGCCCAATACCGTTGAACTGTCGGCGACATCCATGGCAAGGTCGTGATCGGAGCCGAGAAACAGGTCAAATTGTTTCTGATGGCATTCCCGGCAGGCTTCCCGGCCGACGTATGAGAGCGTATCAGCTCCGGTCTCTGTCTTGGATTTATTGTTGTCAGTACATCCCAGTAAGAGAATTGAAACAACAACCAGCAAAGAAAGCCTGGAGAGGATGGAACACGGAAGACACGGAAAATACGGGATCACACGGATTCTTTAAGACATCTTGGACAAAGCTAACAATTTTTCCGGCCGCCTCAACGCATTTTCGCTATTTCGTTTTTCGCTATTTCGCTTTTCGCTATTTTCTTTATGTTTGCATAAACCTTATTATGGAACCCGAGATCAAGGAACCGAAAACCTATTCCAGGCGGCAGTTTTTTCATCATCTCTCCTGGTCGGTGCTCAGTTTTGCCGGACTGGCTGCGATCCCGTTCGTGGTTTCTTCCCTGATACCACGTAAGGTCATCGAGAATAAACAGGTTCGGATCGGTTCCAAACGGGATTACCCGATCAACCGGATGACTTACCTGCCTGAAGCCCGTTTGTTCATCCTACGTGACCCTCAGGGCATTGCCGCCATGTCAGCCATCTGCACGCATCTGGGCTGTGTTGTGGAGCAGGCTAATGATGGGTTTCTCTGCCCCTGTCATGGTTCTTCTTTCTCTGTTGAAGGAACCGTAAGAAACGGACCGGCCCCAAGAAACCTCTCCTGGTACCAGGTGAGCGCCCTGCCCGACAACTCCATGGTGGTCAATCTGAATCGTACCGTTTCCCCTGAAACCCGTCTGGCGGTCTGAGATGGCTAACAGCGAACCAGGAAACGGCCGGGAATCAACGAGGGAGCGCATCCAGCGGATCTCAAAAAGTTTTTTTCTGCACATCCATTCCCCGAAGGTCCATCCGGATTCCCTGCGTCCGACTGCCACGTTCGGACTTGGAGCCATTCTGGGAACCCTTTTTCTGGTACAGGTGGTTACGGGGATCCTGCTGATGGTTCATTACACTCCATCCATAGAGGGCGCTTACATTTCGGTCAAGGAGATCATTTTCTACATCCCCGGCGGAAGGATCTTCAGGAACATGCATCGCTGGTCGGCCCATGCCATGGTCTTCATCACCTTCCTGCACCTGTTCAGGACTTTTTACAAAGGCGCCTATTACGGTACACGGCAGACCAACTGGGTGATCGGTGTGGTGATGTTGCTGGTGGTCATGGGGATGAGCTTCAGCGGCTACCTGCTCCCCTGGGATCAGCTCGCTTACTGGGCCGTGACCATCGGCTCCAACATTGCCGCTTCATTCAGTGAGCTGACCGACCTTCTGGGGATTTCAGGGTACTTCAATCCCGGAGGCTTTTTCAAGAAGCTGCTGTTGGGGGGAGATGAAGTGGGACAGGCGACCCTTACGCGTTTTTTCACCCTGCATGTGATCTTTCTGCCGGTGAGCTTGCTGGTATTGATTGCCTATCACTTCTGGAGGATCCGGCAGGATGGCGGACTGGGAAAACAGCGGATTGCAGATTCGGATGCCGTTCTGGAGATCCCGGCCTGGCCAACCGCCCTTTGGGCTGAAGTGGCCGTATTGCTGTGCGTAGTGGCCCTCCTCCTGATCGCTGGCCTTCTGGTGGACGCCCCGCTGAAGGTTAAAGCGAATCCCATCCTCCCGGAGAACCCGGCAAAGTCTCCCTGGTACCTGTTAGGGATCCAGGAGCTGGTCTCCTATTCAGCTTTCATGGGTGGATTTGTGATTCCCCTCCTTTTCGTGGTCTTCCTTTTTCGCATCCCCTGGTATGATAAAGACGGAGAGGCACTGCAAGGCATCTGGTTCAGCGGATTGCAGGGTCGTCGGATCACATGGCTTTCAGCACTTGTTGGGACGGTAGCGACCATTGTGCTGATCCTCCTCCAGGAGATGATCCCCGAACCGGGGCCACCGGGAAGTTGGCTGACCATCGTGCTTTCGATGCTCCTCAACCCCGGATCGCTCTCTGTGCTTCTATACTTCATCTGGGCCGCGTGGATCAAACGGTATACCCGTTCCAGACGGATGACCGTTCTGGCTCTCTTTACTGCCTTCATGGCCGGCTGGACTCTTTTCATGATCACCGGGATCTGGTTCCGGGGCGAAAACTGGCAATTTACCCTGTAATGAAAGAACCCCAATACCGGAAACGCTATTCGCTGGTGGCCAAATCCGCTGCGTTGCTGATCATCTTTGTGCTGGTTGTGGGGTGGATTGACCAGGGGTTAATGCCTTCCTGGAAACAATACCAGCGGAAATACAGGAGAACCCTGCACAAAGCCTTCACTAACACAGATTCCCGTTCCAGCATATTACCTGAACAAGGGGTCTATCAGGCCGAGCTTCCTGACCTACGGAGGACCGATCGTTGTGTGACCTGCCACCTGGCCATCGAGGGAGGGCCTATTGACACGCTCAGCGAACCTTTCCGGGTGCATCCCGGGAGCCTGCTGGAGACGCATCCCGTCAGGAAGTTCGGATGCACGATCTGCCACGGGGGACAGGGGCAGGCTCTTGACAAAGCCAATGCCTTTGCCCGCAATCCCAGGAACGACTGGGATCAGCCGGTCCTGCAATACCCATTCATCGAATCCTCCTGCGGGAAATGCCATCTGTCGTTATTCACCGGGGATTCCCTGCTGCAGCAGAGCCAGGTGCTTGAACGTGGCAGGGAAACATTTCTCAGGGAAGGGTGCCTCGGGTGCCATAAAGCCCGGAATGTCGGCGGGATGCTGGGTCCGGACCTCACGGCACAGGGGGATAAATCACGGCATGAATACAACTTCCGGAACATCAGGGGGGAGCAGACCATCTCCAACTGGCTGGAACAGCATTTCATCGATCCTGAGATGGTATCCCCGGGTTCCAGGATGCTGGAATTCGATCTCCCCAAGGAGGACATGGAGGCATTGGCCACCCTGGTGATGGGATTGTCGAGACCGGATCTTCCCTATAAATACATTGGGACCAACGTACTGCTTGAGCTCAAGGGGGTGAGGCCACTCTTGCCGGGCGACTCCCTGTTTGCCATGTTGTGCTCTGCCTGCCACGGAAAATCGGGTGAGGGGAAACCATGGGCGATTTATAAATCGGGCGTACCCGCCATCGGGCGGGCGGGATTTTTATCCATTGCTTCACCCGAGTATGTTGCCTTTATATTGCGTTACGGCCGTACCAGCCAGCTCATGACTCCCTGGGCACCGGAGTTTTCGGGCCTTACCCCTTCTGAAGTCAGTGATGCAGGCCGGTTTGTTTTGTCGAGAAGGGCAACCAACTCGACATGGAGCAACACAAGACGGCTTCTGGCAAACGGTCAGGGAGAGTTTGCCAACGGGGAACAGCTGTTTCGCTCACGCTGCCTGACCTGTCACGGGGAGCGGGCTTCGGGTGGGTTGGCCATCGGCTTCAACCATCCGGACTTCTTTCGGGCGGCATCCATGGAGTACATTTACAACACGGTCACCCGTGGACGGATGAATACGGCCATGCCTTCCTGGTCGTTTTTAAGCGATGCGGAAATGGCGGAGCTGCTATCCTATATCCGGCACCTCGAATCAACGGTTGATGGGCAGGGAATCCGCACAGGGAACAGTGTAATGGCCTCTGACATGGTCCGGGATCCTGCCTCCGGGATCCGCCGTCTGGCATCCGGTGCCGAGCGGTTCCACTATCTATGCTCCCGTTGTCATGGTGACCATGGTGAGGGGGCTACGGGGCCGGCAAACCTCAATAAGGATTTTCTCCGGACCGCTGACGATCCTTTTCTTTACCGGACCATCTCATCAGGAAGGGCCCATACCCCCATGCATGGATGGATCCGGCAGGGCAGCCAGGAGGGAGGCATTGACCCGGATGAGATCCGGGAGATCATTGCGTACATGCGATCCACTGTTGATACGGCATGGGAATACAACTATCCCGGGCCGACGCTGGGGAACAAAGAAAACGGGAAAACCCTTTTCGGGGATCTGTGTGCCGGTTGCCATGGGGTTCATGGAACCGGGATCAAGGCGCCGTCGCTGAACGACCAGGTGTTCCTGAACGCAGCAACCAATGGTTTTCTCCTGGCCACGATCACCCTCGGGCGGGTTGGTACGGACATGCCGACCTGGGGGGATTCCACCAATCAGCACAGGGCGTTGTCTGCATCAGAACGGAATGATATTGTCGCGTTCATCCGCGGCTGGCAGAAAGTTCATCTACCTGTTTCAGATTAGGCGATTTTAAAGACGGAGTCAAGAACGGTGCCATCAACCCATTTGATGACAGCGACGACCTCATCGGTGAAGAGGGGTTTTTCGGGGGCGCCGCAGATCTGTTCCGCTTCCTGTTTCAGCTGTTCGATGGTCTTGATGGGCAGGGAACTTCCCTTCATCTTTTCTATCAGGTCGGTGCGGCGGGGATTGATGGCGATGCCGCGTTCAGTCACGATCACGTCGATCAATTCTCCCGGGCCGCAGAGGGTGGTCACTTCATCGCGGATCACCGGGATCCGGTCGCGGAAGAGCGGGATCGGCAGGATCACGGTTTTCCCGAAGAGGCAGTTCTGCCATCCGCCGATGCCGTGAAGCAGCAGCCCGTCGGAGTGGGTCACCACGTTGGCGTTGAAATTTACATCCACTTCCGTTGCACCGAGGATCACCACGTCGACCAGCGTGGAGAAATTTCCTTTTCCGTGGTAGTTGTAGCTGGTGAAGGGGCTTGTGTTCACGTGGGCCGGGTTGTCGCGCATGGAGCGGACGCCGTCAAGGTCGAAGGTCTGCCCGTCGAGGATGTAATCGACCAGCCCCTCTTCCATCATCCTGACCAGGTACTTGTTGCTGCCACCCCGGGCAAACCGGGCTTTCCATCCACGTTCGCGGAGGATGTCGGCGAAATAGATCCCGATGGAGAGGGAGGTTCCCCCGGCGCCGGCCTGGAAGGAGAAGCCGTCGTGGATGAGGCCGGCTTCGTCGCAGAACCGGGCGCTCCATTCGGCCAGGAGAAGCCGGTCGGGGCTTTTGGTGACCTCGGTAGTGCCGGAAACGATCTTCTCGGGGATGCCGATCTGGTCAAGGACAACCACATAATCAACGTAGTTTCCCTGGATCTGCCACGGGATGCAGGGGAAGGGCACGAGGTTGTCGGTTACGATAATCACTTTGTCGGCGTACTGGGAATCTCCCAGGGCAAATCCGAGGAGCCCGCAGGCAGCCGGGCCGTTCACCCCGTTGGCATTGCCGAAGGGGTCGGAGGAGGGAGCGGCGATCACGGCGATGTCAATATGGACATCTCCGTCCTGGATGGCCTGGTAGCGGCCTCCATGGGAGCGCAGCACCCCCAGTCCCTTCATCTTCCCTTCGGAGGTGAAGCGGCCGAGCGCCCCATTCATACTGCCTTCAATATGGTTGATCGTGCCATCCTCAAGGTATTTGATAAGGGGTTCGTGGCAGGGGAAGGAGGCGGAGGGGAACCACATGAGGTCTTTTATCCCGAGTTCTTTGGCCACATCGAAGATCTGCCCGGCCACCAGGTCGCCATTACGGAAATGGTGGTGGGTGGAGAGGGTCATGCCGTCTTTGAGGCCGCATTTGATCAATGCCTCTTTCAGGGATCCGACCACTTTGTTCCCGTCGTCAGGAAAATCGGCACAACTGACGATGGGCGGAGCAGCTTTATTACCGGCGGGTTTGTATTTTCCGATCCCCATGAAAGGGACAGCCGGCTTCCCGTTAATGACGGTTGGCACAATCCGGCCGGCGGCGTTGGTCACCATCTTGTCGTATTTACGCATAGTCTTCCCTCCAGTTTTGATCCAGTTTATTCAGTTTAACAGCGAGTTGGATGGTATTCAGGGCTCGTTTCACCACCGGCGGGTCGATCATCTTGCTCCCAAGGGCCACCACCCCAAGGTCTTTGGCTTCCGCTTCGTGGAAGGCGGCCACGATCTTCTTTGCCTTGTCAATTTCCTCGGCGGAAGGGGCGAAATTGTCGTGGATCACGCGGATCTGCCGCGGGTGGATGCATCCCATCCCGTCGAAGCCCATGGCTTTGGAACGGCGCACGTTCAGGGCCAGGCCCTCCATGTCGGCCACATCCGAGAAGACCGAATCGATCGGCTGGATACCGGCAGCCCGGGCGGCGTTGACCACCATGCTCCGGGCAAAGAAACTCTCGGTGCCTTCCGCCGTTCGACGTGTCCCGATGTCGGCAGTGTAGTCTTCCAGTCCGATGGCAAGGGCCACCACATTCTCGGCGGCTGAGGCAATCGGATAGGCGTTCATGACCCCCAGCGCACTTTCGATGATCGGCATGATCCAGATGGGGTTGGACAATGGATGCAGTTGCCCGATCTCCCGGATACGGGCGTTCACAGCATGCACCTGTTCAGGATGCTCGCATTTCGGGAGAAGGATGAGGTTCACGTTGTGGGGTACCACGAAGTCAAGATCGTCCAGCCCGCGCTCCCCCTGGTTGATCCGCACCATCCGCTCGGCCCCGTAAAAATCAATCCCCCGCAGGGCGTTTCTCACCAGGTAACGGGCTTCATTTTTTTTGTCGGGAGCCACGGCATCCTCCAGGTCGAGGATGATGCCATCAGGGCGGTGGATGCCGGCGTTGATCATCAGCGAAGGGGTGTTGCCGGGGAGGTAAAGCCGCGAAAAACGGTTTCGGTCGCGGGCCGTGCCATACCTGTTTTGCTCAAGCATCGGGATCAGGTGCTCTTTTTTTTCCGGATAGGCATTCCGAATGGCCGCTTCCAGCCGGGCTGCGATCACGGGAGACAATGCCCCGGAATCCTCAATTTTGATTAGGGCGTCCTGAATTGAAAAGAAGTTCAGGATAGCGAGGATCTCTTCGCGGATGGCCTTGCCATACATCACCTCCACTTTCGAGACAAGTTCCAGTTGGATACCCCCGGGGCCTCCGGGCGCCAGTTCGACAAAACAATCGGAACGCACTCCTTTACCTTTGTTCCCTGCAAATGCAACTTCTTCCATCGTCGTTTTTTTCGTTCTTGAAAAGCTGGTCAAAAGTAGTAATTTTGTATGTATCAATGCAGGACCTATGGCGAAAAGAGTTCGAAAAAAAGGGACCCGGAGAAGTTCCGTATCCAAAGGCTCAAAGCTGAAACGTTTCACCGGGAACATCTACGTCGCCATGATCCTGAAACTCATGGTGGCGCTGCTTTTGCTCTTTCTTTCCCGGTTGCTTTTCTATCTCTTCAACCTTCCCCATTTTCATTCACTCTCCATCCTTGACCTGTGCAGGATCTTCGCAGCCGGCCTGAGGTTTGACCTCTCAGCGCTTCTCCTGCTCAATGCCCCGTTCATCCTGATGAATATCCTTCCATTTAAGTTCCGTCATCATAAAGTCTATCAGGGATTTGCCAACGGATACTTCTACGTGATCAACAGCGTCGGGCTGCTGGTCAATTTCATCGATATCATCTACTTCCGGTTCACACTCAAACGGATGACCTCCGACATATTCAGTTTCCTGAAAGTGGGAGGGGATTTTGACAAGCTGATCCCGCAGTTCATTCATGATTTCTGGTACGTCTTGTTACTATGGATCGTTTTTGTCATCGTCCTGATCCTGGTTTGCCGCAGGATCAGCCTTGCCAAGGGGGTTCCCAAGTCAAAGGGATTCATCTATTACGCTGTTCACTCCATCCTGTTTGCGGTGATCGGGTTCCTGACCGTGATCGGTATCCGCGGTGGATTTCAGCTGCGTCCCATCGGCCTGGTCACCGCGGGGAAATATGCCGCCGTAAATGACGTCCCCCTCCTTTTAAACACGCCGTTTTCCATCCTGAAGACCTTTACCCATGAAAATCTGGACCACAAATCCTATTTTTCCTCCCCGCGTGAGATGGAGAAAGTTTTCACAGTGGTCCATTCAGGAAAGAAAACAGGATTTACACCGTACAACGTGCTGATCGTCGTGATGGAGAGTTTCTCGAGGGAGCACAGCGGATTTCTGAACAAGCAGCTTGACGGTGGGAAGTACCGGGGGTTCACGCCGGTACTGGATTCCCTCATCCAGCGGGGTACCTATTTTGAGGGGTTTGCCAACGGAAAGACCTCGATCGAAGGGATCCCGGCCGTGCTCTCCTCCATTCCCAGTCTGATGGAAGATGCCTTCACTCAATCCCCTTATGCCGGCGACCAGTACACCAGCATTGCCGGGTTGCTGAAGCCCAAAGGCTACACGTCGGCCTTTTTCCATGGAGGAACGAACGGCACCATGGGATTTGACGTCTACACCAAGACCGTGGGGTTTGACCTCTATTTCGGCCGCTCGGAATACAACAATGAAAAAGATTATGACGGGAAGTGGGGGATCCGGGATGACGAGTTCTTTCAGTATACGGCCCAGCGGATCAATGAACTGAAGCAGCCGTTTGTCGCAGCTTTCTTCTCCCTCTCTTCGCATCACCCCTATTTTGTTCCGGGGAAGTACCGCCACATGTTCCGCGAAGGCAAGCTTCCGATCCAGCAAAGCATCATGTACGCCGATTTTGCCCTGGGCCGCTTCATGGAGACCATCAGGCAGATGCCGTGGTACAAGCATACGATCATCGTCATCACGGCCGATCATACATCTGAAGGCTATTTCCCTTATTACCAGGGACCTGTCGGGCAGTATGCCATTCCCATCCTGATCCTCTTCCCCGATGAGAACCACCGGGGGATTTATCTTGAGACCGCCCAGCAGACGGACATTCTGCCCACCATTCTGAATTACATGGGGTATGACAGGGAATACATCGCGTTCGGTTCCGATATGCTGGATCCTTCGGCTCCCCATTTCTCCGTGCATTTCATCTCAGGGATTTACACCCTGATCAAGGGGGGGTATGCCCTGGATTTCAACGGCACCGAAAGCCTTTCGCTGCGGGAGGTGACGGAAGAAGGAAGGGGCAGCAGGAACCTCCTGCAAACCAATCCGGAGCTCCGCAAAGAGATGGAGACCTTTCTCAAAGCGGTCATCCAGCAGTATAACAACAGATTGATTGATAATAAGTTGACCGTCAGATGAACCAATCCGATCAACCAACCGTTGAAAAAATCGTCTTTGTTGTAAATCCTATTTCCGGGTCAGGACATCAGAAGGAGATCGGGAAATACATTGACAAGTACTTGGACAAATCGATGTATCATCCGGAGATCTTCTTTACGGAATCCAGGGGGCATGCCGTGGAGCTGGCCAGGCAGGCGGTACAGGAAGGCGCCGGCATTGTAGTGGCCGTGGGTGGTGACGGAACGGTGAACGAAGTCGGAAAAGCGCTCGTGGGCACCGCGACCGCGCTGGCGATCATCCCCACCGGATCAGGAAATGGATTGGCCCGCCATCTGGGGCTTCCCATGAATTTCAGAAAGTCCATACTGGCGATCAACGGAGGCAACAGGAAGCGGATCGATACGGCTACGATGAACGGCTCTTTTTTTATCAATATGGCAGGAGTGGGGTTTGATGCGCATGTGGCCCGTAAATTCGACGCGGCGGATAAGCGGGGATTTATCTCCTATCTCTCCATATCCACCTCATCCTACAAGCATTACAAACCCAAGAAATACAAGATCCGGGTCGACGGGAAGCTGTTCAAGCGAACGGCGCTGCTGGTAAGTTTTGCCAATTCGAGCCAGTTTGGGAGTAACACCACCATTGCCCCGAAAGCCTCCCTGGATGACGGGTTGATAGATGTCTGTATCCTGAGAAAACTTCCTTTCTGGAAAATTGTCCTTCTGTCACCACTCGTTTTCATGAAAAAATTCGATAAAACCCCCTACCTGGAGATCATTCAGGGCAGGGAGGTGCTGGTGGAACGAAAGAAAGGAAAATATGTCCACCTCGACGGGGAACCGGGAAAAGAGAATAAAACCTTTTCTGTTCAGGTTCATCCCTTATCTTTGCAGGTAATTGTCCCAAAATGATTGATATGATGTATGCAATGGTTCCGGGATCATTCAGTGAAAAATTGAAGCAGGCACTCCTCGACTTGGGTATCAGTGAATCTGCCTCGGGATACCTGGTGGAATTTTCATCTTTGATCCTGATCTTTCTCTCTTCGGTGGTTGTCTATTACATTGTCAAGTTCATTGTAAACCGGGTATTGAAGAGGCTGGTTGAGCGATCGGCCAGCAAGTGGGATGACCATCTTTACGAACAACGGGTGTTTACCCGCCTGGCCCTCTTGATCCCGGCACTCGTGGTGAATGTGAGCCTCGAAATGCTGATCCCTTCCCATCCCGTCGCCGTCAAGTACATCCAGATGGGGGTCAGCCTCTACATTGCCTTTATCATCATGCTGGTTTTGGTCTCCTTTCTGAATGCGGTCCAGAAGATCTATCAGGAGTTTGATGTCTCGGACTTCAAACCGATCAAAGCCTATATTCAGATCGGAAAGATCATCATCTTTGTGGTGGGTGGGATCATCATGATCTCGATCCTCGTCGGGAAATCCCCGATCACCATGTTAGCCGGTCTGGGGGCGATGTCGGCCATTATGATGCTGGTCTTCAAGGACAGCCTGCTGGGGTTGGTGGCCGGGATCCAGCTCTCTGCCAACAGGGCGCTGCAGATCGGCGACTGGATCACGGCGCCGAAGTTCAATGCTGACGGGACCGTCTTTGATATTTCACTGGTCACGGTGAAGGTCAGGAATTTCGACAATTCTGTCAGCCTGCTCCCCACTTACTCCCTGATCACCGATTCGTTCACCAACTGGAGGAGTTTTGCCCAGGTGGGGGGAAGACGGATGAAACGCTCCTTTCTGGTGGATGTCAGAACCATAGAACCCGTCACCCCTGACCTGTTGGAGCAACTTCGGTCGGGGGGAATCGACAGCGCACGCTTTCATGTTGAAGAACAAGATCTGACAAACCTTGGCCTTTTCAGGAGTTATCTCGCGTTTTATCTCAGGAACCAACCGATCATCAACCAGGAAGCCACCCTGATGATCCGCCTCCTTCAGCCGGCGGAGAACGGACTTCCTGTTGAGGTGTATGCATTTTACAACTCTCCTGATTGGGTTGCCTTTGAGAATTTCCAGTCGGCCTTCCTTGAACACGTTTATGCCGCCCTGCCCAGTTTTGGTTTGAAAGCGTTTCAACGGATCAGCAATGTGCTCCCCGATTTAGAGCCCACCACCCCAAAAAAATAATTTATGAAACAGCCGGTCCATCTTTGTCATGCAAGAAGGTCATTGATGATCTTCTTTTTCAGTGCTTTCCTCTTCCTGGGGGCAGCGCCGTGTTATTCCCAGTCCGATACGATATCACCGGAAAAGAAGAGTAAATTCTCAGAATTTCTCAACCATTTTGATATGACGGTTTACGTGGACGCTTATTATAACCGGGTTCTCAACCGACCGTCCGGGGATACTGTCAACATCCTTGATTTTGCCAGCAACTGTCCCTTTGCTGACGAATTCAGGTTGAATGTCGTCAGCCTCTGGCTTTATTACAATTCAAAGAACGCAAGAGGGAAAGTTGAGTTGCAATGGGGCGATGTCCCCAACCTGTTGACGGATCCCGATGTTCAGTTCATCAAATACATGAAGCGGGCGGAATTTGGATTCAGGCTTTACAAGACCCTGTGGATCGATCTGGGTTACCAGTACAACCCGATCGGGTATGAATCCTCTTTTCCCATCCGCAATCAGTTGAGCACAGTGACGGTTGGAGGTTATTATGAGGTCGGGAACTTTTTAGGGGTCAAGCTCTCTGCCCAGCTGACCCCCTCATTTTTTTTGGGGGCTTACATCGGCAATCCGTACACCCTGGCCTACGGGCATAACAGAAGGCTTTTTGCAGGATTATTTATGGCTTACAGTTACAAGGACCTGTTCACGATCAATTACAACAACCTCATGGGTTCATCCGATCTGGCAACCGAGCAGCTCGATCATATCGGCATGTACAACAACCTTTATGTCACGGTCACCCCAACCAAGAAATTATTGCTGGTGGGTGAGTGTGATTTTGGCTGGGAGAACGACAAAGGGTTTCCTGACACTACGAAGACTGCTTACGGTGTCTCGGGTTTCCTGCAGGTCACTTACCAGTTCACCAAATGGTTTGCCGCCTCTCTTAGAGGGGAGTTTTTCAACGATCCGGACGCCCTGATGTCAAAACTCTATGCGTATGACGGAAAACTGAGGGGGTTGCTGACATACGGCGGGACGGTCGGTGTGCAATTCACCCCTATAAAGAATTCGTATCTCAGGGCTGAGTATTCTTACCTGACGGCTGACAAGGGGAATCTGATCTTTCTCAGCAACCTGACCCAACAGAGGAACCTGTTGACTTTTACCGCCGGGTACAAATTTGGATTTTTTCATTAATATCAATCATAATCTGACACAACTATGGCATTTAACCTGAGAAACCGCAATTTTTTAAAACTGCTTGATTTCACGCCGCAGGAGATCCGGTTTTTACTTGATCTCTCCTTAGACCTGAAAAAAGCGAACTATGCAGGAACCGAGCAGCAACTGCTCAAAGGGAAGAACATTGCCCTGATCTTTGAAAAAGCCTCTACGCGCACCCGCTGCGCTTTTGAGACGGCAGCTTACGACCAGGGTGCCCGGGTCACCTACCTGGGGCCTGAGGGCTCCCATATCGGGAAAAAGGAGACGATGAAGGATACGGCCAGGGTATTGGGCCGCATGTACGACGGGATTGAGTACCGCGGATTCGGCCAGGCCATTGTGGAGGAGCTGGCTGCCTATGCAGGGGTTCCGGTATGGAACGGGCTGACCAATGAATTTCATCCCACGCAGATCCTGGCCGATTTCCTGACCATGACAGAGCATTCCGACAAACCCCTTCATGCCGTTTCGTTTGTTTATTGTGGCGATGCCAGGAACAACATGGGGAATTCCCTGATGGTCGGCGCAGCAAAAATGGGGATGGATTTCCGGGCCTTTGCGCCTAAAAAATACTGGCCAGAGGAGACACTCGTAGCACAATGCCGTGCCATAGCCGGCACAACCGGTGGAAAAATAACACTTACCGAGAAAATTGAGGAAGCTGTGAAGGGGGTGGACTTTATTTATACCGACGTGTGGCTCTCCATGGGGGAGGCCAAAGAGCTATGGGATGAGCGGATCAGGGAGATGCTTCCTTTCCAGGTGAACAGGGCGATGATGGACAAAACCGGAAATCCGAAGGTGAAGTTCATGCATTGTTTGCCGGCCTTTCACAACAAGGATACCGAGGTGGGTTTTGAGATCTTCAAGAAATACAAACTCGACGGACTGGAAGTGACTGAAGAGGTCTTCGAATCCCCGGCATCCATTGTGTTTGATGAGGCGGAGAACCGGTTACATACCATCAAGGCCGTGATGGTCGCCACCCTGGGGGCTTAGTTTATCGGAAGCACTTTTCCGTGTTCACATTTCAATGTCCGGGAAGGATATTTCTCGAACATGGCGTAATTGTGCGTAGCCATCAGAACGGCCCGCCCGGTCTTTGAGATATCCATCAGCAGGCTGATGATCCCTTCCGAGCTCTCGGGGTCGAGGTTTCCTGTAGGTTCATCCGCCAGGATTATCTCGGGGTCATTCACCAGGGCCCGGGCAATCGCCACGCGCTGTTGCTCCCCTCCCGAGAGTTGGTGAGGCATTTTATTTCCCTTGGTTTGCAAACCCACTTTGGCCAACACCTCCTGAAGGCGTTTTGTCATCAGCAGGGAGTCTTTCCATCCGGTGGCATGCATCACAAACTGAAGGTTCTCATTCACCGTGCGATCCATCAGCAACTGGAAATCCTGGAAGACGATCCCCAGTTTCCTTCTCAGGAAGGGGATCTCATGCCTGCGGATCTTGCGCAGATCGAACCCGGCAACACCTGCCGTGCCCGCTCTCACCGGCAGTTCGGCATAGAGGGTTTTCATCAGGCTGCTTTTCCCTGTTCCGGTTCGCCCGATGAGGTAGACAAACTCTCCCCGGCTGATGGTCAGTGAGACATTGGCAAGGATCAGGTTTTCGTTCTGGTAGACAGATACTTTATCCAGTATGATGATCAGGTCGCCGGGCATAGTGAAGCTGTTTTACAGGGCAAAGGTAGCCAACAGGGATCAGACTTCCAGTTTTTGGATCTTTCCATAAGGCAACTTTTTTGCCAGTTCAATGATTTCATCCTGTTTGTCTGTCAGGTTGCACCGGGTCAATGCGCGCCGCGGGTTATTGATCCTGAAATAGGCCACGAGGGTGAAATTGTCATCCCTGATCTGGATAAAGTCGGGGATGGCGGTCGTTCCTTGTATCTTAACAATGTACATATCAGATTGTTCTTTGCCGGAGGGCTTCAAACAGGATCACCCCGGAAGCCACGGAAACGTTCAGTGAATTGATCTCTCCCGCCAGGGGGATCATGACCTTTTCATCACAAAGTTCCAGGATCTCCTTTGAGATCCCCACACCCTCCGATCCCAAAACAAGCACCAGTGGAAGGGTCAGGTCGGCCGAGGTGTAGTTCACACTTCCTTTCTCTGTGGCAGCGATCACCTTCAAACCACTCTCCTTCATATAGGCCAGGGTCTCCCTGATGCCGGAGGTGCGGCACACCGGTATGCTGTAGAGAGCGCCCGCCGAGGTTTTGATCGCCTCCGCGTTGATCATGGCCGAGCCTTTCAGCGGGATCACGAGGGCATTGACACCGGCGCATTCGGCCGTACGTGCGATGGCGCCCATGTTCCTCACATCGGTGATGCCATCGAGAAGCAGGATCAGGGGAATTCTGCCTTGTTCATAGAGCCATGGAAGGATCTCTTCAATTTTCTGATAGGAGATCTCCGTGACGTACGCGATCACCCCCTGATGATTCTGCTTTGAAAGGCGGTTCAGCTTTTCCGTTGGTACAAACTGGAACGGGATCTCCAGTTCCCTGACCAGGTTAAAGAGTTCGCGGAAAGCTTCCCCTTTCAGGTTTTTCTGCAGCAAGACCCGGTCAATCTCTTTGCCCGATTTGATCGCCTCAATCGTCGGGCGTATCCCGAAAATAAACGGATCTTTTTTCATTCATCTTCAGTATTATCAACCAATTGTGAAGGAAGCTCCTTGTTGGATTTCGCTCCCAGCTCACGGATCCTTTCCGCCCGTCTGACCAGGTTGCCTTTTCCTGTGGAGAGTTTATTCATGGCCAGGTCATAACTTCTGTGGGTGGCATCCAGTTTGGAGCCGATATCGGTCAGGTCGTTCACAAAACCCGCCAGCTTGTCCAGCAGCTCACCGCTTTGCCGGGCGATCTCCTGCGCATTTTTATTCTGGTTTTCCACCCGCCAGAGGTTGGAGATCATCCGGAGGGCCGCGATGAGGTTGGTGGGACTGATCAGCAGCACGCGTTTCTCGTAGGCGAAATTCCACAGTCCGGGTTCTCCCTGCATCGCCACGAGGTAGGCAGGTTCCACCGGAAGGAACATCATGACGAAATCGAGGCTCTTCAGCTGATAGAGATCCTGGTAATTTTTGGCGCTGAGTTCATTCACGTGGTTTTTCACCGAGAGCAGATGGTCACGCAGGGCCGTTTCCTGCTCCTCTTTGGATTCGGCCGAGGCAAACCGTTCATAAGCAGTCAGAGAGACTTTCGAATCGATGACGATGTGCCTGTCGCCCGGGTAGTTGACCACCACATCCGGCTGAAGTCTTCTTCCGTCGTCCGAAACATAGGATTGCTGAACCACATATTCCCGCTCTTTCGTCAACCCTGATTTCTCGAGGATGCTCTCCAGGATGATCTCCCCCCAGTTGCCCTGGGCTTTCGACTGGCCCTTGAGGGCGTTGGTGAGGTTGGTTGCCTCACGGCTGATCTGCTGGTTCAGCTCGGCCAGGTTTTTGATCTCCCGGCCGAGGGAAAAACGTTCTTTCGACTCCTTGTCGTAAGTCTCTTCCACCTTTTTCTCGAAGTTGCGGATCTTTTCACCCAACGGCTTCAGGATCTCATCCAGGCGGACCGAATTCTGTTCCGTGAATTTCTTTGTCTTTTCCTCAAGGATCTCATTGGCGAGGTTCTTGAACTCCACCCTGAATTTTTCCTGAAGTTGCTCCATCCCGGCCTTTTGTTCGTCGAATTTTTCCATGAGGGACTTGAGCTCTGTCTCTTTCTGGGCCAGCTCCCGGCTCAGTTCAAGGATCGTGTTGCCTTTGAATTCAGCTTCTCGCGTAAGCTCCTGGAGCTGTTCGGTGAGCCAGAGCCCCTTCTCCTCCGCCACTCGTTTTGCGGAGGTAGCTTCATCCAGCCGGGCAGAAAGTTCATTTATCTGCCGGCCCTCATCCGGTGTGGCAGGATGACTCAGCTTGCGGAGGATCAGGATGATCCCGGCGATCAGCACAAGGGCAACGAAACCAATCAGGTATTCCAGCATGGGTATCGGATAACATTCTGTTGTTGTAAAAGTACAAATTAATATTTTTGTCGGGAGATGAAAATTGGCATTCTTTCCGACACCCATGGCTACCTACATCCCCGTCTTCTTCATTTTTTCAGGGAGGTGGATGAGATCTGGCATGCCGGGGATATAGGGAACCTGGCGACTTACCGCACCCTGGAGGCCTTCAAGCCCCTCCGGGCAGTCTACGGCAATATCGACGGGCAGGAGCTGCGCGCGGTTTGTCCAAACTATCTGGCCTTTCAGGCTGAGTCGGCCAATGTGTGTATCAACCATATTGGCGGCTATCCAGGACGGTACGACAACGAGGCGCTGGCACTGATCCGGCAAAACCGGCCCAACCTCTTCATCTGCGGCCATTCCCATATCCTGAAAGTCCAGTATGACCAACGTCACCACCTGTTATACATCAATCCGGGAGCGGCAGGGAAATATGGTTTTCATCAATCCATTACTGCCGTCAGGATGGTGATTGAAGGAAAGGATTTCAGGGATATGGAGGTTCTTGATATACCGAGAAGTTAGAAGCGGACAGGCGGACAGGCGGACAAGCGGACAAGTGAGTAAAGGCAGATGGGAGATGTCGGATGCAGGATGCCGGATACCGGATGGGAGAGATGAAGCGAAAATGAAGCGAATACCGACGGAATACCGAAGGAAAGCGTCGCGAAAACCAAACAATGACCTAAGAGGGCTGTTGACTGATAGGAGATGGGGGATATCAGATGGGAGATAGGAGATGAATTGCCGTCAGCTTTAGCTGACGGGTTAAGGAGGATAAACAATTTGGGCTTCAACCCAAAATTTGGGGCTAAAGCCCAGGATTATAACCGCTTACCCCAACCGTCCCTTAAAAGGGACGGCAATTCATCCGGCCTCTGGTATCCGGATTTCTTCTTCCTCATTCCTCCTTCCTCATTCCTCCTTCCTCCTTCCTCATTCCTCCTTCCTCATTCCTCCTTCCTCCTTCCTCATTCCTCATTCTTCCTGTCCGCCTGTCCGCTTGTCCGCTGGTTATCTCAATCTGTCGGAGGCTTTCACCAGCGCTTCGTCTTTCCGGATAAAGCGGTTAGCCAGGATCAGGAAAACCAGCGTGATCAGCGGGAAAAAAATACCTGCCTGGTAGGATGGTTCATTTAGTGTCAGTTTGGTGATCTTATTGGCATAGATCAGAAACACCAGTACGATGAAGGTAATGTTGAGCAGGATGGTGAAGGCCACCAGTCGTAACTGGTTGATCCTGTTTTTAAAAAGGAAAATGGTGACCAGGGTGAGGAGGAGTGATGCGCCGGCACAGATCCAGAGCGGGGAGGTGAACCAGATGGAGGTGACCAGTTTCGGGTCGGGGTCCATTGATCTGAAGTCGGTGGTGAACAACTTGAAATTCCCGTTGATCCCGTTGATGCTGTCGTAGAAATCAGCCAGGGGGAAAAAAAAGACCAGCGCTCCGGATACAAGCGCCAGGAACAGAAAGAGGGTCTGGATACGTTGGATCATGGCAGAAAGGTTGACTATTGTTTGTTATGCGAAATTAGGAAAGAAACTCAATTTTTTTGTAATATAAGCAATATTAATTATATTTGCACCGAATTTTATTCCCGTAATTTTCTCTAAAACCATTTCAGTTCTTTCTTATACCCATTTCAAGGTTAACAGTTTTATTTCCGAAAGGTCTTTCCCAAGGAGACCTCAAAACAAAACAAACATTCAATGTACGACATTATTTCCCTCGACAGTAAAGAGCTGTCGGAGATTCGTGAGATTGCCAAATCCATGAACATTCCCAAGGTGGAAAAGCTGGAGAAGCAGGAGTTGATCTATAAGATCCTTGATCACCAGGCGCTGAACCCTTCGCAGGAAGAGATCGCAAACGAAAAGCGAGAGACCAAGCGGGGCAGGGGGCGTCCGCCAAAAAATGCCCGTCCGAGAAAAGAGGCCCCCAAACCCGACAACAAACCCAAGCCTCCACAGGAGCACCAGGCCAAAGGACCGAAAGAGCGGCCGGCTGAACACAGAAAAGAGTCGCACGTCATCCCGGAACCGAAGCCTGCCGTAGTAAAAGATACCAGCGACATGCCGGCGGCCGCTGAGCCGGTGGCTGAAACCGTGGATATGGTAAAGGATGAACCCCTGGTGAACCAGGAGGTCGCACCGGTTCAGTCTCCGGAAGGGGAGAAACACCGCGACCATCCAAAGAAGCATGTACCTGAACGCCATCGCGAGGAGTACACCTTTGAGTTCGAAGGGATCATCAGCACCGAGGGGGTCCTGGAGATCATGACCGACGGGTATGGATTCCTTCGCTCGTCTGATTACAATTACCTGAGTTCTCCTGACGACGTTTATGTTTCGCAGTCGCAGATCAAGTTATTCGGGTTGAAGACAGGGGACACGGTTCGCGGGACCATCCGTCCGCCCAAGGAGGGGGAGAAGTATTTCCCCCTGATCAAGGTGGAGCTGATCAACGGAAAAAAGCCGGAAGATGTGCGCGACAGGATCCCGTTCGATTTTCTCACCCCTCTCTTCCCGATGAAGAAGTTCAGGCTGACCGGTCATTCCGAATCGACCATCTCCACACGTATTATCGATATGTTTGCTCCGATCGGGTTCGGTCAGCGCGGCTTGATCGTGGCGCAGCCGAAAACCGGTAAGACGGTGCTGCTGAAAGAGATCGCCAACGCCATTGCGGCCAACCATCCCGATGTCTACCTGATCGTGCTGCTGATCGACGAACGTCCCGAGGAGGTCACGGATATGGCACGCAGCGTTCGCGGTGAAGTGATCTCTTCCACTTTCGACGAACCGGCCGAGCGCCATGCCCGGATTTCAAACATTGTCCTCGAAAAGGCAAAACGGCTGGTGGAATGCGGACACGATGTAGTGATCCTGCTTGACTCCATTACGCGTCTTGCCCGTGCATACAACACCGTGGCCCCGGCGTCCGGCAAAGTGCTGTCGGGCGGTGTGGAGGCCAACGCGCTGCAGAAGCCCAAACGCTTTTTCGGGGCAGCCCGTCAGATCGAACACGGCGGATCCCTGACGATCATCGCCACGGCGCTGATCGACACCGGATCGAAGATGGACGAAGTGATCTTCGAGGAGTTCAAGGGAACCGGAAACATGGAGCTGCAGCTTGACCGGAAGCTTTCCAACAAGCGGATCTGGCCTGCGGTGGATATCGTGGCTTCAAGCACACGCCGCGAGGATCTCCTTTTAGAGAAGGATGTCCTCGGCCGTATCTGGATCCTGCGCAACCACCTGGCCGACATGAACCCGCTGGAGGCGATGGAATTCCTCAAGGAGAAGATGAAATTCACCGATACCAATGAGGAGTTTCTGATCTCGATGAATAGCTAGGAAGCGAAATAGCGAAATAGCGAAATGGCGAAATAGCGAAATGGCGAAATAAAGAGGGGAGAGGTTATTTTGAGAGTGATCTCAAATCAATCCCGTCGAAGTTTCCGGAGCTCATCATAAGGTAGATCGTTTCTTCTTTTGGCAGTTCCGATAATCTTTCCGTTAATTTTTCAGAATCACTGAACACCTCCAATCCGGGCTGGTTAAAACCGGCCTGGACCTGTTGAGGCGTGACGGGAGGCAACCGTTTCAGCTGAACGGCATGGGGGTTGAAGTAGACGATGGCATGGTCGGCTTCCTTCATCGTTCCATCGTAACGGGGGAGGAATGCTTCACTGAGGCTGCTGTAGGTGTGCAGTTCCAGGCAGGCCACCAGGGTGCGGTGGGGGAACTGTTCCCTGACTGCCCCGACGGTGGCTTTCACCTTCGAGGGGGCGTGGGCAAAATCTTTGTAAAGTGAGAAGCTCCCTTTTTGTACAAGCAGTTCCAGGCGTTTTGAAGCACCGGAGAAAGTGGAGATGGCCTGGTAAAAAGAGGGATCCCCTATCCCGAGTTGGCGGCAGACCAGTCGGGCGCCATTCAGGTTCATCAGGTTGTGTTTCCCGAAAAGCCGGACAGGGAGATCTCCTGCAGGGGTGATCAGACGGGTGACGCCATCGGCAACCCGGTAATCCGGCGTGCCGTAAGGGAACCGGCTGAGGTCATCCCGCCCTTCCCGGCATATCTTTTGCAGCACGGGATCTTCGTCACAGAAAACAAGACTGCCTTTCGGAGTGATCAGGCGGATGAACTCCCTGAACTGCTCCACGTAATTCTCCCAGGTGGGGAACACGTTGATATGGTCCCACGCCACTCCGCTCAGGAGGGCAATATCCGGATGGTAGAGATGAAATTTCGGCCGGGGATCAAGGGGAGAGGTCAGGTACTCATCTCCTTCGATGATCATAATCCGGGCCTGTTCACTCAGTTTTACCATTACGTCGAAGCCTTCGAGCTGAGCGCCAACCATGTAATCACAATCGATCCCGAGCTCCCGGAGAACATGCAGGATCATGGCGGTGATGGTGGTTTTGCCGTGACTGCCGCCGATGACCACCCTGGTTTTCTCTTTCGATTGTTCATAGAGGTATTCAGGATAGGAGAAGATGGGGATGCCGAGCTCTCTGGCCCTGAGCAGTTCGGGATTATCGGCTTTGGCATGCATGCCGAGGATGACGGCATCGAGGCCAGGGTGGATCCGCCCCGGATCCCAACCCTCTTCCTTTGGAAGAATCCCTGCCGCGGCCAACCGGCTTCTGGAGGGTTCGAAAATCTCATCGTCCGACCCGGTGATCCTGTATCCTTTCCGGTGCAGGGCCAGGGCCAAGTTGTGCATGGCGCTGCCGCCTATCGCGATAAAATGGAGCTTCATGGCAAGAGATAAAATCCAAAATTACGATTAATTAACCTTTCCGGTGTTGCAGGGGATAGGGGGAATTTAGTAATTTCACAGATCAAATGGATGGATGTTGATCATGAAGAACAAGATAGAGAGCTATCTGAAGGAGACGGGATCGCTTTCGGCGGCAGCGCTGATGGAATATTTAATAGACCGGCATCCCGGAAAGGTGGCCCTGAGCAGCAGTCTGGGTGCCGAAGACCAGGTGCTGACCCACCTGCTGGCCGGCATCGGAAAACCCTTCAAGCTGTTCACCCTGGATACCGGAAGGCTGTTTCAGGAGAGTTACGACCTGCTTGAGATCACCCGCCAACGTTACCGGCTCCCTTTTGAACTCTACTTTCCCGATGCAGGCCAGGTGGAGAAGATGGTAAAGGAGAAGGGGATCAACCTTTTTTACGACAGCGTTGAGAACCGGAAATTATGCTGCCATATCCGCAAGATTGAACCGCTGCACCGGGCCCTGGAGGGGATGGAGATCTGGATCACCGGGTTGCGGAGGGAGCAGTCGGTCACCCGGGAGGAAACACCGATCCTGGAGTGGGATGACGGGCTGAAGCTGATCAAAGCCAACCCCCTGATCGATTGGACCGAGCAGGATCTGTGGAATTTCATCCGGGAACATAAAGTGCCCTACAATACGCTTCACGACCGCGGTTTCCCCAGCATCGGGTGTCTGCCCTGCACCCGGGCGATCCTTCCCGGGGAGGATCTCCGTGCCGGTCGCTGGTGGTGGGAGCATCCCGATTTAAAAGAGTGTGGAATCCATCTTCCCAAGAAATAATTATGAATACGATCGATCTCATTCAATTTGGTAATCAGTTTCGGGAGGAATATGACCATCCGACAACCATTTTCCAGGACGACGGGCACAGCATTCACTGGTTAGGCGTTCCGGAAGCCACCGCCTGCCGGTCCAACACCTATCTGATTGTTGATCATGATGAAGCCATCCTGGTGGATCCGGGCGGCGTGGGCCATTTCGAGTTTATCCGGAACCGGGTTGCCCAGATCCTTCCGCCGCAACGGGTGACTGGGCTGGTACTGTCGCGTCCCGATCCGGATGTGGCAGCCTCCTTCCCCCTTTGGGTGGAGCTGAATCCTGCAGTCAACGTGTTTACCTCTTCCCGGGCGCTTCCGCTGTTGAACCATTACCGGGATTGGGATTTCAACTCGGTCAATGTGATCGATCATCCCGAGTTCCAGTTCATCTCAGGAAGGAGTGTCCGGTTCATCCCTTCACCCTTCCTTCCCTCACCGGGGGCTTTCACCACCTGGGACCCCTTCTCAAAATTTCTTTTTTCCGGGGCGGTCTGGTCAGCCGTGGATATCGAATGGACGCTGGTGGTGGAAGAGTTCAGGAAGCACCAATTGAAGCTGAATCTTTACCATCTTGATGTAATGGCATCGGGAAAGGCTGCCCGGGGCTTTGCCGAACGGATCAAAGGCATGGAGATCCATGCCATCCTGCCGAATCACGGCAGCATCATTCCCGCCCCGTTCGTGCCGATGGCCATCGATTATCTGAAGAGGCTGAACTGCGGCACCGATATCATGTATCCCACCATTAATTGACAGTCACCATGTCGGAAGAGCTCAACAAACGTATCAGGGAGCTGGAAGAGAGGATCAGCCTCCTTTCGTCAGCCACGGAACAATGGGACCACCTGCAGCAGATCTACCTGGATTCCCATGCCAGGCTTCAGGAGAGTGAGGCATCCTGCCGCGAGATCAAAGAGAGGCTGGAACGTGCCATGAGAGCGGGCAACCTTGCCTGGTGGGACTGGGATAATAAAACTGATGTGATCCGGTATGATCCCTCGTTGGCCCGGATGCTTGGCAAGGAGGCGGAAGAGCTTCCTCAGCTGTTCAGGGAGATGGTAAAGCTGATCCATCCGGATGACCACGAGGATTTCATCAACCGGCTACAGAAGCATGTTAGCGGTGAAGGGGGCTATTATGAAGCGGAATTTCGCTTACAAAGTAAAGATGGCCAGTGGAAATGGTTCTACGACCGGGGAAAGGTTATGGAGAAGGATATCATGGGGAATCCTCTCACACTGTCAGGCGTACTGCTGGATATTACCGATCGCAAACTGGCTGAAAAAGAACTGTTGGAGGCAAGAAACCTCGCCGATGCATCCAGCAAGGCGAAGAGCCTCTTCCTTGCCAATATGTCGCATGAGATCTACACCCCTCTTGCAGGGGTGGTGGGCATGGCGGATATTCTGAAACAGTCGGGACTGGCAGACGAGCAGCTCGAATACATCAACATCATCGTCAATGCCGCCTCCAACCTGATGTCGGTGCTGAACGACATCATGGAATATATCAAGGCGGAAAACAAAAAGATCGAACTGGTTGTGGTCCCTTTGGCCATCACACACCTGATGCAGGAGGTCGAGCCGGAGATACTGGATCGTTGCCACGACAAGGGGCTGGAGCTGCTTACCTATATCGATCCGCAGATCCCTGATTTTGTGATAGGTGACCCAAGAAGGGTGCGGCAGCTGTTGCAGATCTTCATCCATAACGCGATCAAATTTACGGAGAGGGGCAGGGTAGTCATTGCCATAGAATTTGCCGGATGGGATGAAGAGACGATCCGGATCCGTTTCAGGATCACCGATACCGGGATCGGAATCCCGGCGAATGAACTGGGGAACCTGTTCCGCTCCTTTACCCGGGTCAACACCAAGATCGGGAAATATGGCGGAAGCGGGCTGGGGTTAGCCATTGCAAAATATCTCATTGAACTGATGAACGGGACGATTGAGGTGGAGAGTACCGAGGGGGAGGGATCGATGTTTGCCTTCACCGTTGAATTTGACCGGCTCACCGAGCAGGAGTCCCACCTGGATGCATCAGAGATCAAGGGGAGCCGTATGTTACTGGTGGATCCCGACCAGGTCAGAAGGAATGTCATCAAAGACTACCTGCTGGTGTGGGATTGTGAGGTGGAAGAGGCCGACTCCATTCCTCAGGCACTGGATCAGGTAAAACACAAGCTTCAGGTGAAGAAGCCCTTCGACATGACCATCATCGAATACGGATCATTTGCCGGAGATCCGGAGCTGTTTTTCAAACAGCTGGATCAGCCGGAATGGGCGAAGTCTTCCCCGCTGCTTATCGCGGCAAGAAACCAGCCGCTCCTGGATGAACTGATCCGAAAAGCGGGATTCAGGGCCGTGTTGCTCCGTCCCTTTATTCCCGGGCAGTTGATCGAAGCGATCAGGGATACGGTCAACGGGAAAAGCCGGGAGCTGAAGAAGATCGGGGAGAGCCCCTCCCGGGAGGGATCCGCATCGGCGAGTAAAAAGCTGAAGGTCCTCCTGGTGGAAGACAACCTGATCAACCAGCGGGTGGCATTGGTTACAATTAAAAAGCTGGGCCATGAGGTGGTGCTTGCCGAAAATGGCAAAGAGGCTATAGAGTTGTTTCAGCCCGGAAAATTCGACCTCATCCTGATGGATATCCTGATGCCGGAGATGAACGGTCTGGAGGCGACGAAGATGATCCGTGAGATGGAATCCCAGGGAAAAGCAGATCCGGTCCACATCTGCGCCATCACGGCCAATATCAACAAGGAGGATGAGGATGCCTGCTACGAAGCGGGCATGAACAGCTATATCACCAAGCCATTCCGGCTGGAGGAGCTGAATGCCGTTCTCAGTAAATGCTGATTCTCAGGTAAACCGGATCGCCCTGATCGGGGAGATCCGGGTGATGATCATCGAGGGGATGATCAGGATCAGGAAACAGACCAGCAGGGTTCCCAGGTTCAGCAGCACGATGTGCCAGCCGTTCAGGTAGATCGGTACATAGGCCATGTAGTAGGACTCCTGCGGCAGGGTCACCAGTCCGAAATGCAGTTGCAGCAGCGAAAGTCCGAAGCCTGTGAGGTTTCCGAAGAGCATGCCGGTCCCGATGATCACGACGGACTGAAAGAGAAAGATCTTCCGCACCGAGCGGTTGGTCATCCCCAGGGCTTTCAGGATGCCGATGGTGCCGGTCCGCTCCAGGATCAGGATCAGCAGAGTGGAGATCATGGTGATGCCGGCTACCAGGATCATCAGGATCAGGATGATCAGCACGTTGATGTCCTGCAGGGAGAGCCAGTCGAAGAGCTGCGGATAGAGTTGCTTGATGGTGGAGGCGTCCAGACTGAAGCCGATATTCTGGTAAACCTCCTTGCCGATCCTGTCAATGTCGTTGAAGTCGTTGATCAGGATCTCGATCCCGCCAACCTCATCGTCATTCCAGTTGTTCAGCCGGCGGATATGATGAAGGTCCCCAAGCACGTAGATGTTGTCAAACTCCTCCAACCCGGTTTCATAGATCCCGGCAATGGTGAATTTACGGCCAAGGACATGATTGCCGGAGATAAAATACATCCTCAGATCATCGTTGAGCTTCAGGTTCAGCAGATTACAGAGTTTTCGGGAGATGATCACCTCGTCCGTACGTCCTGTATCCGATGGCTGAATATGCCGTCCCTCCTTGATCTTGCTGTCGAAGAAGGACCAGTCGAAATCGCTCCCGATCCCTTTGAAGACAACTCCCTGGATCTGATCCTTTGTCTTGATCATTCCCGCCTTGGTGCCAAAAACCTGAGTATGCCTGATCCCGTCTACGTGCTGAAGGGTGGAGATCAATTCCTGTGTCGTGCGGATCGGTTTCGGCTCGAATGAGGGATTTTCCTCGAAGCTGGTGATCTGGATATGCCCTCCGAAGCCGATCACCTTCTCCCGGATCTCCTTCTGAAAGCCGCTCAGGATCGCAATGGAGAGGAACATCACCGACAATCCCAGGGCGATGCTGATGATGGCGATAACGACGATCGGCCTGGAGAACCTGGCCTGGTTGCGGGCCATCATCCGGTTGGCCATGAAGAGTTCAGTATTCAAGGAAGATCGGATTGGTGAAACAAAAATAGTAAATTTGTGGGGACAAGCGGACATGTGAAATAGCGAAAAGCGAAATAGCGAAATAGCGAAAAGCGAAAAGCGAAAAGCGAAAAGCGAAAAGCGAAAAGCCAATAGCCCATAGCGAATGATTAAGATTCACCGAATTGGAATTATATCCCTGGTTGCGATCATTTCCTTGATCTCGTGGAACGCTGTGGCACAGGTGATTACAGGGGCGGAGCAGCCCGGGGAGTGGCTGCCGTTGCTGAGGGGGAAGCGGATTGGGGTGGTGGCCAATGCCTCCTCCGTGGTGGGAAGGGTCAACACGGTGGATACGCTGGTGGCTTCAGGGTGTGAGGTGGTGAAGATCTTCTCTCCCGAACACGGATTCCGCCGGCAGGTGAGCGATGGCGCGGCGGTGGAGGATCATGCGGATTCCGTGACCGGGATCCCGGTGGTCTCCCTGTACGGGAAACACCGCAAGCCTTCACAGGAGGATCTGGAGGGGATCGACCTGATGGTCTTCGACATCCAGGATGTGGGGGTGAGGTTCTATACTTACATCTCCACGCTGACCTATGTGATGGAGGCCTGTGCGGAGAAGGGGATCCCCCTGGTTGTGTTCGACCGTCCCGATCCCAATGGATTCTATGTGGACGGACCGGTGTTAGATCGCCGGTTTGCTTCATTTGTCGGGCTTCATCCGGTTCCGGTGGTCTACGGCATGACCATCGGGGAGTATGCCCTCATGGTAAACGGGGAGGGGTGGATGAAAGACAGTCTCAGGTGCAACCTGCAGGTCCTTCCGTTGAAGGACTGGACCCACCACACCTATATCCAATTGGATGAGCCGCCTTCGCCGAACCTGACCACCATGAACGCCATCTATCTTTACCCCTCCCTCTGTTTTCTTGAGGGAACGGATGTCAGCATTGGCCGGGGAACCTGTTCCCCCTTTGAGGTGTTCGGCCATCCTGAGTTTAAGGGATTCAGCTTCTCCTTTACCCCTGAAAGTATTCCCGGTATGAGTCTTCATCCGCCCCACCAGGGCGAGTTGTGCAGGGGGCTGGATCTGCACGATTTTTATGAGAAGCATCCGGCCATGTTCGGACGGATCAACCTCTCGTGGCTGATGATGGGTTTTATCAACCTGGGAAGCAGTCCTGCGTTTTTTACCGCCTATTTTGATCAATTGGCCGGAACCGATGCGCTTCGCAAGCAGATCCTCAGTGGCGCCACGGAAGCGGAGATCAGGCAATCATGGCAGGAGGGGATTGAAAATTTCAAAACCATCCGGCAGAAATACCTGCTGTACGATCTGTAGAAAAGGTCAATCCCTCACACACCTCACCGAAAACGCATTCACCCGGTAACTGGGGTAATAGGAGACCGAGTAATTGTATTCATTCATCCCGTGCGCCCAGGCTTTCCGGGGGTCGTGCGAGGTGGAACTCCAAAAGAATGTGGTAAACTCCTCAAACTCCCAGGAACGGTTGAAAAACTCGACGCCGGTCAGCAGGGCGTTGAATCCTGAGAAGCCGCTCCAGAGCAACGGCTTTCCGGCAAAAGCATTGTTGGTCCAATTGGAAAAAAGGATCTCCCAGTCTGTTTCCGAGGGAACATGCCAGCCCGGTGGACAAAGGCCCTGAATAGCTTCGGTTTCCCGGTATTGCATCACCTCATCCCATTGGTAGAACGAAGGATGAGGGACGATGGACGAGGGACGAGAATATTTTTCCGGGATGCAGTTGTCGCGCTGGGGAAGTGCTGACGAAATCTCAATCCCGTAGTTCAGGCCGGCTGCCATCCAACACTGCGAGCCGATTTGGACGGTGGGATATTTCTTGTTGTCGCGGATATCGGTCAGGCTGTCGCCGCAATTAATAATGGATAATTGATAATTGATAATGGAAAGTTTTGCCGAGTCGAGGCAGCCGGCGTAGTTGGTATAGCGGTAGGTGATTTCGTGGATTCCGGGGCCGGCTAAGGAGGGATCGAAGCTAAAGGTGGTGGAACCTCCGGTGGTGGAACTCGTCACGCCTGAACCGCTGTAGGTGCCTCCCAGGGGGATTCCTCCGCGCAGCAGGATAGGTTTGGCGTGGGTGGTAGTGATGGTGTCAAAACAGGCTGCCAGGCTCACGTCGGGCGCCTCTATCACATTCATGACGACCGGATTGCTTGTAGCGGGATTGTTAGATGTACAAGTTTCATGGGAGGTGAGGATGCAGGAAACCACATCGCCATTTACTGGATAATAGGTAAATACTGCATGGTTCATTCCTGCATTGTTTGCATTGACTTTCCATTGATATGTGGGGGATGTCCCACCGTTGACCGGGGTGGCCGTGAAGGTGACCGGGGTTCCTGAACAGATCGGGTTTAATGAGGCGGAGATGGTAACGAAGACCGGCAGGAGGGGATTGACAATCATCGTGATGGTGTCACTGGTCGCGGGATTATTGGTTGTACATGTTTCATTGGAGGTCAGGATGCAGGAAACCTGATCTCCGGATGCCGGAACATAGGTAAAAACATGATTGTTTGTACCGGCATTGATACCGTTAACTTGCCATTGAAACGTGGGGGAGGTTCCTCCGTTGATAGATGTGGCAGTGAAGGTGACCGGGGTTCCTATGCAAACCGAGTCTTGTGAAACACTAATTAAAATCTGTACAGAGTCCAAAGAGATTACCGTAATGTTTTTTTGAGTGGAACCAATTCCAGTACATCCGTTAGTATCGGAGTAGTTAACTTGAATCCATTGGTTTCCAGGAATGGTCCATTGAATAATAATGGAATCATCTGCCAGGGTTCCCATCGTAACAATGTTTCCTCCGGAAGAACATTCCCAGCTATAGGATAATTGTCCGGGATCAGTGTGATATATTTGCATTTCCCCCTGACAAACTGAGTCATCCCCTGTCAATGATGGTTCGGGCCTCGGATGTATGGCAATATAAATAAAACTACTATCCCCCACACCGCATTCACTATAACCTTTAACACTTAAATAGCCCGATTGAGCAGTGTTTCCATAAGTTAATATTATGGTATCGTTGCTTTCACCAGATATGATAGTTGTACCTTGTGGTTTATGCCAAATATAGGAGGATGCATTCGTTATGGGCGATACAAAATACAAGATAGAATCACTCATAGCGCATACATCAACAGGTCCTGAAATAGTCGATGCTGGGGAAGGGAATTGGCAATCTAAAAACCGGGCCAAGAAACCATCAACCTGTCCCCCAATTATGGTTTGGTATGCATCAGGCGTAGCAATACCCATTTGAGAATTTGTCGTTCCCCCGATATAAAGGTTTCTTTTAAAGGGGAAAATGAAAAAACAACCATCACTTTCAACCGACCCGAAATAGCTTCCCCAGATTCGGTTACCTTCCGCATCGAATTTACTTATAAAGCCATCCCAAATTCCTCCGCCATAGATTGTTTGGTAAGCGTTGTCAGTCGAAATATTTTCGGTTGATTTCGTGCCTCCTGCAAAAAAGATGTTGCTGCTGTCATCAATAGATATAAATGCGAGATCGTCCTGATTCGTACTCCCGTAATAGGATCCCCAGATTCGGTTTCCCTGGGCATCAAACCGAATTAAAAATCCGTCGGAATTTCCCTGGTAAACAGGCTGATACGTCCCTATTGTGCCTATGTTATTGGCAGAAGTTGTATTGCCTCCTGCAATGATTTCATCGGGTGAGTGAGAAGCTATACTTGATATATCTTCTTGTCCTTCGCCACCAAAATAGGTTCCCCATCGGATCCCGCCGGTTGAATCCAAATAAAAAATAAACCCATCGGTCATACCGGAAAGAGTAGTCTGGAAACAACCGGGAGTGGCAATGTTGGTTTCCGATGTTGTTACACCAATTAGTAATAAAGAAGTGTCATTAAGAACTGATGAAGAGACTACCCCATCACCTTGCTCACCGCCATAATAGGTTCCCCATATCCGTTGCCCGTTCGTGTCGAATTTTTCAAGGAAAGCATCCGACTCGCCCCCATTAAAAAAAGGTTGATGCCCATTTGAAGTAGCCATGACGCTGGTTGAAATAGTACTTCCTCCAAAATAAATATTTCCCAGAAACACTTGGCAAGACTTTCCATAATCTAAACCTGGACCTCCACAATAAGATCCCCATAATCGATTCCCATCAAATGTAAACCTTTCAATAAATGCATCATATTCATTATTCAACGATACCTGAAATGCACCCGTAGTGGCAATATTGTTTGATGACTTGGTTGTTCCAACCGTATAAATGCTACTGCAATCAAAATCTATTGAAGATAGAACATCCTGTTCCCATCCTCCGATATAAGTAGCCCAAATCAATGAACCAAGGGAATCGAATTTCGCTAAAAAACCATCATTCTGTCCGGCATAGGTTTGTTGAAAAGCTCCAGCCGTTGCAATATTATTGGTTGAGGAAGTTTGGCCAATTAAATATATTTCATTTGAGTCATGTAAAGCGATGGACTGGAAACCATCGCCTCCTTCTCCTCCAAAATAGGTGCTCCATTGGAGGAGAGGAATAGGATCAATGACCAAGGGGTACCGTTCATCCCTTTGTTGATTCGTATAAAATCCAACGGTTTGATTATCAATAACGGTAAAGACAATATCAATGGGGACTTCCTCCTGATTGATGATCTGATAACTATATGGGATTGCTTCTTCAAATAGTCCAAAACCGGTGAATATGTTCAGGTTACTTGCTGAATCTACCGAAAATTCAGCGCCATGAATTTTAATGCGAATGTCTTTGTAATCCCCTTCGGTATGTATCAAAAAGAGATATTTAAATCGTTGCTTAGGATCTGTTTGAAATGTTAAGTCGATTCCCGGGTAGATATTTTTATAGGTAATGAGTGAGTATGCCCTGACATGAGTCACACCCTCTTCAGGTGTACCCGTAGTATAGTAATTCCAATATGCTTGAGACTGTCCTGATGTGATGATCTCACAATCCGGATTGCAGCCAACTAAGTCGAAATCAATCCTGTGGGACTGGATGTTGTTTGTTGTTCGTTGATTATTATTGTCAAGATTTTCGTGAAGCCGATCTTTTGAGTCTGGGAAATGGCAAAAAGTGAAAGGCATGGCATCTGAAGGCACGGATTGATAAAAATCGTAGCTCCATCCATTTTTATGCAACTGCACATGAAACCCCGGTGTATTTAGAAGGTATAGAACATCTGTATTGATCTTTTGATTTTGATCAATCATCTGCCCTTTATTTTCGAAAAAAAAAGAGCCTTGATTTCTAAAAACAGTTTGAGTGTCTTGAGA
>Ga0163209_1000014_pt1 | contig 69038 bp, 48 predicted proteins | sample Kivu_160m_FD_113538 | JGI IMG/M metagenome (GOLD analysis project Ga0163209, IMG submission 113538) | Freshwater microbial communities from Lake Kivu, Western Province, Rwanda to study Microbial Dark Matter (Phase II) - Kivu_160m | ecosystem: Environmental > Aquatic > Freshwater > Lake ...
GGTTTTATCAATGTATTCGGGGTTTTTATCATCGATGATATGGGGATAAACCTTTGAATTGTAATACCAGTAGGTGTGATTCCTGAAGAGTTGCCCTGTAATGGTGTGGACGATATTGATGTAGTAACTGTCAGCGATCACCAGGATTGAGATCGTTTTCGGTGTCACGGTGTCGAAGTAGAGTTCCGGGTAAGCCAGCCGTTCTCCCGGAAGCGGGAAGATCAGGTTCAGCAGCTCCCCGATATCCTTATCGGTCCACTGCATGGAATCGGATACCTCGATCCCGGTGACGGTCATGGCCGGAAGCCGGGTGCCGGTTTTGGCTGCAATATACCGGAAGAGGGTATCCATCGCCACCACCGAGCCATAAATGCTCCAGTGCATCCCGTATTTCGAGAAGAGGGGATAGCGGCTGGTATCCTTCATCGCCAGGAAATAACGGTTCAGGTCGATGAGCGGGATCTGCAGTTTGGTCGCCTGTTCAAGGAGGTAGTCATAGTTTGATGGCCCTTTCCCGTTGGCAAGGTAGTGACCGGGGATGTATTCCGGGAAGAAACTGGCCTTCCCGGGTTCCACCACCAGCACAAACGGGGTGCCGGCCTCTGCCAGGTCACTGCTGACCCGGCTCAGTTTTCTCAGCCTGGGCTCCAGGATCTCCGGGCCTACAAAATAGTTACCGAGGTACTCATGGATGTAATCCTCTTCGAACAGGTAACCCTGTTTCCCCTCCACAAATCCCTGGGCATGGATCAGGCGGAACAGACGGTAGTCGAATTCATTGTTCAACCTGAAGAAGGTGTTCCGAAAGCCGATATGGTCGTTCGTGCGAAGGGTTGCCTCCTGCTGAAACACTCCCGAGAACCATCGTCTCCAGGTGAATGTCGTTTCATAAGGGGAAGGTTCGAGTTTAAAAAAACCCTTCAGCGGATCTTCCCCGATCAGGTGAAAACGGCCCTGAACGAAGGGAAGAATGAGCAGGATCAGGACCAGCAGGAAAAGCACATCTTTTGCCTGTCGCATATCAACTGACGGTTAAAAACACAAAACTAATCAATGTTTTAGCAGGTATCAAAACATCTTATTACTTTTACAAGGGTAAAGTCCGAAAGATGGTTGCTGTCGTAATCCCCTGTTACAAAGTCCGGGATAAAATTCTCCCGTTGTTGCAAAAGATCGGCCAGGAGGTCGGACGCATCTTCGTCATCGATGATGCCTGTCCCGAGCATACCGGGGAGTATGTTTCGGAACACTGCACCGATGTGCGGGTGAAGGTGATCATCCATCCGAAAAACCTGGGGGTAGGCGGAGCCGTAAAAACCGGATACAGGGAGGCATTAGCAGAAGGAGCCGGTGTGGTGGTGAAATTAGATGGCGACGGCCAGATGGATCCCGCCCTGATCCCGGGCCTGATCGAGCCGTTGATCCAAGGGAAAGCCGACTATGTCAAAGGAAACCGCTTCTACGACCTCCATTACCTCAGAGAGATGCCCTGGATGAGGAAGATGGGGAATTCCGTCCTCTCCTTTCTTAACAAGCAGGTGAGCGGCTACTGGGATATCATGGATCCGGCCAACGGGTTTACGGCGATCACCGGAACGGCGCTGAGCTACCTCCCCCTCAGAAAGATCGACAACCGCTTCTTTTTTGAGAACGACATGCTCTTCCGGCTCAACACGATCAGGGCCGTAGTGGCCGATTTCCCGATGTTCTCCTTTTATGCCGACGAAAAAAGCAATCTGAGAATCTCGCAGGTGCTGTTGAAGTTTCCCCTGAACTACCTTGGCAGGTTCTACAAGAGGATCTTCTACAACTATTTCCTCCGCGATTTCAATATCGGGTCGCTTGAGTTGATCATTGGGACGGTGCTTTCCCTCTTCGGGATCATCTTCGGGATCGTCAAGTGGTCTTTCAGCGTCATCTCCTCCCAACCGGCCACGGCAGGAACCGTGCTGTTAGCCGCCTTGCCCGTTATTCTCGGGTTTCAGTCGCTCATCGCCTTTCTCCATTTCGACCTGGCCAACATCCCCCGAAAGCCAATCACCCAGGGTTTATCCGGGCTGCCTCATCAGAACCTGAAGTAGATAAAGGGACTGAACCCTGAGGAGGTGATGGTGGCTTCGCTCAGGATGAAGAGAAGGATTGCCGCCAGGGTCATCAGGATCACCGTAACCCCTTTGGGTGCAGAAAAAAGCCTCTCGCTCCATTGTTCAATCCGTTTCCACCCGCCCCAGAAAGAGAAGAGGAGGGCAATGGCGAGCATGGTCCAGAACTTGGCGTTCAGCCAGATCTCGTTGGGCAGGGTCGCGAAAAGGAACATCCTGCGGATATAGAAATAGGCAAAATCGAGGCTGTCGGAGCGGAAGATCACCCAGCCGATCACCAGGAAAAAGAAGGTGAGAAGGATGGAGGGAAACTTTCCGGCCTTTTTCATCCACTTCAGCAGGAATAGGCGGTCGAGGATCAGGAAAAAAGCCATGTAACCACCCCAGATGATGAAGGTCCAGGCGGCGCCGTGCCAGAATCCGCAGATCAGAAAGGTGATCGTCGCGGCAATGATATAGAGGATCTTATCCGTCCGGATGCCGACGTATTTGTCCTTTTTCATCTTCTGGGAGGTGGAGTAGGCAATGGGCAGAAAGAGGTAATCGCGCAGCCAGAGCGAGAGGGTGATGTGCCAGCGTTTCCAGAACTCGGTGATGCTGGTGGAGATGTAAGGGAAATTGAAATTTTCGGGAAGCCTGAACCCCATCATTTTCGCCAGGCCGATGGCCATATCGGTGTAGCCCGAGAAGTCGAAATAGATCTGGAAGGTATAGGCAATGGCTCCCACCCATGCGAGGGAGGTGGAGAGCTCAAGGGAATTCAGGGCGAAGATCTGGTTCACCGTCACTCCCAGCACATCGGCAATCAGCACCTTTTTCGCCAACCCGATCACAAAGCGGTAAAATCCGATCAGCCGTTCGTTGGAGCTCTCCTGGGTTTTCCTGTCAAGGATCTGGCCATAGATCTGCCCCACCCTGACGATGGGCCCCGACAACAGCTGCGGGAACATGAAGATATATAAGGCATAGTCATGGAGTCGGGTGACGGCGGCATGGCGGCCTTTGTAAACATCAAAGGTGTACGACAGCTTCTGAAACGTGATGAAGGAGATCCCGATGGGGAGGGCGACGCTGGTCCATTGTGCCGGAGGTGAACCAAACCAGCTCAGGATGTCGTTGAACTGGTCGACAAAGAAATTCATGTACTTGAAATAAAGGAGCAGTCCGAGATTGATCACCACGCTGAGCCAGAAAAGCGCTTTCCGTTTCCCTCCCTGGCTTCGGCCCACCTCTTTCAGAATGAAAAAATCCACCAGCACCGATCCGATGATCACAAAGACAAACAGAGGAGCTCCCCAGGCATAATAGAAGATGCTGACCAGGAGAAGGAAGGTGTTCTTTGGCCAGGAGCGCGGTATCCACGACAGCAGGTAATAGAGGATCAGGAATGCCGGCAGGAAATAGAGCAGGAAAATACTGGTACTGAATATCATAGGTTGCTTTTTTTGTTTCTTGTGTTACGAACAACCCGGGAAATTGCCTCCTGGTAACGGACCGTCTCAATAGGCAGTCCTTCATCCATCGCTTTTTGTTTAAGCAGGGAAGCCTCCTGATCCGATTCCCGGATCTCCTCCAGGTACTGGTTCAGTCTGTCGGGATAGAAAAATTCACAATAGGCACGGTCAATGAATCCATACCCGGGGATCAGTTTTGCCCCGGTGGTCTGAAGGATCAGGATCAGGTCGAACTGTTGTATCGTTTCATGAAAATCGAGGGTATAGGCATTCAAATAGTGTTTTCTACTTTCGGGAAACACCCCCTGGTTATAGTACCAGAAATGGTATTCGGCAAAATTGTTCTGAATGATCCCGGGATGGATCCATTGCCAGAAATAGCTGTCACCGATCACCAGTAAGCGGATCTTCCTGAGGGTATCCAGTGGTGTAAAATAGTAAGTAGCATAATCCATGGAGGGATGGGCCGGTTCCCAGATCAGGTTGAGGGTTCGGGAAAGGTCCCCGTTGTCATCAAAGAGCTCCTTGGTGGTATTGATCCCTTCCTGGATCCTGTCGGGAAGCCGCATGTCGCAGTTTTCCGCCAGGTACCTGTGAAGGGAATCAAATGCCAGCATCGCACCGTAGGAGCTCCAGTGGGATCCGTTTTTTGGATAGAGATGATACCGGGAGGTATCCTTCATCAGCAGGAAATAGCGGTTAAAATCGAGGTAGGGTGCCTGTACCTGATCCAGTGCCTGTATCAGGGAGGAATATTTTGTTTGGTTTTTCCTCTCCTTCAGGAATCTGGAAGGGATGTACTCCGGATAGAAGCTTGCTTTGTCGGGAGCCAGGATCAGAAGGAGTGGGATCCCGTACTGTTTCATCAGGTATTCCTGAACGCTTTTATACCGGTCTGCGACGGCAGGGTAGTAGGATGAATCGAACACATTCCGCCCGGTGAGGTTGAAGATCCCCTCCACATAATACAGGTAATGCTCCTTCCCGACAATGATCCCGGTGGCATGGGGGATCCTGAACAGGCTGAAATCCGCCTGGTTGTACAACCTCACAAGGTCTTCACGGAATCCGTTGGCATCGTTGATCCAGCAGTTCTTTTCCCACTGGTAATCTCCCGAAAGCCAGGAAGAATCGGAGAACACAGGATCTTCAGCCGGCTGGTATGCACCATTCAGCTTTCGGGAATGGATCACTCCGGTCCATTGCTGGAGTGCCGGCAGGGTCAGGAAAACGATCACCAGCAGAAGGAGTGTATGTTCAACGAACCTGTTCATGTCATCGGGCACCAATCATTTTTTTACATACTGTTGATCAATAACATATCTAGCGTCGATGGTCATCATCTCTTCCAGGGAGATCCCTCTTTCGGCTGCTTTTTTCTCCAACGCCTCCATCCATTCACGACTGTTTCTCATGGCTTCAAGAACCTTGCTGACCCGTGGCTCTTCTATGCCAAGATAGGTCGCCAGCTCTTCGAGGATCCCGTATCCGATGTTACCGTATCCGGCATTGACCAATAGAATGATGATCACATCCGCCTTGTCAATCACTCCTCTCCGGTCGATTTGCCAGACGGAGGTGGGGGTAGTGAAGTTTTTGGGATAAGCATCCTTGTTGTAATACCAGAAATCCTCATTCGAGAAGGTATTGTGAATATAGCCGGAATAATACCAATTCCAGTAAAAGCTGTCGCCGACCACCAGGGCATTCACTTTTTTCCTTCCCTGGCCGGTATCGTAATGGATGGCCGGGTAGGCCATGTCGGGGTGAGGGATCACCCAGATCAGGTTCATCGTCTCGCCCATATCGCCATCGGGGCTTCTCAACGCATTTGTCACCACGATACTATCGGTGATCATCCCGGGAAGCTTCGCGCCTGTTTTGGCTTCTATGTAACGCGACAGGGAATCGGCTGCCAGCATGGCTCCGTAATTACTCCAGTGAATGCCGGTCTTCGGATAGAGGATATAGCGGGAATGCTCCTTCCGTTGCATGAAGTCGAGGTTGAAATCGATGAAGTTTGCCCCGGCAGCTTCCAGCTCCTTACGGTACATTTTATAGTTGGTGACCGGCTCTTTGACTGACAGGTACCGGTCGGGGATGTATTCAGGATAAAAGGTCCCCTTGTCGGGGGGAAAAACCAGGACAAGGAGTTTTCCTTTCTGTTTCCATAAGGCATCGCCGACCTTTTTGAACAATTTGACCTTCTCCCGGATCAGGGTCTCCCCCACATAATCTTTGCCCAGAACTGCATCCAGGTATTGTTCGGCCATGAGGTAGCCTCTCTTCCCCACCACGATCCTTTCGGCATTGGCGAGGCGGAAGAGGGAGAAATCCACCTGGTTGCGAAGTCTGATCAGGTCGCTCCTAAAGCCGACACGGTCGTTGTAAGCCGGAGCCATCCGGCTCTGAAAATCACCCTTAAGCCATGACTCTTTCTTCAGGGCGGGAAAGGTGTCAACCCGGAAAACGCCTTTCAACGGGGCCGATGCGATCCACCCGGTGCGCTGTTGCACTTCCGGGAACAGAAGCACCATGATCACCAGCAGGAGGAGGATTCTTTGAACGATTTTCATTGATTCTCAGTCAAACTGAATATCCAGATCATCCACAAAGATCCTCTTTTTCTCCGGATTCCAGATATAGAAGAGCAACTGGGTCTCACCGGGCAATTCCTGAGGGATCTCATAGGTGACCTGAAAGGGTTGCCAGTCGTTTGTCGTGGTGACCAGTTTGCTCAGGTCGATCCCCTCCCATTTTATGGAAGCCCCCTCCCTCTCGGCGGAAAAGACGAGGTTGATCTTTGAACCGAGGGAATCGGGAAAATAAACCCATCCTGACACCTTCATCCGGTGAGGCAGCTGATCGGGAGAAAAATCCCAGATCCGTTTTTCAGCCCGGCAGCAGAAGTCATGAGAGTCGTCGAAGGTGGCGCTCAGAAGGCCGCTTCTGACCCGATCGTGGGTTACAGCAGTGCCCCCGGTCAGTGCCTGGTTTTCAAAATCGTTATGGTAGGAGATCACCGGCGATCCCGTAAAGGGGATCCCGGCCCGGTTAAGCTGGCGATGGTAATTTTCCCAATCCCACATGGCACCGAAAAAACACTTCTCATAAGCGTAGGTCAGTCTCAGGGTGAACCATGAAAAAAACAACAGCAGGGTTACCATCACACCCTTTGCCAGAAAGTACCGTTGCTGCATGGCCAGGTTGATCACGAACCCCAGTGGGACAACCAGGATGGCAAAATATTCCACGAAGGGGCGCTGCCCGAAACTGCAACCGAAATACCAGGTCTGCCAGGCAGCCGAGAGATAACTCACAACGAGAAAGAAGCCAAAGGTGACCCATCCGTTGAATTCCCGCCGGAGGATCATCAGCAGGCTTCCGGCCAGCATCAGCAACACCATGGGAACATAGGTAAACAACCCGTTCAAGGGCGAGAACCAAACCTCCAGGAGGTAAGGATTTTTCCAATTGGTGAATCCCTCATCCCCGTACGTATACATGATGTAGGATCCATGCAGATAATGCCAATAAAGAAGTTGCGGCAGGAGCACCAGGAACAGCACGATGATAAACGTACCAAGATAGAGGGGCTTAAAAAAGGTTTTCAACCGCCCGAAAAAGGCTTTCATGGAGGTGATATCCCAGAGAAAGAAGAGGGAAAACAAGAGGATATTGGTTGGCCGGGTCACCACCGCCAGAGAGCCGGCAAATACCATCAGCAGGTACCAGGGATGGTTCCCGGATTCCAGAAACCGGATCAGGGCAACTAAAAAGAGGGCGAACAGGAAGAAGGAGTAAACGTGCGACATCGAGCCGTCATTCACAGTATAGTAATAAAGGTTGGTCCCGGCATAGAGAAAGAAGAGGGTGAGGTATTGGATGGCGGAGGAGAAATAGCGCTGCAATACCTTTTTCAACAGCATCAGGCCCAGCACCAGGTAGATCACTGCCGCCACATCGATCATCCAGTGGTAGGCTGGGGAGAATCCTCCCTCCTCGGGAAGATCAAATACCAATGATATCACATGGGTCAGGAGGAAAAAGGGACTCAGCAGGATGGCCTCACCAAGGGGGTATTTCGTGCGGATCTTGTTGTTGGCATCGTCGATCCAGAACCCATCGCCGGTCTTCTCACAGATCTTCTCAGGCGCTTTGGCCGCATCAAACCCATAAAGAAAGGTGGCTGGGAGATAGATGTAGTACCCTGCACGGTCGGCCCAGAGCTCACTTTTCCAGGTGAAGAACTCCCTGTCGCGGTGAATCTGAAACGTGAGGAAGAGTGATCCCAACAGGATCACGATGAAAAAGATCCGTGAAAAGATCCTGGAATCTGTCCAACGATGGTGCATAATCATACATTTATCTATTCATACCGAATCACCAGGTCATCAATGTAGTACCGGGTTTGCCCTGGATTTAGTATATAAAATGAAATCAGGTGGTTTTTATCGATCCAGAGAGGAATATGCAATTGCATGGTTAGTTCCGCCCATTGATTCGCTCCGGTTAAAACCGAATCGATCGGCATTTCACGTTTCAGCTTAACCTGATTATCGGTTCCGCGGATATCGCAAACAAAAATGGCTCCTGTATGTGCTGTATCCAACGGGTTAATCCATATCGAGGCGGATACCTTTTCCACCTCTTTCCCGTCGAGGACCGAAAAAAGCCACTGCTGATAGTGACAGCCGATTTTCATATTTCCGATCATAAAAGTGGATGTTGTCCCGGAACGACACCGGGTTTTGGTTAACGGGAACTGCATGGATGTCGCCGTATTTTCAAAATCGTTCTTGTAGAGGTATTCCTCGTGGGGGAAATAGGCCACTTTAGCCTGTTGAAGCTGATCCTTGTAATTTACCCACGACCAGGTTCCCCCGATGTACCATCGTCTCCGGTCGAACAGGCGCTGATTGAAGTAGATTGAAAGGAAGATAAAAAGGAGAGGCAATATTCTGATCAGCAAATTTTTATGGTGAAGTGCAACCATAAGCAAATACCCCAGGGCGACCGTAAACAGCGGATAGAAATCGATCAGGGGGCGGCATCCGAAGCTCCCTCCGAAATACCAGGAGTGCCAGGAGGCAAACACATAGGAATAGATTAAAAAGAGGGAGGTGATCAGGATTCCGTTCGGGATCCGTTTCACGATCATGACCGCAAAGCCGATCAGGAAGAGGATGGCCAGGGGGGTATAGGGGATCCATCCATTCAACGGGGCAAACCAGAAGGGGATCAGCATCGGGTGGTCCCAGTTGGTGAATCCCTCTCCCGGATAGGAGAAATAGATCCAATGTCCTGAGATATAGTGCCAGTAAATCATCTGGGGGAAAAACACCAGCAGGGTGATCCCGATAAAGGTCAGGATATATTTCCACCGGAAAAAATGGATAAACCGGCCTCCGATCTCCTTCAGGGAGGTCACATCCCAGAAAGCGAACAGCGACAGAAGGAGAAGGTTGGTCGGCCTGACCAGCACCAGGAAGGCCATGATGAAACAGAGAGCGATGAACAAACGGAAGGATCTCATGCCGGATGCCAGGTAGCTTTTAAAGGTCAGCAGCAATAATGAGATCAGAAAGAAGGAGTAGAGATGGGCGTATAGCACCTCATCCATACTGAAAAAATAGAGGTTGGTGCCCAGCAGGATGATGAATGGCAGCGGATAGCTTAGCCATCGGGGGAAATAGAAGAGGAGGAAGGATTTCAGGATGAACATTGCCAGGATCAGGTAGACGATGGCGGTTACCACCACCAGGCGATGGTAATGGATGGAGAACCCATCGGCCTGCCCGCCGCAGGCTGAGATGACCGCATGGGCGGGAATGAAGAAAGGGGCAACGAAGAAAGCCACTCCGTAAGTCACTTTCGTGATCACTTTGTTTTCCTTCTTGTTCAGCATGAACCCGCCGGCATTCTTGTAGTCGATGCTGTCGGGGTAACTTTCAGGGGTATATCCATGAATGAAAGTGGCCGGCAGGTAGATGTAGTAGGCTGCATTGTCGGAGTAGAATTCTCCCCGGCGGGCGATCTTCCCATCCGTAAAATTCCGGATAAATGCCATGTTCAGGAAAAGTGCAAACAGCCCGGTGTAGAGGATAAGGTCAAACCAGCCCATCCGCATGGAGAACTTACCGATCACGATCCTGTTATTCTTCATCTTTTGGTTCAAACAGTTCGATGGTGATATCGTCTAAATAGAGGGGAGCAGCCACATGGTCCCGCCAGAAATAGATCTTGAGCCGGTCATCCCGATCCTCGATGTAAGGGATCCGGTAGGTATAGACCACCTTTTGCCACTTCCCCGGTATCCACCCCTCTTCCTGGAATTTAAGGGACCTGTATTTGTAGCTGGTATCCTGGTGGGTCATCGTGATCACAAACTGCCCCGGATTATGCGTGTACAGATAAGGGGAGTAAACCCAAAACGTCACCCGCACCCAGCTCTCCTGCACAGGGGCAACGTCAACGACTTTTTGATTCCACAGGGTAAAATAGTCCCTCTTTGGATCCAGCCGGCAGGCAGCATTCCCTCCATGTACAATGGAATCTTCCCGTATTCCGGAAATCCAGGGTTCGCCTGGTTCGAAACCGGTGGAGAGCAATGCTTTCCGGTGATAATCAGCTTCCGGCCCCATGGCTTCCCATCCTTTCTCCTTGAATCCTTCCAGGAATCCTTTGGCCACGTTGTCGGTCTTTGTCTTGCCAAACATCCTCCAGTAGTAGTCGCGGGTCATCTGAGTGGGTTCGATGAGAAAATGCATGTATTGCCAGGTTTGAAAGAGGTTGAGCAGGATGAAGAACAGCAGCACCAGCATCAGCGGGATTCTGATCCAGAATGTTCGTCTGACGAGCCACCCGATCCACGCGGCAAGGGGAAACGCCAGCACAACGTATGACTGCATCATGGCCCGCTGCCCGAAGCTCCCTCCGTACCACCAGGTGGGCCAGCCGGCCACCACGATGATGTTCGCAACGGTAAATAGGAACAGGGCATAGAAAACGGACTTGTATTTCCCTCCCAACCGGTAAAAACCAACCAGCGCAAAGAACATCACCGGGGTATAGATCAGCCAGCCCTTTTTAAATGAGAAGAGTACTTGCCACAGGTATGGGGCGATCCACTCCAGCTTTTCGTTCGGTTCATAACTGTAGTACAACCAGGTGCCCGCGTATATCTTCCAATAGATCATCTGGAAGGATCCCATCAGGAATATGGCAAGGAAAATGATCACGACCTTCCGGATATTTTCCCGGATCAGCTGCCATTTTTTCAGGAGGCTCTCCCAATCCCAGATACCCCAGAGGAGGGGGATCAGTGCGCTGATGATCTCTGTGGGCCGGATGATAATAGCCCATCCGATCAGCAATCCCAGCCAGAATGATCCGCTCCAGGTGGGGTGTTTATGCCAGCGGATTGTCAGCCAGATAATCAGGGTGTAGAAGGTGAAAAGGGCATTGTGGACCAATGCGCCATCGAAGGCGGTGAGTTCAAAATAGTTGGTTCCCAGCACGATCACGATCATCGTGAGGGAGGTCACCTCTTCGCTGAAAAAATCAAGCAGGATCTTTCTCAGGAACCAGATACCGGCGAAGGTGATCAGCAGGCATCCCATGGCCACAGCCACCTGATAGGGCAATGAAAACCCGTCGGCCGGGAATCCGGCAAGCACGGCAAAGAAGTGCCCGAAAAAGAAAAACGGGGCGTAGAGAATAGCCAGCCCCATGGGATATTTCATCACATAATCCCCTGCCGGTCCAATATAGGCCTGATAAAAGCCATTGGTGGGATGGTAGGTGTCGAGGATCTGTTGCAACCAGGAGAAATCAGTCAGGGCAGCATCGTGATGAATGAAGGTGGCCGGGAGGTAAAGATAATAACCAAAAACATCCCAGGAGAGAATCGACAGCACATCGTACGTTAACCAGCGTGGAAAGGCAAACCGGCTGACAGCCACCACCAGAATAAGGAGGTAAACAGTATGAAGAGAGAATTTACTTTTCCGGTTCCGGAGGAGATTCATCTTTATTTGGTTATTTCCTGTACTTCCGGTCAAGGAGGTTGTACCGGATCAGGCAAACGACGGCCCTGATGGCATCTTTCATCCGGATTTTCTTTCCCTCATCGTAGGTTCTGCCATAGTAGGAGATTCCCACTTCATAGATCCGGATACCTGGAAAACGCGATATCTTGGAGGTCACCTCCGGTTCAAACCCGAACCGTTTCTCCTTGAAACGGATCTGTTTCAGAAATTCGGCGCGAAAAAGTTTATAGCAGGTCTCCATATCCGTCAGGTTCAGGTTGGTGAACATGTTGGAGATGAAGGTGAGGATCTTGTTCCCGATGGAATGCCAGAAGAAGAGGATCCGGTGCGGATTTCCTCCCATGAACCTCGAGCCGTAGACCACGTCCGCCACGCCGTCTAACACGGGACGCAACAGGCTGACATAATCGCGGGGGTCATACTCAAGGTCGGCATCCTGGATCACGATAAAATCTCCGGTGGCCATCTCTATCCCCTTGTGGATGGCAGCCCCTTTCCCCTGGTTGACGGGCTGGGAAAAAAGTGTTATACCCCCGTGACCCCCTGAAGGGGGCATACTCCCCTCCCCTTGAGGGGAGGGGTTCATAAATTCCTCCACTACCCTGACGGTTTCGTCCGTCGAGGCATCGTTCACCACGATGATCTCCTTTTCAACATCGCCGGGTAACTCCACAGCCAGCACCCGGTCCAGGATCGGGCCAATGGTCTTCTCTTCGTTATACACCGGGATCAGTATGGACAATTTCTTGCTCATTCCGTTTGGTTTTACTCGTGAAAATAGATCCGTTTCACCCTGCGCGAGATGCTGGTCATGATCTCATAGGGAATGGTTTGCAGCGTTTCGGCTAATTCGGTAACCGGTAGAAGATCTCCAAAAATCACCACCTCATCGCCCTCTTTGATGATCATTCCGGCCCTGGTCAGGGAGGTGATATCCAGCATGCAAAGGTCCATGCAGATATTGCCGATCAGCGGAACGCGTTGCCCCTGGATCAGCATGCTCCCACGCCCGTTACCCAGCTGACGGTTCAACCCGTCGGCATAACCAACCGGAACCACGGCGATCACCGTATCCCTTATGGCCTTCCCTTGCCGGTTGTATCCCACGGTCTCCCCCTTCCCTACCTGCTTGATCTGGGTGATGACCGTTCGCAACCGGCTGACATGGCGAAGGTTGCCTTGTTCTTTCGGGTCGTGGCCAATGCCGTACAGACCAATGCCAAGCCTGACCATGCTAAGCTGCATCCCGGGAAACCGGCTGATCCCTGCCGAGTTGAGAATATGCAGCAGGACCGGTTCATCCAACGCGCGGGTGACCTGGTTGCTCATGCTCAGGAACCGCTCAAACTGTTCCCGGGTAAAGGCATCCATGGATGGATCTTCGCTGGCAGCCAGGTGTGAAAAGATGGATGCGACCCTGATCTGCGGGTTCCGGCGAAGCCATCCGGTAAGCTTCTCCAGGTCGCCTTCACAGAAACCCAGCCGGTGCATCCCTGTATCGAGTTTCAGGTGAATCCTCACCTTCTCACCAGGCGAAAGAAGTTCATTCCTCTTCATCGCCTCCTCCAGCAACCTGAGAATACGAAAACTATAGATCTCAGGTTCCAGTTTCCAGGCAAGGAGGGCATCCAGGCTCTGCTCCTCCGGGCTCATGACCATGACCGGCATGGTGATCCCGGCTTTCCGCAACTCTACCCCTTCATCGGCATAGGCAACCGCTAAAAAATCAACCCGGTGGAACTGCAGGAGGTTGGCGATCTCAAAACTTCCACTGCCGTATGAAAAGGCCTTCACCATCGCCATGGTCCGGACCTCCGGATTCAGCTTGGCCCGGAAGTAATTGAGGTTATGAACGAGGGCATCGAGGTTGATCTCAAGCACCGTTTCATGGGCTTTCTGCTGCAGAGCCTGGCTGATCCGCTCGAACCCAAAGATCCGGGCTCCCTTCAGCAGGATCGTCTCATCACGGAACGAGGAAAGCGGCATCCGGGTCAGAAAGGCATCCGTGGAGGGATAAAAGGCTTTTTGCATGGGGAACAACTCCTGAAATCCGGAGATCCCCTCCCCGATCCCGATGATCCGGTCTATGGAACGGGAGGTGATGATGCCGGCAACCTCCCGATAAAGCTCTTCCGGGCTCCTGCGTGTTTGAAGAAAATCGGAAAGGATGATGGTGTGTTTTGGGTGCTGTTGCTGCCGGGAGAGAAAATCCAGGGCAATCTCCAGTGAGTGGGTATCGTTCGTGTAACTGTCATTGATCAGGGAACAGTTGTTGATCGCCTCTTTCAGCTCAAGCCGCATCTCAACTGGAGCGAGGCTTGTGAAATGATTTAATGAAGAATGAGGAATAAGGAATGAAGATCCCTCATTAATTCCTAATTCTTCATTTCTCATTCCTAATTGAACAAACGCAAAGCAATGAATGGCATTTTCAACAGAAGCCTCATCGGTGAAAGGGATGGTGATACGGTTCTCTTCTCCTTCGCAGACACCGGTGATGAGGGTGGTTCCATCCTTTTTCAGGATGTGAGTGATCCGGAGGTCATCTTCGGGCCGGCTTCCCCAGGTGAACCTTTTAAGCCCGTCATATTCCCGAGTGACATTGAGGCGTTGGGTGATGATCCCGTAATCCGACCGGTAGATTAATACAGCGGAATGGCGGAAAAGCTTCAGTTTCTCGTCCACCTTCTCCGCTTGGCTAATGAAATGAGCATCATGAGCCGGACCGACGGTGGTGAAAATCCCGATATCAGGTCGGATCACCTCTTCCAGCCTCTCCATCTCCCCGGGTCGAGAGATCCCCGCTTCAATGATCGCAAGATCGTACTGAACAGCCATATTCCAAACCGACAAGGGCACTCCGATCTGGGAATTGAAACTTTTCGGGCTTCTGATCACCTTGAGTTCAGGGGAAAGCAACTGGTACAACCACTCTTTGACAATCGTTTTTCCATTACTCCCAGTTATGCCTACAACAGGATATCGAAACTGTCTCCGGTGAAAAGCAGCCAACTGCTGCAACGCATCCAAAGTATCCTCCACAACAATGAAAACCGGATTACTTCCTACTGCCCACTGTTCACTGCTCCCTGCCCACTGCTCCCAGCCGACTAAAAAACAACGCACCCCCATGTTGACCAACTCCGGGATATAACGGTGGCCGTCGTTCCGTTCGCTTTTCAGGGCGACGAACAGGACCCCTTCAGGATGAGAAAGCCGGCGGCTGTCAATCAGCAGCTCCCGGATGACATGATCACGGTCGCCGGAGCCGACCATCTCTCCGCCTAAGATCCCGGCAATGGCCTCTGCCGTATAGGGGGAGGGACTCATTCGTTGTGATTCTCTTTTACCTGGTTTGGTGATTTTAATGCATGGTCAAGCAGTTCGTTGTATCTCTTGCGGTTTGTGAAGATGTCACATCCCTGAAAAAGGGCATTCCTGAAGGCATTCGGGTTGGCAATGTTTTTACCGGCAATGTCGTAGGCAGTCCCGTGGGCGGGGGAGGTCCGCACAACAGGCAATCCGGCCGTATAATTCACCCCTTCATCAAATGAGAGCAACTTGAACGGGACCATTCCCTGGTCGTGATACATGGCGAGAACACCGTCAAACTCATTGAAATTGGAGGTGCCGAAAAAGCCGTCGGCGGGATAGGGGCCAAATGCCAGGATTCCCTTGTTGAACGCCTCTGCCACGGCAGGTATGATGATCCGGGTATCCTCATCGCCGATCAACCCGTTATCCCCGGCATGAGGGTTTACGGCCAACAGGGCGATCTTTGGCTTGATGATCCCGAAGTCCTGCTTCAGGGAGTCATTCAACAGGATTATTTTTTTCAGGACCAGCTCTGCCGAAAGAGTAGACGAAACCTGGTTCAGCGGAATGTGTCCGGTGACCACCCCGATCCGAAAATTCCGGTTTACCATCAGCATCAGCGAATCGTCAACATGACAGCGATCGGCCAGGTATTCGGTATGGCCGGGGAAATGAAACTGCTCTGACTGAATGTTTTGTTTGTTGATCGGCGCCGTCACCAGCACATCTATCTGCCCATTCAACAAGTCATCCATCGCCATCTCGAGCGCTTTGTACGCCAGCTCCCCTGCAACCGGGGTCGCATTGCCCACATCAATCCGCACCTCTTCGTCGATCACATTGATTACGTTGGGGCGCCGGGAGTGGGCTTGTTCCGGTTTTTTGATTATATTGAAATTTAATTCATTGACTTCCAGTAATTTTCTGTAATAGGATGCCACTTTCGAAGATCCATAAAGGATGATGGAGTAATTCTCTGTCAGGCGTTGATCCTGCAAGGTTTTAAGGATCACCTCATAGCTGATACCGTTGATGTCGCCATGCGAGATGCCGATACGGATCCGGGATTCTTTATCTTGGGGTTGTTCCATGGGAAAGATGGTGATATGGTGAGTTGGTGAGTATGTTGAATTTCTTAGTTGATCGATTCTTTTATAAATTCTACCAATAGTCTGACGCCAACGCCCGTAGCGCCTTCGCCGTGGTAGGAATCCCGTTTCTCAAGGAAAGCCGGCCCGGCAATATCCAGATGGATGTAAGGATAACCGGTGAACCGCTGCAGGAACTTTCCGGCGGTGATGGCACCCGCTTCCGGTCCTCCAAGGTTTTTCAGATCGGCAACGGGAGATTTCAGCGCTTCGGCATAATCGTCCCAGAGAGGCAGTTCGACAATCCGTTCGAAAACCCTGAATCCGCAATCCTGTAAAAGACGAAAAGCATGGTCGGCATCCGATTGCATGCCGGCGATGGCCTTCGACCCGATCGCCCTGACGGCCGAACCGGTGAGTGTGGCTAAGTCGATCGTGAGTTCCGGGTCGTACCTTTTGGCATAGCTGAGAGCGTCGGCAAGGATGAGACGTCCTTCGGCATCCGTGTCAACCACCTCTACGGTAAGCCCATTTTGCATCTTCAGGATATCGCCTGAAACGATTGCCCGGGGCCCCGGACGGTTATCCGTTACCGGGATGAGGCCGACCACATGAACGGGAAGCTTTGTCATGGCAATGGTCAGCATGGCGCCTGCCACTGCCGCCCCTCCGGCCATATCGGTTTTCATGTTGGCCATGTTGGTCCCGGTTTTCAGGTTCATCCCTCCCGTATCGTAGACAATTCCTTTCCCTACTATGACGAACGGTTTTTTGTTTTTATTCCTGACAGGTTTGTATTCAAGGATGATGAACTGGGGTGGCTCAAGGCTCCCGCTGTTGACACCAAGAAGGCCTCCCATCTTGAGTGCTTCGATCTTCTTCTTCCCCATCACGTCGACCCGGATGCCGGTGTTCCCAGCAGCCTCCTCCACCTCTCGGGCAAAGGTGGCTGCCGTAAGATAGGAATTCGGTTCATTCACCATGTTGCGGGTAAAGTCCAGCCCTGTCAACAGTGCATTCAGTGCAACCACCTCTTTTTTCCCGGTGTTACTGCTGAAAAGGGCCATCTCGTTGAGCGTGTTGGCTCCCTCCTTATCGGTCTTGTATTTGAAAAACTGGTAGCTGCCCATGGCCATCCCTTCCAGCAGCGCCAGCGCCTCATCAGATCTTCCCTGCGCATCGAAAAGGGTGACCCGTTTCACCTGATGATCATTCAGAAAGAGCTGGATTTTATCTCCCCCGGTCCGGCATTTCTCCAGTCGTTTTGAGACATCCGTCTCTGCCGGGATGAATTGGACCACGACCCAATGATCCAGGCGGTTGAAGGGGATCATCTCCACCTTCTTACCATACTGCTCCCCGATGAAGGTTACTTCAGGCGGTGAAAAAATTCCCGGAGGAAGCCATGCAAGCGATTCGGTCAGAACAATCAGGTTGTCGCCTTCGGTAAGCCCGGTGGTGGCAATGATCTTAGGGTGCATCTTTTTTCTTAATTTTGAGGGCTTAAGAATGCAAAGTTAGAAAAAAAACAGTGGGAATGCGGTGGTTGGATCAGATCACAGAAAAGGCCCTTGAAGGTCAGTTTCTGGATACCGGGGAGGGGGTGCGGCTTTTTAAGGAAGCCCCACTGGTTGATCTGATGACTCTCGGCAACCGGTTAAGGCAACAGAAACATCCCCACAACCGTGTGACATGGATCATTGACCGGAATGTTAACATCACCAATATCTGCTTCTCCGGATGCAAGTTCTGTAATTTTTACAGGAGTGCCCGGAGCAAGGAGGCTTATGTTACCACCCTGGAGGAATACATCCGGAAGATCGACGAGATGCGCCGGTTAGGCGGCAACCAGTTATTGCTTCAGGGGGGGATGCATCCCGGATTGGGGATCGAATACTATATTCAGCTCTTCCGCGACCTGAAGCGCTTATACCCCACGCTTCGCCTCCATGCACTCGGACCTCCGGAGATCGTTCATCTGTCCAGGCTGTCGGGTCTTACCTTCAAAGCGGTCTTGCAGCAACTTTTGGAAGCAGGGCTTGACAGTTTACCTGGAGCGGGTGCCGAGATCCTCGTTGAGCGGGTTCGCCAATTTCTTTCTCCCGCAAAATGCAGTGCCCGGGATTGGCTTGAGGTGATGCGGGCTGCGCACGAACTTGACCTGACCACCTCTGCCACAATGATGTTCAGTCATGTCGAAACCCCCGAGGAGCGGATGGAGCATCTGATTGCATTGCGCACGCTTCAATCGCAGAAGCCGGCCGGCCATAAAGGTTTTCTGAATTTCATTCCCTGGCCTTTCCAGGATGAGCATACCCAGCTGAGGGAAAAGTACGGGATCACCAACAGCCTCACTCCGGAAGGGTATATCAGAATGATTGCCATCAGCCGCATCATGCTGCCCAATATCCCGCATATCCAGGCATCCTGGCTTACTGTGGGGAAAGAGACGGCACAGTTATCCCTTCATGCCGGAGCCAATGATTTCGGCAGCATCATGATCGAGGAAAACGTGGTTTCGGTGGCCGGTGCCAGTTATACCTTTGACGCCGACGGTATCCGGCTGGCGATCAGGGAGGCCGGATTCACCCCGGTGCAACGGGACCAGGATTTCCGGGAAATTATTTATACTTCAGGATATTGTTCTTAAGCCAGTCCTGGTAAACGCTCCGGGCGATCTCCGTGGAAGCCTGATCGATGTAATTCGGATCGGTGATGCTGACCTGGGCTGTCCAGATCATCTCATCATGAACATTCCCGTAAAGGTTGGCGGTAAGGTTGACAATCGTGGTGGTTGTCCAGTATCCGCCCGAGGTCACTACATTGTACCCGGGCCCATAATAGGGGTAATACCAATTATAATACCCATAATAATTGTAATAGTAATCGGGATAGACCGTCGTAGTGGGAGGTACATAATTTTTTTCCTTCTGCGTCCCCTTGTAAGAGAAGATCAGGATCCCATCGGCGCCAACACTGTCAACCATCCGTTCGAGATCGGAATACTCGTACTTGACATTCGGATTGATAAAAGAGAGGGCCGGAATCGCTTTCAAGCCTTTGTAGTTCAGGTAGGATACCATCGCATCCTCGAATGGTTTTTCATATTCCAGCTTGTTGAACATTCCCCAAACGACCACCCGGCTGATCTGTTCGTTGACTTTCGGATTTTTCCAAGAGCTCAGGGTAACGGGAGAACACCCCGAGAAGAGGAACGCCATGGCAATTGCCAGCATTCCCAATAAAAAGAAGGATTGGTTTTTCATGATAGGCAGGTTTAATGGTTGAGGTTTTATTTCAGACAAAGATAGGGAATGTTTCCTTCCGGGATTCATCCGCCGACAGTTTGTTATCATGCTCCCTGACGGGGTGGGGCGATGAATCCCAGGGTCTGGATCCCCTGAAGGATCCGGCGGGCAGCTCCGCGGTTGTTCTCAACATAATGGAGAGAGATGGATGAAATCCGTTGATATTCTTCCTCGTTTCCGAGTAAACGGTCCATCACCTCCGCGAGTTCCTTGGCATCATGAATGCAAAAAGCGCCCCCTGCCTGGATCAACTCCCTCGCTTCCGTGAACTTCCGGTAGTTCGGGCCAAAAATCACCGGATTCCCGAAGGCGGCAGCCTCCAGGATGTTGTGGATCCCCACTCCAAATCCTCCCCCGATATAAGAAAAAGTGGCGTACTGATAAAGATGAGCCAGGATCCCGATCGTATCCACAAGGATGATCCGGGCGGAAGAGGCGTTTCCCGGTGTAAGGGCGGAATACCGAAGAACGGAATGCCCCTGATCCCGGATGCCGGATGCCGCCACGCCAAGGCGTGGTCTTCGCTCCGCTTCGAGATGCCACAAAGTTCCTGCTGCCACCTGCAAACTGATCTCCAATGCCTCAATCCTCGACGGATACACTTCGTGCGGAGCAATGATGAATTTCATGTCAGGATGGCTGGTGGCAATGAGCCCGATGATCAAGGCCTCATCCGGTTCCCAGGTGCTTCCGCCAAGAAAGATCCGTGACTCGCCGGCAAACTGCCGGATCAGGGGAAAGGATTTCCGCTGTTCCCGTATCGTCCAAACACGGTCGAAACGGGTGTCGCCGGTAATCGTAAAGTTCTTGATTCCCAGCTTTCCGGCCTGCACTTTCATCTCCTCACTCTGCAGGTAAAACCATGAGACGTGGGAGAGCTGTTTTCTGAACCAGCTTCCATACTGTTTGAAAAAGGGCTGGTCGTGATGAAAGATGGCTGACACGATACATACGGGGATATGTCTCCGGTCTAACTCCTGCAGGAAATTGAACCAGTACTCATACTTGATAAAAAACACCAGCCTGGGATTCAGCCGGCTGATCCATCGTCTTGCATTCACCGGTGTGTCGAGCGGCATATAGAACACCCCGTCGGCGCCATCATACGCTTTGCGCACCTCATATCCGCTGGGGGAATAGAAGGTCAGCAGGATCCTGTATTCAGGGTAAAGTGCCCGGAAACCCTCGATCAGCGGCCTTCCCTGCTCAAACTCCCCCAGGGAGGCGCAATGAAACCAAGCGGTCCCTTTCCAATCCGCCCCGCCATTTCTCAGGTTGGCCTGCAGCCATTCATCGAGCTTTCCGAAAATCCTTCTTCTCCCCTTCACCCATTGCCGTGCTTTCGGATTGAACAGCGAGGCGATCCGGATAGCCAGGCCATAGAGGAGAATGCCCAAGGTATAAAGGTGATTCATTTGCAGCAGTCAAAAAAAGAAATCAGGGTATCAAAAATCCGAAATTATAACGAAAATCTAAAATCGACAATTAATAGAGGTAATACTCTTTCGGGCTTCGCCTGTACAACGGGATGTTCCAGGTGGCCTTGATGCCGTAATACTGGCTGGAGAGATTCGGCTGGTCCGGTTGGCCTGTGTTGAAATCCACGGCCCGTTTGCTTTTGGTCCATGCCTGGATGAACTCAAATCCGAGGCTGAAATTGAGCAACCGGGTGGAGCTGAGAAAAAGATATCCTATGGAGGCTGTCAGGGCAATCCCGCCATTCTGCCGGTCGTATCCTTTTTTGTAATCCCCCTGCAGCTGCGGGGCGGTATTGTCGGGATTGAGGATCCGCATCTTGTTTTGCAGGTAGCCAACCCCTGCCATCAGGGTAAATCCGCTGTTGGGGTTGGGCCCCACCCATGGGAAAAGCTTCCCGATGGAGCCAAAAAAACTGAATCCCCTCATATAGAGAATCACATCGGCGATCTTCCCGTTGGCATCAATGATATATCCTTCGGGGGTGGAGATGGTGGTGAGCAGGCTGTCCTGGTTCTTCACTGAACTGCCGAACTGGAAATTTCCTTCCGCCCCAAACAGCCAGTTGGAGGCTGTTTTGACCAGAAATCCACCGCCGATATTAGAGTTCGATCCGTAGCGTTCTCCGAGATACCCCCCGGGGAACTGATAGCTATAGGTGGCATAGAACATCGGGACGTTGATGGCTGAATCCTTGATGCTTACCTGGGTAAGCGCTATTCCTGGAACGGCAAAGAATAAAAACAACAGATAATAGTGTTTCATCATAAACTGTCGGATAAGTTGTTATAACCGGTAGGTGATCCCGATTCCGATGTTAAACGTTGAAATCTTCTTTTTAATTGCAAATTCACCCCCTTGCCAGGCTAAAATCCATTGTTGAAGATCCTGGTCATAGTAGTAGTTGCTGGTGTAATAATCCTTTTTTCTGCTCGGGTTGGCACCCAGGTAGGATACGTTCATATTGATCGCCAACTTATCCGTAAGCTGAAAACCTCCGGCAACCATTGTCTGAAAAGCTACTCCGACTCCAGGGCCACTGCTCTGGTAGGTGGCGGGCGGACTGGTGGAATCGGTCTGGTTCTCAGGCATCGACATCGTGAAATTTGAACTGAATGCCATGACCACACCAGCCTGAATCTTAATCATCATGAAAAACCTGCCGAATGTGTTTGCATAGGCCGGCCCCGCAAGAAGGTAATGATTTGACCAGGGTTTCGTGCCCAGGTAGTAATCATGTCCGTTGGGTGTTACAAATTCCACTGACTTCTGCAAGGCACTCCATTGGTAGCAATAAGTGGCGGAAAGGCCCAGATGCCTTTTGCCAAGCCAGGTGCCTGAAAATTGCATCGAAAATCCCCCTGCCGCATATCCCGAAAGATCATCTGTGGTATCTGCTGAAGCATAATGACCAAAGGGGAGTGCATATCCGGCTGTGAAGTCGAGGAGGACATTTCTCTCCTTCTTGTTCACGGGTGTGATCGAATCTGACTGCGCTGATGCCAGGGCGGACATCAAAAAGACCAGGAATATCAATGGGATTGTTTTCATCGTGACTGGTTGATCTATCGCAAAGGTACACTGATTTCCACAGAAAATCATCCCTGTGCAGAGAAATCGACCATCAGTCCAAATACATAGATGAAGCTTGGCAGTTTCATTGAGGATAATTACCTTTGCGCCAAACATTAAAGTGATATCTATGAAAAAGAACCTTCTCCTGTTATCCTCGCTTGTGATGATCCTGATGCTTGGCATCCACGTTGGCGCTGTTGCCTGTACAAATTTTCTCTTCACCAAAGGAGCCACCGCTGATGGTTCTACCATGATCTCCTATTCAGCCGACTCCCATGTATTGTACGGCGAACTCTATTTCTGGCCGGCCGCCGACTATCCCGAAGGTGCGATGCTGGATGTAGTTGAATGGGATACCGGCAAACCCATGGGTAAAATCCCCCAGGTCAGACATACCTTCTCCGTGGTAGGCAACATGAATGAGAATCAGGTGGCTGTTGGCGAGACCACTTACGGAGGGCGGGAAGAGCTGTGGCATCAGAAGGGGGCCATCATGGATTACGGCAGCCTCATCTATATCGGACTTCAGAGAGCCACCTCCGCGCGCGATTATATCCATATCATCGCCGATCTGATGGAACAATACGGGTATGCCAGTGAAGGCGAATCCTTCTCCATCTCCGATGAAAACGAAGTGTGGATCATGGAGATCATCGGGAAAGGGGAAGGAGAGAAAGGAGCCGTATGGGTCGCCCGCATGGTTCCAGACGGGTATGTTTGCGGACATGCCAACCAGGCCCGGATCACCACCTTCCCTTACCAGAAGGTGAATCGCTGGGACGATGCCGGCGCTACCTGTTTCAATGCGCCTGATGTCATCTCCTTTGCCCGCGATATGGGATGGTTCGATGGCCCCGACAGCGAGTTTAGCTTTTCTGATACCTATGCACCTGTAACCTTCGGCGGGGCCCGGTTTTGTGAAGCCAGGGTTTATGCCATGTTCAACCGGGTGAACAACAATATGGGCCAGTATGAGAACTATGCCCGCGGGGTGATCGAACACGGAAAGCACGGCCATGCCTCCAACCGTATGCCCCTCTGGATCAAACCCGATCATAAGATCACCATGAAGGAGGCGATGGATTTGATGCGAGACCATTATGAAGGCACTTCGATGGATATGAACAACGACATCGGCGGCGGCCCCTTCCAATCGCCCTACCGCTGGCGTCCGATGACCTGGGAGGTCGACAGCGTGAACTACTGTCACGAACGCGCCACCTCCACCCAGCAAACCGGCTTTGTCTTCGTGGCCCAAGCCCGCAACTGGTTGCCCGACCCGATCGGCGGGATCTTCTGGTTCAGCGTCGACGACACCTATACCAACTGTTTCGCCCCCATGTTCTGCGGGATCCTGGAAGTTCCCGAACCTTACGCTGTAGGTAACGGCGATATGCTGACCTACTCTCCCACCTCCGCCTTCTGGACCTTCACCTTCGTCTCCAACTGGGCTTATACTAAGTACAATGTGATGATCAAGGATATCCAGAAGGTCCAAAGCCGGCTGGAGAACTTTTTCATCTCTACTATCCCGGCCATTGACAAAAACGCTGAAGAGATGTATAAAAAAGATCCAATTGCCGCACGGGAATACCTCACCGATTATTCCATTGCGATGGGTAATTATACCGTTGATACCTGGCGGGATCTGGGACACTACCTGCTGGTGAAATACCATGACGGCAACGTGAAAAAGGAGAAAGACGGAACCTTCGAACGGAATGAATGGGGAGTGCCCGTCATGCCCGATCAACCGGGATATCCCGAATGGTGGCTCCGCGAGATCGTGAGGGAACACGGGGATAAGGTGAAAATGACCGGAGATGCGCACTGATCCGCTGTTTTCTTATTATCTTTGCAATTAGAATGCCCTCGTTGAACGATTAACACATTGATATAATGGAAGATAAAGCCTCTAATTCAAAGAAATATACCATTTATTTTTGGATCCTTGGCCTGATCATGGTCGCCCTGCTTGCCTGGCTGTTCATCCAGCGCTCCCATTTGACGAAACTGGTGGATGCGCGAGAGGTTGAAAAACTTGAGTTACAGAAAGAGCTTGACTCCCTGATGACCGAACACAACACCATCAAGGAGATCTATGGTACTCTCTCGGATTCCCTTGCTGCAAAAGACAGCATCATCCAGGCGAACGCGATCGAGATCCGGAAACTGTTAGACACACAATATGAATATTACAAGATCCGGAAAAAGATGGCCATGCTCCAGAAGGTCGCCCAGGGATATGTTCAGCAGATGGACTCCCTGTACACCGTGAACCGTGAACTGAAAGAAGAAAACGAACGGATCAGGGAGGTCGTGCGCACCGAGCAGGGCAGAAACCAGAATCTGATCAAGGACAAGGAGGAGCTGACGCAGAAAATGACCCAGGCAGCTGTTCTTCAGGCCTACGGCGTCACGACAAAAGCGTTCAAGATGCGTGGCAAAAACAGCACGGAGACCGACAAAGCCAATCGCACCGACAAGCTGGAGATCTGTTTTACCATCGGGGAAAACTCACTGATTGAAACCGGGACGAAGGTGCTCTATGTGCGAATCACCCGCCCCGACAACGTTGTGGTGACCAAAACCAAGTATGATCTCTTTGTCTTCAACGGACAGGAGATCCCCTACTCCATCCGCGAGGATATCAATTTCCAGGGAAAAGCCATGCGCGTTTGTGTCAGTTGGATCAAGCGCGACCAGAATGCTCCGGCCATGAAGGGGACCTACCAGGTGGGAGTCTTTTTCAATGACCGGGAGATCGGGCAGGGATCGTTTGAATTGCGTTAATTTTCTGCGACATGTCATCCGATAGAAAACCCCGGATCGGAATTCTCACCGCTGGCGGCGACTGCCCGGGCATCAATGCCGCGATCAGGGGAGTGGGCAAAACCGCTATCCGAGAATACGGGATGGAAGTCGTTGGTATCTCCACGGGCTTTCTCGGTCTGATCAACCAGGAATTTACCATCCTCGATGAGAACCAGCTTTCAGGGATCCTGACGCTCGGCGGGACCATTCTTGGCACCTCCCGCGAAAATCCCTTTAAAAAGGCCAACGCTTTTTTATCGGTCGACAAACCCAAACTCATTAAAAAACATTACAAAGAGATGGGGCTCGATGCCCTGGTCTGCATCGGGGGGAACGGGACCATGCGAACAGCTTCCCTCCTGGCAGAAGAGGGACTTCATGTGGTTGGCATCCCGAAAACCATTGACAACGATGTTTGGGGAACCGACATCACGTTTGGATTTGACTCGGCCCTCTGGATTGCGACCGATGCCATCGACCGCCTCCATACCACCGCCAACAGCCACAAGCGGATCATGGTCATCGAAGTGATGGGGCATCACGCAGGATGGCTGGCCCTCTTTTCCGGTATCGCGGGGGGAGGGGATGTGATCCTGCTTCCTGAAATAGCGTTTGACATTGACATCGTGGCCAAATGCCTGAAGCAGCGGGCCATCAACAAGAAGCCCTATTCCATTGTCGTGGTCGCTGAGGGCATCCCCGTGAAAAAAGGGGAATCGGCCGGACGGTCCATTGCTGAAGCCATTAATAACAAAACCGGACTGGAGACCAGGGAGACCATTCTTGGTTACATCCAGCGAGGGGGAAGCCCTTCACCGATGGACCGGGTACTGGCCACACGATTTGGCGCCGCGGCGGTCGAACTGATTGCCAGGGGAGAATTCGGCCAAATGGTGAGCCTGAAAGGGGATCAGATCAGCTCTGTCCCGCTGTCGGAGGTCGGAGGAAAACTTCGCCTGGTTCCCCTCGATCTTCCCCTCATCGAAAAAGCACGGAAGATGGGGGTCAATTTCGGTGACGGGACTGATTAGATCCCAACCTTGATATCTTTCACATTGAGTTGGAGGGTCACCGTTCCATTCCATTCATTTTCTTCCACATGATAACAAAGATCAAATGGAATTCCTTTGTCGATGAGGTTCATGTGATCACCCTGCTGAAATGCGATCCCTGAGAAAGGACCCCCATGCACATCGGGATGCACCACATAGAGCTTCAGGTGATTCTTCCCGACGATCCTGGTTCCTCCTGCATTCACCACCCCTTTCGTAATGAATAGCGGCGCCAGGTTCCCGGGGCCGAAGGGAGCAAACTGCTTCAGGATATTGAAGAACCGGGAATGAATGGAGAACAGCGGCAGCTCGGCGTCGATCTCAATTTCAGGGATCAGTTCCACTCCCCTGAGCCGCACCTCGACGATCTCCTCGAAACGGTTTCTGAATGCTTCCAGGTTCTCCGGCCGCAGAGAGAGGCCGGCAGCGAATTTATGTCCGCCAAAATGTTCCAGCAGGTCGCTGCAGGAGTCGATGGCATCGTAAATATCAAAATCCTTGATGGACCGGGCAGAGCCGGTGATAAATTCCCCGGCCTGGGTGAACACGATGGTGGGACGGTAAAATACCTCCGTCAGCCTGGAGGCGACAATGCCGATGACCCCCTTATGCCATTCGGGATGAAACACGACGGTTGATCGGGCATGCTTCAGCTTTTCATCGCGCTGGATCATCTCTACGGCTTGCTGGGTGGCGAGGGCATCCAGGGTCTTGCGTTCGGTATTGTAGTTGTCGATCTGTTTACCGATTTCACGCGCCAGCTTATAATTATCCGCGATCAGCAGTTCCACCGAATTTCTGCCGCTCTCGATCCTGCCGGCAGCATTGATCCTCGGTCCTATCAGGAAGACAAGGTCGGAGATGGTCAATTCCCGGTTAAAGAACAGATTTCCGTCTTCCTCATCCTTTTTCTGGATGTTGGCATAGTTGAGCACCGCTTCGATCCCGGGCCGAGGCCGGATGTTCACCAGCTTCAGGCCATAATAGGCAAGGATGCGGTTTTCCCCCGTGATATCCACGATATCGGAGGCAATGCTGACCACCACCAGGTCGAGGTGCTCCTTCAGCTCCTCAAAGGGGATATCATGGCTCTGGGCATAAGCCTGAACCAGCTTGAATCCAATGCCGCAACCCGACAACTCCTTGTAAGGATAAAGGCAGTCAGGACGTTTAGGGTCGAGTACCGCACAGGCATCCGGAAGCACCGGGCCCGGGCGGTGATGGTCACATATGATGAAGTCGACCCCCATTGCCTTTGCCTGTTTCACCATCTCCACCGCTTTGATCCCGCAATCGAGCGCGATCACCAGGGAGAATCCCTTTTCCTTGGCATATTGGATCCCCTTGGGGGAGATCCCGTATCCTTCGTTGTACCGGTCAGGGATATAAAAATCAATTCGGTCCGTGAATTTTCGCAGGAAAAGATAAACCAGGGCCACGGCGGTGGTGCCGTCCACATCATAATCGCCGAAAACCAGGATCTTTTCCCCTTCCTGAAGCGCTTTTTCAATCCGGCTGACTGCCAGATCCATATCCTTCATCAGGAAGGGATCATGAAGGTCCTCCAGCCTGGGACGAAAGAACGCCTTGGCCTGTTCAAATGAGGTGATCCCCCGTTGGACCAGCAGGTTGGCAAGGTGGTGGTCAATGTTCAGCTCCTGGGCAAGTTCCCCGATCATTTTTTCATCACCACGCTCTTTGATGATCCAACGTTTTTCCATAAAACTGATTTATCCTGGTAAAAGTACAAAAAATACCTTATCAAACCGGTTCAGCAGCAATGTATACATTGCGAAGGGTGGTCCCGAATAACAGGGCATCATACCACATGTAGTAAAACCTTTCGGCATTGAACCATGTCACACCTTCAGGATGGTCATCCGTCCGGTCGTAAGGATCTGCGAAAAGGATGACGTCATCCATCAAATTCTCCGTATTCCTTGTGTCGTAACCGATCACCATTACCCAGGGACCACCCCAGTCACTCCATTCGACCAGGGTAGGCAGTTTCCGGGCCAGCCTGTTTCTCAGGGTATCCAGGTTCCCGTGCTGATGCCACTGAGCGGTGAATCCATGCTGGTTCAGCCAGGAGCTCATCTGCTCAGGGGTTGTCCCTGTAGTGGCACTGGTCCCCATTTCCGAGGCGATGGTCATTTCATCTCCGGTCCTTCCGTAATATCCGAGGAGGGAGATGACCGACGCAGGGCCGCACGTGTATTCGGTGGTTTGCTGATAGGAGGATACGGAGAGGAGCGTCAGTCCGGGTTGCGGTGGATGGTTTTCCAGACTTAGGCTGTAATAGACGCTTTCGCCGGATGTAACAGGCTTATATTCGGGTGACTTGTCTTTATGGCAGGCAAGAAACGGAAATACCGCGATAATCAAAAGCAGTGAAGCATTTTTCATCCTGTTCGGATTTACTGTTGATTACAAAAAGTCGTTAAAATTCTGCGTTCTTCGGGGTGCGAGGGAAAGGGATCACATCCCGGATGTTGCTCATCCCTGTGACGAAGAGGATCAGCCGTTCGAAACCAAGGCCGAAACCGCTGTGGGGTGCCGTGCCGAACCGGCGCGTATCGAGGTACCACCACACATCCTTTTCCGGAATATCCAGCTCATGGATCCTCCGGATAAGTTTTTCATAGTCCTCCTCCCGCTGGGATCCTCCTATGATCTCTCCGATTCGCGGAAAGAGGACATCCATCCCCCTGACGGTCTTGTTGTCATCGTTCTGCTTCATGTAAAACGCCTTGATCTCCTTGGGATAGTCGGTCAGGATCACCGGGCGCCTAAAATGTTTCTCCACCAGGTACCGCTCATGTTCCGCCTGGAGGTCGGAACCCCAATCGACCGGAAATTCCCATTTCTGGTCCGTTGCTTTCAGGATCGCAACTGCTTCGGTATAGGTGAGCCGCTCGAACCGGCTCTCCATGACATGCCGCAACCGGTCCATCAGTTCGTTGTCGTACATCTTGTTGAGAAATTCAAGATCATCCATGCAATGATCCAGGGCATAAGCCATCAGAAATTTCAGCAGATCCTCGGCCAGGTCCATGTTGTCGTGGATATCGTAAAAGGCCATTTCGGGCTCGATCATCCAGAATTCGGCTAAGTGCCGCGGCGTGTTGGAGTTCTCGGCACGGAAGGTGGGGCTGAAGGTGTAAACCAGGGAAAGGGCCATGGCCCCCAGCTCGGCTTCCAGCTGACCGGAGACGGTCAGGCTGGTCTCCTTTCCGAAGAAATCTTCTGAAAAGTTGGCCCTGCCTTCAGGAGTGAGCGGCGGATTTGCCGGATCGAGTGTGGTTACACGGAACATCGCTCCCGCTCCTTCGGCATCCGATCCGGTGATGATGGGTGTGTGAATGTAATAAAATCCATGGTCGTTGAAGTACTTGTGAATGGCGAAGGCCATGGCATGACGGATCCGCAGCACGGCGCCAAAGGTGTTGGTACGGGGCCGCAGGTGGGCGATCTCCCGTAGAAACTCGAGGGTATGGCCTTTTTTCTGAAGGGGGTAAGTCTCCGGGTCGGCGGTGCCAAAAAGCTCGATCGAACGGGCCTGGATCTCCACATGCTGCCCCTGCCCCATCGATTCCACCAGGGTTCCCTCCACCACGATGGCAGAACCAGTGGTGATCATTTTCAGCAACTCCTCGTCAAAATTGGCAACCTCCGCGACAACCTGAATGGAATGGATCACCGATCCATCGTTGAGGGCAATGAAATTAACGTTTTTATTGCCCCGTTTTGTCCTTACCCATCCTTTCACCAGTACCTCTTTGCCGGTCTCTGTCGATTTGAGCAGATCTGCCACTTTTGATCTTCTGAGATGTTCCATTGTTGAAATTTTAACGTGCAAAATTAGTAAAAGTTCTCCGGCATCTGCCATATGGCATCCGCCATCATCTGAAAATATCCTACCTTTATCCCTTCAAATGAATCATGATGACTGAAGAAACTTTAAAGCCCCGGAAAAACCATCGCGCAGAAGCGGTGTGGTCGATCATCTGGAACCTGATCTTTTTATACATTGTAAATAAAGTTCCCGACTGGAATCTTCCCTTTATTACCGACAGCTACATCACAGTGCTCTGGATTCTCAACCTCAACCTGGTGGTTCAGATTGCAGGCTGGGTGTTGATCCTCTTTCTTGATGTCCGCTGGTTATGGCATCTTGTCAGGGCCATCCTTGATGCAGCCAGCCTGGTCGTGCTGCTGGCCCTCTATTTTCTCTATCCCTTTGATTTTTCTGAAATCGGGGGAGCAGAGTGGTTGGATATCGTGTTGCCGATCATCTTCATTGTTGGCATGGTGGCTTCCGGGATCGGTATTATCATTCACTTGTTGAAACTGATCGTTCGCCCGGTAAAATAGTTTATGGAATCCCATTTTGACATTGAACCCCTCGATCATTGGTTCCCTTGCAGCGGGAAACCCTGTGTGATTGCAGGTCCCTGTTCAGCCGAATCGGAAGGGCAGGTGATGGAAACCGCGAAGGCGCTGGCTGCCATCCCGATGGTCAGGGTGTTCAGGGCCGGACTTTGGAAGCCCCGGACAAGGCCCAGCCCATTTGAAGGAGTCGGTGACAAAGGGTTGAAATGGCTCATCCGGGTCAGGGAGGAAACCGGGCTGAAAGTGATCACCGAGGTGGCCAGTCCGGCACACGTGGAAAAAGCCCTGGCTGCTGGTTTCGACATGGTTTGGCTGGGGGCAAGGACCGTTGTGAACCCTTTTTCGGTGCAGGAGATCGGGGAAGCACTCAAGGGGTCCGGCATCCCGGTGATGATTAAAAATCCGCTGAATCCTGATCTGACCACCTGGATAGGGGCTATTGAACGGATCAACCGGGCGGGGATTACCCGATTGGCGGCCATCCACCGGGGCTTTTCCTACTACAAGCATTCTCCCTACAGGAACGATCCGATGTGGGAGATCCCGATCGAACTGAAACGGCTTTTTCCCGATCTTCCGGTGTTTGTCGATCCCAGCCATATCTGCGGCAATGTGGAACTGCTTCCGGGAATCGCCCAGCGCGCCATCGACCTGGAGATGAACGGGTTGATGATCGAAACGCACATCCAGCCCAGTACGGCCCTCACCGATCCTCAGCAACAGGTCACACCGGCGGAGCTCTCCAAGATGCTGTCGGGATTGATCATCCGGCAACCATCAGGAAGCCGGGAATTCCAGGGCAAGCTGGAAGAACTTCGTTCGGAGATCGACAAGATCGATCAGCAACTGATCGATATCATCGCCCAGCGGATGAGCATCGTGGAGAAAATCGGGAAGTACAAGAAAGAGAATAAAATTACGATCCTGCAGTTAAAACGATGGAATCAGATCTTTCGGGAGCGGATCGAAAACGGGGAGGAACATGGCCTCTCCCGCGAATTCATCATGAAACTCCTTGAGATCGTCCATGAGGAGTCCATTCAGCGACAGATCAACAAGATGGATAAAACACCGTGATCACATCCACTTCCGGGCCTTGAAATAGATGATCATCGACACGGCCAGAACGGCCATCCCCAGGGTGAGGATCACGAAAGAATAGGGGTGTTTGGCAAAAGGCAGGTCAATGTTCATACCATAGAGACTTGCGATAAAGGTGAGCGGAAGGAGAATGGATGAGATCAAGGTCAGGATTTTAATCACTTCGTTGGTCTTGTTGACCTGGAGTGAATCAAAGGTCATCGAGTATCCCCGGATCAGTTCTCCCGCATCCTCCACCATATCCCAGATCTTCTGATAGTAGTCGAGGATGTCCCCCCAGTAATCTGCCATGTTCTCAGCAAATCCCGGGATGGATCCAGACTGCAGCCGGTTGAAGAGCAGGAGTTGCGGTTTGAACATTGTATTGAGCAGCACCACGTTTTTCTGCGTGATACTGATCTTTTCAATGGTTTTCTCCGCTTTCCTGTTAAAGAGGGATTTACCGCAACTGTCGACAGCCTTTTCCACCTTCTCCACCAGCAGCTGGGTCTGCTTCATCAATCGTTCCAGCACCTTGTAAAGGAGGGCGTCGGAACTGCTGATATCCATTTTTCTGGCTGCGACCGTAGCTGATTTCTCCTGGCTGAACATCTCCTTCACCAACCAGTGCGATTTCCCGATCGTGATCAGGTAATCCTTGCCCCAGAAAATCTTGATCTCTTTGGTATCCACGAAGGTTTCGGAAGAGTCAAAGCTGGGAAAATGAAGAATTAAAAAATAATAGTCTTCGTACACGTCAATTTTCGGTCGCAGGTTGATTACACTCCGGCAATCATCCAGATCGAGGGGATGGAAATGGTACTGTTCTTTCAGGATCCCAAGGTCTTCCTCAGTAGGTCTAACGATGTGTGACCATCTGAGGTTTCCGTATTGGATGGTTTCAATCATGACTGGACCTCCTTTCCGGTTAGCAGGATTTCAGGCTGATGGGTCTGCAAAAATACAAACCCTTCTGATATTCACAGCATGAAATTCAATTATTCCAGCGAAAAGTGCTGATCATATGGTCGATATCCTGTTTCAGAAAATCGATGACCGGAGCCAGGGAATCGTTGTTGGGGACGATATTAAAATAGAGAGCTCCCCTCACGAATCTGGAAAGACTGTCGGTAAGGTAGAACTGGTATGGAGAGGCAGCTTCTGTCCCTTTGATCGAAAAGGTCAGTCCGTACACCTGTTTTTCGGGGTTGAGGAATTGCTGCTGGGTGATGGCATTGGCTTTGGGGATATGCTTGTTCACCAGTGTTCGTGAATCCTCCAGGTAGCTGTTGAGGTTGTGATGGATCACCTTGTAACTGAAATGCAACTGGGCTTTGTAGGCCGGATAGCTGATATTGATCCAGAAGGGTTCTGCCAGACCCGACGTGTCGGGAAGGACCGTGGCATAGATCGGGTACTCAAAGGTGTAGGGGAACGAGGCGGAGTCAAACTGCTGGTATTCGTGTTCCGGAAGGTCAATCCGGAAATATCCCCTGGGCTTGGGGGTGTAGTCCTGCGTGCAGGAGGCAACAAGCAGGAGGAAAAATAGCGGAAGGATACGAATTCTCATATATTAATATGGCGAAATGGCGAAATAGCAAAATGGCGAAAAATTTATTCTCATCACCATTTCATTATTTCACCATTTCACCATCTCACTATTTCACTATTTAAAAAGGCAGATCATCATCCGGCGCAGCGGTATCAGCTCCGGGGGTTTCCGGCATCGGCGTGGCGCTGCTGCCATTCTCTTCGAAGGCGTCATCCCTCCTCGGGCCACCGCCAAGCATGGTCATGTTATCCCCCAGGATTTCAAAGACATATCGCTTCTGCTTGTTTTCATCTTCATAATCCCTTCTGCGGATCCGGCCCTCAATATAAACACTAGACCCTTTTCTTAGATACTTCTCCGCCACTTCAGCCAGCCCGCGCCAAAGCACTATATTGTGCCATTCGGTATGGGTGGTACGCTCTCCTTCACGGTTTTTATATCCCTCTGTGGTTGCCAGGGAAAAGGAAGCCTTCTTTACTCCGTTGTCAAAGGACTGAACCTCCGGGTCCTTCCCGAGATTTCCGATCAAAATCACTTTGTTAACTCCGTTTGCCATTTCTTCAATGTTTTAAATGAATGATTCCGTTGAACAAAAATACACTTTTTCCCGCTTCCGGGCAGTGTCTGACATTAATCGGGAAAAGGGGTAAAAGGTTTCACCGATGAGAAAAAAATTTTTACAGCCGGATACGAGATGCGTGTGGCGCGATGCGCGATATGACAGGTTCGGCAAACCGCACTTTAACCTACTGCTTACTGCCGACTGCCAGTCGCGGCATGCCGCGACTTTACTTGGTTTTTCGCTTATCCAACAGGTCGTCGACAATGTCTTCGATCAGCACCATCCCTTCAAGCTGGTCGTCAGCATTGATCACAGGAACAGAGAGAAGGTTGTATTTGGAGATGATTTCGGCGAGGGTGTCGATGTTATCGGTATCATGCACCGTGACGGGTTTCCTGACCATGATCTCGGAGAGCAGTTTTGACGGATCGGAGATCACAAGTTTCCCCAGAGGTATGGCTGAGATGAACCGGTCGTCATCATCGGTGACGAATACCGTGGTGATGTGCATGGGTTCCGGTTCATCTTTCCTTATCACGGAAAGGGCTTCCCCCACTGTCAGGCCGGCCGAAAGGGTGAATACCTCGGTATTCATGATGCTGCCCACTTCGTTGTCGCCATATTCAAGCAGCTCCCTCACCTCTTCCGAAGATTCCCTCTCCATCTCTTTGAGCAGCATTTCCGCCTTATCCTCTTCCAGTTCATCCAGGATATCCGCTGCTTCATCCGCATCCATTTTCTCGAGCAGGTCAGCCGCTTTTTCCAGGGGGAGGCTTTCAATGATCTGCACCTGGGCGTTTGGTTCCATCTCCTCGAGCACATCGGCGGCATGTTCTTCATCCAGTGCGGCCAAAACGTAAGTGCGCGTCGCTTTGTCGAGGTCCTCAATGATATCTGCCAGATCGGAAGGGTGAAGGGTCGAGAGTCTGGAGGTGGATTTGGAGAGGAAGAGTTTGGAGGTGGCAATATCCACTGACTCGATATCGTCCCACAGGATCTGCTGAACCGGTATATGCATCCTGAACCAGCCGCTGACCCGTTCCACCAGGGAAAGGAGTCTGTGTTTCCTCAGCCAGCCACTGAATCCAACATCTACCGCAATGGCAAAGGTGCCCGATGGTATGTAAACCAGCCGGATATCCCAGACCTTCTCCAGCTTTTTATCATTGATATCGACGATCCGGCGAAAGAGGATGCTCTCTTTCAGCCAGATCACTTTGGAAAGGTAAGCGGTGGAGATCTCTTCAATTTCGGAACCAAAGAGCCTGAGCGAGCGATTTTCCTGGATGATCTCGAGGGAGGAGAAGTCCAGTACCCGTTCGTACATGCCCACTTTCACCTTCACGGCAATCACCTTGGGCCGTACGGGCTTCCCCGGAGAGGGATCCAAAGCGGCCAGGTCCACCAGAAAGTCTTTGACCTTCCCTGTGATGTTCCCATCGGAAGAGTAAAACTTTCTGCCCAATACCTGGCTCAGGTAAAATGTCGTTTGAGTGGTCATAAAGCAATCGTATCTCCGGGCCGTCGTCCATCTGGATTTGAAAAATTAATTCGCCGCGCAAAGGTATGACATTCCCATGTAAAAGGCAACAGGCCTGTCAGGAAAGTGCTTTGGGAAGGGTGATCCTGAAGGTTGTGCCGTTCCCTTCGACGCTTTCGACAGCAATGGATCCGAGGTTCTTCTCAAGGTAATCCTTGCAGAGCAACAAGCCGATCCCGGTGCCTTTTTCCCCGTTTGTCCCCACCGTTTTATAGAGGACATCAATGCAGAAAAGCTTTTTGATCGCGTCTGCGGAGATCCCCACCCCTGAATCTTTCACCATGGCTTGAATTGTACTCCCTGACTCGATGGCTGAAACCTCGATCACTCCCTTTTCAGGAGTGAATTTGATGGCGTTGGAGAGAAGGTTCCGGAAAACGGCCAACAACATGTTCCTATCGGCAACCACGCGGAACCCGGGAAGGATCTTATTGACCAGCGTCTGTTTTTTCAGAAAAGCGCTCGCCTGGTGCAGGTGGATCACCTCATCGACCACCTCGGAGAGATCAAGGGAGGTTGCCTCAAGATGGAAGGTCCCGGTTTGCAACCTGGCCCAGTCGAGCAATTGTTCCAACAGGGCAAAGGCATTCAGGGCTGATTTATTCGTGTTTTCAACAGCCAGTTTGCGTTCTTCCGGGGTGAGCGCATCAAATTCATTTTTCAGCAATTCCGAAAAGCCAATGATGGTGTTGAAGGGGCTTTTCAGGTCGTGAGCCATGATGGAGATGAAATTTTTGAGGGTGTTGTTGGAGATCTGCAGCTCTCTGTTGGTTTTCCTGAGACGGGATTTCTGGCGGCTGAAGAGGATGATAAAAACCAGGGAGAAGGCAAGCAGGATGGAGACGGATAGTGTAAAAAGGCGTCTCAGTTCCAGTTCCTTTTGAACGGTGGCATTGTTTTCGGCCTGACGGAATTGTTCATTCATTAAGGCCATGCGCCCCTCCACCTTTTCATCCATGAAATTTCGGGTGTACAGGGAGAGTTCACTCAGGTAATGGTAAGCTTCCCGGTAATTCCCTTCAAGAAGGTAAAACTTCTCAAGGAGGATGGAGGAGGTCCGGATATAGGCATTCACGTCATTGGCTTTGGCCTGTTTAAACGCCTGGAGCGACAACTTCTTTGCCTCCGTCAAGTCCCCTTTTCGATAATAGATCCCGGCAATGTTGCACAACACCAGCGGTTCATCGACAGGACTGGCTCTCCTTACGATCTTCAGGGCCTGTTTCAGGTAAAACAGCGCGCTGTCCAGGTCACCTTGTCCCATTTTCGCCATCCCCAGCAGGTTCAGGTTACTGTAGATCAGGTTTTCATCCTTGTTTTGCAGGGCAATGGCCATCGACAACCGGGCATAATGAATGGTGCTATCCATGTATTTGGGAAAATCCTGTTCAAAAAAAGTAGCTCCAAGGTAATTACAGGTTTGGGCAAGAAGGAGGGAATCGTGCAGCTGTGGAAGTAATTCCATCGCGGCATTAAGGGATTCGAGACTTCCTTCACGGTTCCCGGTCGACCTGAGGTAATCACCCAAATAGTTTAAACAGACAACCTGACCTTTCCGGTCATTTTTGTTCTCATAATAGTTCAGTAATATCTGGGCCTGTTCGATGGCGCTGCTGTAATCGCCCACGAGATAAAGGGAGTCCAGTTCATGATGGATCCGGATGGATTCGGCTTCGTCGATCAGTAACTTGCTGGTTACGGGTTGATCATTGCAACCAACCAGCAGCAGGCAAAAGAAAAAGAGTACCCATCCTGCCGTCGCCTTCATCCTATCCATCAAGAGATATCGTTGATTTGAGATTCAAATATAAAGATGATCCGGATTCATTGAAAATATTTTTGCCAGTATTTTGTTATGAGCGCCGGAAAGGGGAATGTTTCCACCAAACTCAGGGGGAGATGGATGCCGGTACCGTCAGGAGCTTCCTTCAGGGTGATGTTGTAGAAGGTGGCCATGATGGTCTGATGGGAGAGAACATGCCTGAACTCCTCTGAAACATGAAGGACTTCAGGAGATCTGTCCCGGAAAATTTCTTTCCATGCGTTGCTCTTCATCAGCTTCCAGGAAGTAAGCCTTGTGGTGGATTCAATAAGCGGAAAATCATAGAGGTTCCTCCAGATATCTTTTCCTTCCCTTTTGTTCACTATGACGTCAAGTTCCCCGTTTTCACCGAAGGTGATAACCAGGTAATAAAAAAATCGATTCCGGATGGCTGTTTTCTTTTTTCTGACAGGGATCTCCTGCGTTAACCCGTGCCTGAAGGCATAACAGGTCTCGTTGAAGAGGCATCCGTTACAGGCCGGTTTTTGCGGTGTGCAAACCAGTGCGCCGTATTCGATCATCGCCTGGTTGAATTGCCCGGGCCGGGTGGGATCCATCAGCATCTCTGCCTTTGCTTTCGCCAGTTTCCGGCCGGTTACCGAGCCCACCGCTTCCCGGATTCCAAAAAAGCGGGAAAGCAGACGGTACACATTTCCATCGATAGCCGCCCGGGGTTCATCAAAGGCCAACGAGGTAATCGAGGCGGCCGAGTATTCGCCTATCCCTTTTAATTTGAGGATCTGGTCATAGGAAGCAGGAAAATGCCCCTCGTACTTTTCCACGATCTCCCTGGCGGTGGCATGCAGGTTCCTGGCCCGGGAATAGTACCCCATACCCTGCCATGTTTTCAGCACTTGCTCTTCCGGCGCTGCAGCCAGCCTAAGGATGTCGGGAAACTGATGTATGAACCTCAGGTAATATGGGACTCCCTGTTCCATTCGCGTCTGCTGCAGGATCACCTCGGAGACCCAGATCAGGTAAGGATCTTTCGTCCCCCGGAACGGAAGATCCCGCTTGTTGGCCTCATACCAGGAGATGAGGGTGGCGGAAAAGATCATAACGAGATATTGGAGTTGGAAAATTCTTAGTTATTTCATTGTCTTTCAAAAAAGTTATATATTTGCAGCCCGTTTCCCATGGAACAAATTTATTCATTATTAACAATATAACTAATTACCCGTAGTATGACAAAAGCAGAAATCGTAGCAGAAATTGCTAGTAAGACCGGTATCGAAAAAGTTGCCGTTCAGGCCACAGTTGAAGCTTTTATGGATACTGTAAAGAACTCCATGATAAACGGACAAAACGTTTATTTAAGGGGATTTGGCAGTTTCATCATTAAAAAAAGAGCTGAAAAAACAGGGAGAAACATCTCCAGGAACACCACCCTGATTATTCCGGCTCATTTCATTCCCTCTTTTAAACCGGCTAAAACCTTCGTCAACAAAATCAAAGCGAACGTAAAAGTTAAATAATTGTTCTAAGGAATCATTCATTATGCCAAGCGGAAAAAAGAGAAAGAGACACAAGATGGCAACGCACAAGCGGAAAAAACGCTTGCGCAAGAATAGGCATAAGAAGAAATAATTTTCCCTGCCTCTGCTACATTTCCTTCTGTCAGCATGATCATGACCATCACGTTGTGATCCACAACTAAACGAGACGGATGTGAATAAGGAACTGATTATCAATTCGACTCCCCAGGGAGTCGAAATTGCCTTACTTGAAGACAAACTCCTTGTTGAACTGAACAAGGAAAAAATCAACAACGAATTCGGTGTTGGAGACATTTACCTTGGCAAGGTGCGTAAAGTCATGCCGGGACTCAATGCCGCTTTTGTGGATGTTGGTTACGGAAAAGATGCTTTCCTGCACTACCTCGACCTCGGTCCCCAGGTGCAGTCATTGCTGAAATACCTTAAGGCCGCCCAGTCGGGTAAAAACCCGAACCTTTCGATTGCCGATTTTCATATGGAGCCCGATATCCAGAAAACCGGCAAAATCTCAGGGGTTCTGAAGCCAAATCAGAATGTATTGATCCAGATCGCCAAAGAGCCAATCTCAACCAAAGGGCCCCGTGTGACCTCCGAAATTGCTTTTGCCGGAAGGTATCTGGTATTGATGCCTTTCTCCGACAAGATCTCCGTTTCCCAGAAGATCAAAAGCCAGGAAGAGCGAAACCGTCTGAAGCGCTTGATCACCAGCATCAAACCAAAGAATTGCGGGATCATTATCCGTACCGTGGCCGAGAACAAGCTGGTGGCCGATCTGGTCCAGGATCTGCGGAATCTTTACCAGCGTTGGGAAACCATTACCCGGAAACTGAACGGCGCGGCTCCCCCCCTGAAGGTGATCGGGGAGATCAACCGTACCTCGGCGATCCTGCGGGATATGCTGAACGAATCCTTCAACCAGATCATCGTCAACGACGCCATGCTCTTTGAGGAGGTAAGAAATTACATCCAGAAGATCGCTCCGGATAAGGTACAGATTGTAAAGCATTACAATTCAAAAACCCCTGTGTTTGAAGCCTATGGCGTGGATAAAATGATCAAGGGCTCCTTCGGCAAAGAGGTGACCATCAAAAGCGGCACCTACCTGATCATCGAGCACACCGAAGCGCTGCACGTCATCGACATCAACAGCGGACACCGGGTAAAAGCCGACAACAACCAGGAGACCAACGCCCTGGAGGTCAACATGGAGGCAGCCACCGAGGTGGCCCGTCAGCTTCGGCTCAGGGATATGGGTGGGATCATTGTGATTGACTTTATCGACATGAACCTGGGATCAAACCGCCGGAAACTGTTCGAGAAGCTGCGGGATGAAATGAAAAAGGACCGGGCAAAACATGCGATCCTGCCTCCCAGTAAATTCGGCCTCGTACAGATCACCCGCCAGCGTGTGAGGCCTGAGATGAATGTGCAGATCCTGGAGAAATGCCCGGCCTGCGATGGAACAGGACAGATCAAACCGAGCCTGCTGGTCACCGACGAGATCGAAAACCACCTCAGCTACCTCATTCAGGAGCAGAACGAGCAGAAACTGACCCTCTCAGTGCATCCTTTCGTGTATGCCTTCATCAAGCAGGGAGTACTGAATCTCCGGTGGCAATGGTACAGGAAATACCATCAATGGGTCAAAGTCATCTCCCAGAATTCCAACCATTTCCTGGAATATCATTTTTACAACCAACAGGGGGACGAAATAAAAATTTAGGCGGACAGGCGGACAAGCGGACAAGTAGAGGCGAGGCATGCCTCGCCTAAACATCGAATAACCAATATCAAATATCCAACATCGAACCATCGACAATCGACAACCGACAATCATAAAATGGAAATCGTCGTCAGCGGCATAAGGTCAACAGGAAACCTGCACCTAGGGAATTATTTCGGCGCGATCCGGAATTTTGTGAAGATGCAGGAGGAAAATCATTGCTATTTCTTCATTGCCGATTATCACTCCCTCACCACCCACCCCACCCCGGCCGACCTGCACCAGAGTGTGAAGACGGTGTTGGCCGAGTTCATCGGCTGCGGACTGGATCCCGAAAAAGCGACCCTCTACATCCAGAGTGATGTGCCGGAGGTGGCGGAACTCTATCTCCTGCTGAACATGAATGCTTACGTGGGGGAGCTGGAACGGTGCACCTCGTTCAAGGAGAAGATCCGCACACAGCCCAACAACGTCAACGCCGGCCTGCTGACTTACCCGACCCTGATGGCGGCCGATATCATCATCCACAAGGCCCACAAGGTCCCTGTCGGAAAGGACCAGGAGCAACACCTCGAGATGACCCGCACCTTCGCCGGTCGCTTCAACCGGATATACCAGGTGGATTATTTCCCTGAACCCGTTGCTTACAATTTCGGGGAGGAGCTGGTCAAGATCCCGGGGCTGGACGGCAGCACCAAGATGTCGAAATCCGATAACGAGAACAGCGCCATCTTCCTGGCCGATCCGCCGGAAGTGATCCGGAAGAAGGTCATGCGTGCTGTAACGGATGCGGGGCCGACCGAACCCAACCAGCCGAAGCCTCAACCCATCGAAAACATCTTCCAGCTGCTTTCCGCCTTCTCTTCGCAGGATACTGTTGACCATTTCCAGGATCTCTACAACCGCTGCGAGATCCGGTATGGCGATCTCAAAAAGCAGCTGGCAGAAGACATGATTGCCTATACCACCCCCTTCCGGGAGAAGATCGAAGCCCTGATGCACGACGATGTTTACTTGGGAAAAGTGGCCCGGATGGGAGCTGATAAGGCCCGCCAATCTGCAGCAAAGACGATCAGGGAAGTGCGTGAAATCATCGGGTTCAGGTAGTTTTAAATGCGGGCCTGATCAAAGCTTCCATGATTGCTTTCCGTAGTTGATCCTTGGTGAACGGTTTCTCCAGATGATGACTGCATCCGGCCTGAAAAATCCTTTCTTTATCCCCGGTACTGGTGTAGCCTGTGACCGCCATGATAGGAAGTCCTTCATAGAAAGGATTTTTTTGGATTTCCCTTGTCGTCTCCAATCCGTTGATACCTGGCCCCAGGTTGATGTCCATCAGAATGAGGTCATACCGGTTTTTTCGACATTTCAATATGGCTTCTTCCCCGCTGAATGCAACATCAAGATGAGCCCAGCTATCGATGAAGATCCTGGTCATGTCAACATTGTCAAGATTGTCTTCCACGATCAGGATGGAAGGGGTCGTCTCCCCCGTCAGCCCGGCCGGTTCTGAAGCCATTTCAAGTACCATTCCCTCAAGACCTGTATTCTCCACAGCAGGCACAAGCTTCTCTTTTTCAATGGGTTTCCGTGTTTCGGGCATCAGGATACGGAAGGTGGATCCCTTCTGCAGCTCGCTTTCCACCGTGATTTTGCCTCCACTAAGGCCTACAATTGCCCTGGCAATGGTCAACCCAAGACCGGTCCCTTCAAACGTTCTTCCATATCCTTCGCTGGCCTGGCGAAACGCATCAAAGATCAGTCCTTGATGCTCCTTCGGGATGCCAATCCCCGTATCCGAAACCTTGATCTCAGCCCAGTGTTGATTTTTCTCCTGACAGGTTGTTAGGGAAATCGTGACCGATCCGCTGGAGGTAAATTTGATGGCATTGTCAATCAGATGGCTCATGACGCGACGGAACCGGTGGGCTTCGATCAGGACGAAGGGTCTGGCGTGGACATCGAAGGAAAATTCCAGGTTTTTCCTATCCGCTGACGCCTGTACCAAAGGTTCGATTTCCCTCAACTCCTGATAAATGTCCAGGGGTTGCGCAAGGTTCTCTCCCGTTCCGGATTCAAGTTGGGAGAGTTCCAGGATGTCATCCAGGGTTTTCATGAGCCGTTCGCCAGCCCGGTTGATCCGGCGACTCATGTCCTGCACACCGGGGTCGATGGCTTCGCTCTCCAGCAGAGAGGAAAATCCGAGGATGGCATTCATCGGCGTGCGAAACTCATGATTCAGGTTTTTCAGCAAAGAGGTTTTCAGCTGGTTTGCTTCTTCGGCTTTTTGCCAGACAAGGTTTAATTCGGTGTAAGCCCGTTTTCTCTGTATAGCCAGGGCAAAAAAGTCCCCTGTTCTGGTGATGGCACCCAGGTCTCTTTGGGTATAGTCGCGGCCGGGGTTGGCCAGGGCGATGATCCCAACGGGCTTCCCGTCCAGCAAGGCCGGAACACTTAGAAATTGTTCAACCGTTACGTGTCCCGGAGGGATCCCGACTGAAGCCGGGTGATTCGCGGCATCATTGGTGAAAAAAGGTTGGCGGGTATTCAAGGTATGTCCGTATAAACCTCTGAAAATACCGTTTGCATCGGGAGCAAAGGTCAGGGGCCAACTGAATCCGGCCGGAAACTGATCATCATCAGGAATGTGTGAGAGGGTCAGAACAACCAGGTTCCCCGTTTGCGGATCCACTTCCGAGACAAATCCTAACCGGCTGCCGGTGATTCCCATGGCAGACTGCAATATCGTCCTGGCAATGTCTTCAATTGAGGAGGCTGAATCGGTAAGCGGAGCATACATTATTGCCAATGCCTCTTTCACGGCATTCTCCCATTCCAATTCCTTCTCCTTTTCCACCTGTTCGGTAATGTTACGGGAAAGCGCTAACGCCTTTGTGACATGCCCGTCATGATCTATAATGGGGGAGATAATGACATCCCACCATTTCAGGTTCCCTTTTGCCGTGGCACATTGCGCTCTGAAATGTCCGGTTTCGCCGTGGAAAGCTTTTTTCATCTCCTGTCTTACCATCTCCTGATCCCGGGGATTCCAGAACCCGATCCAGGATCGGTTCAGAACCGTCTCAAGGTCATCGATCTCCATCAGCTTTTTGCCACCCGCATTCATCGACAGCAATGTCCCGTCATCTGAGATGACCTTGAGACAATCCTCGCTGCTTTCGATGATGCTCCGGTTGAACTCTTCACTGGTTCGCAGGGCGATCTCCGCTCTTTTTCTATCCATCGCATCACTGACAAAGCCCTCAAAATACAAGGTCTCTCCGTTAATATCCTTTACGGCATGCGCGGTCAGAGTAATCCAGATCAATGATCCGTCTTTCCGCTTCCAGTTCAATTCCAGGTTCCGTGCATGTGCCACAGGTTCCCATCGGTCAATCAGTTGCTCCCGTTCAAACCCATCGACATAAAGGTCTTTCGCCATATCGAGGTCATAGAGATCCTGTGGGCCGTTATAACCAAGGATCCTGGCCAGTTCCGGGTTTGCCCGGAAGATCTTCCCGCCGCGAGTCGATTGATAAATCCCGACGGGAGCAAATTCAACAATTTCCCGGTACTTCAATTCCGATTCCCGGATCAGCTTTTCCTTCTCCATCCGTTGAAACGCTATCCCGATGGTTGTTCCGATTTCTTCGTAAAAACGGATCTGATCAAACGTAAACATAACGGGCCGGTGGTCAGCGAATTGCAATAAGCCGATCACCTCTTCGCCAGCCTTCAGGGGAATGAGAGCGAGGGATTCAAACCCTTCCCTGGCACACGTTCCGCGTGGAAACAATGCTATTAACGGATTCTCCTCCCGGATGATACCTTCCTGCATGCCGTTGGTCCAAAAAGAACCTGTTTCCGTGAAGTGGGGTTTCGAGGCGTCTGTTCGGCCGGTCAGGACCCGGCCGCACATGCATTCCAGCACTGGCAATCCGTCACTTCCCAATTTGATTCTGCCGTCAGCAGTCCGGACACAGAGGGTGTTTTCCTTCCTGACGAACGCTTCCGAAAGGCCCGAGAATTCAAAATAGGGGTAATCATCCCCCTCCTTCAGCCGGATCCCAACGGCTTCCATACCGGTGAAGGTCCGCAACAGGCCAAGAATATCCCGTATCAGGGATGGCCAGTCATTTGGCCGGTTCAAAATAGCAAGGATCTCTCCGAGCAGCCTTTTCTGTCGTTCAAGTCTTTTTCGTGTTGTGATATCGAAAATGTATCCCTTGATTTCGATGGGCAACCCCTGATCATCTTTCCTGAGACTGTAATTGCCTATGGTACTGATCCGATGTCCGTCAGGCCTTTTAAAGGACAATTCATGCAGAAACAGCTTCCCTTCCCGTTTGAGTGTATCCAAAAAATGACCGACTGATTGCTCATCCGTGAAAAAGCGGAAAAAGTTGAGCTGGTTCCTTTGATCCTCTCCGGGGAAACCTAAAATATTGAAAAAGGATTTGTTGCAGTATGAAATTTCTCCATCGGGCGTTGCCAGAAAATCGGCGGTAAGGTCCTCATCAAAGAGGGACTTGAACCACTCTTCACTCTCTTGTGAAACAATTCCATTCAGCTTTGTCTTCCTGCTATTCACTTTCTGATGTTCTCCTCCTATGAAATAAATGTAGATATCACCACAGGCAACCGCTCCCAGATATTCCGTTTCAGCACAAATCCCCTGGCACCGGCGTTTTGCGACTCCTGCTGATAGATCTCCTCATTATGGTTGGTAATGATGATGACTTCAGTTTGAACTCCCCGTTTCAGGATTTCCCTTGTGGCTTCGAATCCATCGATGCCCGGCAGCCGGATATCCATCAGGATGAGGTCCGGATTGGTACGGGTGGAGAGGGTAACCGCCTCCTCCCCTGTTGCTGCCACATCGACCTCCACATCGGGGAATCTGAATGATAACCAGTCCTGAAGCGTCTCACGAAGAGATTTGTGATCCTCGACGACCAGGATCCTGCTCTGCTTTTTTTTGTTTACCTGAAGCATATATCCTCGTTTTAACCACTACCGGGAATTTACATCGCAAAATTACCTTGTGCAAATGGCATTGCCTGTCGGGGAAGTTTGACAGACGATGTAGGGGAAGTTTGTTTTCGTGGGAGGTGGGAAGAGGGATAACATCCTGTTTCACATTTCACACTTTACATTTCACAGTTCATATAAAATTGTTGAAATACAAAAAGAAAATGAAGCTCTTTAACGAATTTTTACTACGATCAAGAAGACGATGAAGAACAAACTGAGGTCGTCAGTGTGAAATGTGAAATGCGAAGTGTGAAGTGTGAGTTCAAACCAACCCCTGTCCCACTGCGAACTTCACGAGGGAAGCAATGTCTTTCAGTCCCAGTTTCTGCATCAGGCGGCTGCGGTAGGTTTCAACCGTTTTAGGAGAGAGAAAGAGGATCTCTGCAATTTCATTGCTGGTTTTTCCCTCTGCAACCAGTTTCAATACTTCCCGTTCGCGGATGCTTAGTTTTTCCAGAGGGCTTTTTGAGCCGGTATTGACCCGGTTGTGAATGTAGCTGTCGATCACAATGTCATCCACTTTTCTGGAGAGGTATCGCTTTTTGGCATAGGCTGCCCTGACGGCTTCCGTCACTTCAGCTCCGGCCGATTCCTTCAGCAGATAGCCGATAGCTCCGGCCTGTAATGCTCTGAAAATATCTTCCGACGTAGAATGAATGGAGAGGATCACGATCCGGATCTCGGGTTGGTTCTCGAGGATCCGGCGTGTCGCTTCAATTCCGCTCAGGCTCGGCATGGAGATGTCCATCAGGATCACGTCAGGTCGGATGGTTCTCGATTGCCTGACGGTCTCCAGCCCGTCGCCGGTTTCGGCCACAACCTGCATCTCCGGATTTGACTCCAGAATCATTTTCAACCCTTCACGTACAACCGCATGGTCATCGGCAAGCAGAATCCGGATCATAGATAGTTGGTTTGAAGCAAGTTAAATATCCTGTCCAAAATACAAATATACAAATTTCGCTACCTCCCACATACCACATCTCACGTGCCACCTCTTACATAATCCGTATCTCCAGCACCACTGTCGTCCCCTTCCCCGGCGCAGAGATCACCTCCGCTCTTCCGCCCAGCGATTTCATTCGTTCCGTCATGTTTGTCAGGCCAAATCCTGTGGTTCTTTTCCGGTCAGTCAGGAGGGTCGGATCAAATCCAATACCGTTATCCCTTATCGTCAGGGTAATCTTCTTTTTCCTTGTTTTCAATTCAATGAACACTGTTTTGGCCCGGGCATGCTTCATGACATTATGCAGGGCCTCCTGCACCATCCGGAATAAGGCATATTCGATTTCACGGGGAGCTCTTTTCACCTGTTCTTTCCCCGACAACCTGACGGGGATCCCGGTGCGGTCGGTAAATTTCCCGCCACTCCAGTTGAGCGCGGCATACAATCCATAATCATCCAGAATCGAAGGACGCAGCTCCGTCATGATATCTCTTGTCCTGTCAATGGTATCTTCCAGCAGCCTGAGGGATTCATTCAGCCTGTTCACCACTAATTCACCTGCTGTTGCAGAAAAATGGTTTTTAATGAAATTCAGGTCTATTATCAGGGCAGTGAGGTTCTGTCCCACATGATCATGCAGCTGCTCCGAAGCCTCTTTGCGAACCTCTTCCTCAGTATGGATCAGCCGGTTCAGGGAAAGACGGAGCAATTCTTCGCTTTGCTTGCGTTCGGTGATATCCTCTCCGATACTCGTAATAAAATCGGGTTTTTGTTCTGCGGTATAATGCGTGATATTACTCCATTGGATTAATCTTTTTTCTCCGTTTCGGGTGAGAATTTCATTGGTGTGAAATTTCCCTAACTTGTCCAGCTCAATTGCATTGATAAAGACCTCCTTGATTTCGTTTTTAATCTCTTTGGGAATGAACAGATCAAACCAGTTTTTATTCAACACTTCATCTCTTTTCCAACCGGTCAGTTGAAGAAAATAATTGTTCGCAAAGATGATATTCGCTTGTTTATCGAGCATTAGGGTGATTAAATTTACATTTTCCAGCACAGAACGGAATTTATTTTCACTGATCCGTAAAGCAGTTTCTGCCTTTTTTTGCAAGGTAATATCCCGGCCAACACCTATGATCTCAATGACTCGCCCTTCAGAATCCAGCACCGCCGTATCCACCCAGGCCATCCAGAGCCAACCCTGTGCAGTCCACGCACGTTGTTCCAAATAGGTTGAAAATGGGGGTTTAAAAAGTTTCTCCATCGCTTTTTTCGTCGGTTCGCGATCCTCTTCATGAACAAGCGGTAAGAACGGTCTGCCTAGAAGTTCATTTTCCTCTTTCCCGAACATTCGGCAATACGATGGGCTCACGAACAGGAACCGCCCCTCTGGGTCCACTTTGACAATCAGGTCAGTCTGGTTTTCAACCAGTAGACGGTAGTTGGATTCACTTTCGCGTAATCGGGATTCTGCCAGCTTTCGCTCAGTGATATCAATGGCAGTATTGAGCAGATACCATTGGCCTCTGATGAGGATATGATCGATGTTTACAAGCATAGTCCGTCTCTCCCCGGATTTCCTGCACAGTGCCATCTCCAGGTTCCTTACTGGGTCCTTTTTTCTCAGATCTGCAAGGATTTTCCTTCTGGTCTCCTCGTCAGGATTCAACTCGAGTTCGGAGGTGGTTTTTCCAATGGACTCTTCTTTTGTGAATCCAAACTGCTCTGAAAATGCTTCATTTACCTCAACCAGACGTCCGTTGGAGAAATCGGACAACGAAACAGCAATGGGCGCTCGTTCGAACAAGGCAAAGAATTTCTCCTCGCTTTCCTGCAAGTCGCTGGATATCTTCTTTTGCTGTGAAATATCATGTACAGCGCCATATATTCCGGCAAGCCGGTCATTCTCTTCATCCCAGACAGGGTGGGCATAGACCCTGATCCAGACGATCGCTCCATCTTTTCTGAGGGTCCGGAGTTCAGTGATGATATCATGGTTGTGGTTCAACTCGGCCATATCCCTGTTGTCGATTTCCAGATCGTCGGGATGAACAGTCCTTCTCCAGCCACCCATAGCCTCGTATTCATCAAAGGCATATCCCGTGATCTTCTCGAATGCCCCGGCCACCCAATTCAGCTTCAGCGTACCGTCACCCGTGATCATGGAAGAGAACATATAATCGGAGGCTACGCTGGAAATAATCCTGTAACGTTCCTCGCTTTGTTTCAGTTTCTCCTGAACCCTAAGGGTCTCCGTGATATCCCTGACAATCGCCTGGATCAGTTTCTCCTCTCTCAGATCAATCCTGTTCAGCGAAACTTCGGTATCAAACTCCTCGCCATCTTTCCGGATGTGCCTCCAATAAAACCGTCGTTTGGCGCCCTCTTCTGCAAACTGAATATGCTCATAAGCTGATCTGTTCGATTCTTTCCCATCAGGCTGATGTACCGGTGAAAAATCCACGGGGGAATGTCCGATCAACTCCCTTTTTGACTGACACCCGAACATGACCACAGCAGATTCATTGCAATTGTAGAATAATCCTTCCTTCAGAATAAAAATGGCGTCGTTGGCCGATTCGAAGAGGGTGCGGTATCTTGATTCTCTTGAGGATATTTCATGAACCTGTTGCTCAACCTGCTCCAGGAGTCGGGAGTTCTGCACCGAGATGCTGAACTGGGAAGCAATTGTTTCAAGCACCCGCTGATCGTTTTGGTCATATGCATTGGGTTGGTCCGTTTCGATATTGATCACCCCGATCACCTTTCCGCTCATTCTCACCGGAACGCATAACTCGGACAGGATCCCGGGACGCAGGATCTTGTAATCGGGTTCTGTTGAAACCTCTCCCGAAATGTAACTCTTTCCGGTTAACGCCACGTTCCCCGTAATCCCCGTGCCAATCCTGATATGATGGGAGCTGATGTATGCTTTGTCCTGTTCCACAAACTTCTTCCCTTTCCCCTGGTTGCTCACTGCAAAGGGAATCAGATCTCCGGTTGACTCTTCAATGAACAACACCGCAGCGTACCTGTAGTTCAGGAAGTGCTCGAGGATCCGGATAATGTTGATTGCCAATTCCTCCGGTGAAACAAGTTTCTGCAGCAATTGACTTGTTCGATGAATGGTCTCCAACTCCTTCAACCGTTCCGTAAGTGCCTTTTCACTCTCTTTCCGCTTGGTGATATCCCGGATGATCATACAAGTGCGCTGCCGGCCATGCGGATCAGGAAAAATAACAGAACTAACTTCAGCGGGAAATTTTTCCCCGCCGGCCCTGATCATTGTGAACTCGGCAAACGTTTTCCCGGTTCTTGCCCGTTCTTCAAGCGCTTTCGCCAACCTTTGATCTGTTTCATCCACTAATCCTTTGCGACCAAGTTTCCTGATCTCGTCGACACTCCTCCTGAACATGTCACAGGCTGCCGGATTGGCATCTAGGATGGCACCATCGGGAGAGGTCAGCAAGATGGCATCCATGGAGTTGTCAAACAGATTCTTATAGAGCATCCGTGACGCTGCATCTCGTTGCTCGGCCTGTTCCCTGGCAGTGATATCCCTGGCCACCGCATAAATGAACTTCCCCGCTGGGTAAGAACGCCATTCAATATATTTGTACGATCCATCCCGGCATCTGTACCGGTTGGTAAAATTCAGCACTTCTTGTTGGGAAGCCAGGGTTGCAATCGCTTCTTCCGTCGCTGCATAGTCATCCGGATGTACCAGGTCGAGAAACCGTTTTCCGATCAGTTCCGATAAAGGATACCTTAGTGTTTTTTCCCATTCCGGGTTGAGCCGTCTGAAATAACCATCGGTATCGGTAATGCAGAGCAGGTCGAGACTGCTCTCGAAATAGCGGTCAAGTTCGGCTTTCCATTCCGTCGCTTCCTTTTCCGACTGCTCTCTTTTTTCAAGGTTTCTTATGTTTTCAACTGCATAGGAGATATCTGCCGCTAATTCGGTCAGCATCCGGATTTCACCTGTCGTGAAAAAACCGGGTTCGGGAGCGTACAGATTGATGGATCCGATCACCTGATCCTCGACAATTAATGGGAAGGCGCCGGAAGAACGGTAACCGATCCGCAGGGCGTCATCCCTCCAAGGGGCCATGTCAGGATCATGGGCAATATCGTTGCATACAACAGGCTCTCCAGAAACAATGGCCCGTCCGGTAGGGCCTGCCCCGCGTTTTCCGTCTGAAACCTTGATCCTGAGCTTCTTCAGGTAGTCGCGCGTCAGTCCGGCATGCGCAACCACCTTCACCTGTCCGGTCCTGCTGTTCACCAACCCGATCCAGGCCATGGTCAGCTTTCCCTCTTTCACCGAAATCTTGCAGGCATTTGAAAAGAGCTCTTTTGTGCTATCTGCCTTAGCAATCGCTTTTTGCATGCGGCTGATCACGGCATAGATCCGGTTCAGCCGTTGCAGTTGCTCCTCCTGTTCCTGAATACGAGTGATGATCATTCGCTTGTCACTGATGTCGCGAACGGTCACAATCAATCCTTCCGGCAGGCCTTTCTCATCATAAACAAGCGCTCCATTGACAGCCCCGATATAGGTTGAACCATCTTTTTTCAGCAGGTAGTATTCATTATCCACGGGGTTCTCTCCCTGAAAAAGTCTGGCCAGGTTCGCTTCCGCTTTCTCACGGCTTGCGGGAGCCACCCAGTCAAGAAGCCGGGTCCCAATGACCTCTGTTTCGCTCTCATTGCCAAAAAGCTCCAGGGATTTTGGGGTAGCCATTAAAATGATCCCTTCCGGATTAGCTAGGGTGATCCCGTCGGGAAGTTTTCGGAAGATATCCCGGCAATATTCATCGTTCTTCCATTGATCCACAAACTTCATGTTACATCTGATATAACGTGTTCATTTACTTTGTGGTAAATGTACAATACATTTACCGGTTTTTCAAGTCAAAGAGAGAAATACGCAGCACAGGCATCGAGCATCGATTATCGCCTATCGTGCTATGCCAAGCTATAGTCTCCGATTCGCTCAAACATCCCGCCCCTGTCCGCTTGTCCGCTTGTTTTCACTACCTTCGCAGACGAAACGATGATCGACCTCTCTGTACCTTCAGAAACTGCGATCCTGATCGGCGTTACCCGTTCCGGTGAAGAGCCTGCAACCACCCGGGAACACCTCGATGAGCTTGCTTTCCTGATCGAGACTGCCGGCGGCATCCCGGGAAAACGGTTCACCCAACGCCTGGAATATCCCGATCCCCGGACCTATGTAGGATCAGGGAAATTAGCCGAGATCTCCGCGTATATCCTTCAGCATAATACTGACCTGGCTGTTTTCGACGACGAGCTCTCCCCCGGCCAGATCCGGAATATCGAAAAGGCCCTGAACTGCCGGATCATCGACCGCAACAACCTGATCCTCGATATTTTTGCCCGGCGGGCCCGTACCTCCACAGCCCGCACCCAGGTGGAATTGGCCCAATGCGAGTACCTGCTCCCGCGCCTCACCCGTCGCTGGACCCACCTGGAGAAACAACGGGGCGGGATCGGGCTGCGGGGCCCCGGCGAGCAGGAGATCGAGACCGACCGCCGTTACCTCCGATGGAGGATCAAATTGTTGAAGCAAAAACTGAAAGAGATCGATCAGCAAAAGGCGACCCAGCGGAAAAACAGGGGGAAGCTTGTCCGTGTGGCCCTGGTGGGTTACACCAATGTGGGGAAATCGACGATCATGAACCAGCTTGCCAAGTCATCGGTGTTTGCCGAAGACAAACTCTTTGCCACGCTCGACACCACGGTCCGGAAAGTCGTCATTCATACCAGGCCCTTTCTTTTATCGGATACGGTGGGTTTTATCCGGAAACTTCCCCACACACTGGTGGAATCATTCAAGTCAACACTTGATGAGGTCCGGGAATCGGATATCCTGCTCCATGTGGTCGACATCTCCCATCCCGATCATGAAGAACAGATTGAGGTGGTGAAACAAACGCTGGCCGAAATCGGCGCGGCAGACAAACTGACCATCATGGTGTTCAACAAGATCGATCTCTTTCAACCTGTGGTAAAAGAGAGGTGCGACCTCAGCCCGGTCAGCCGTGAGAACCTTTCCCTGCAGGAACTGGAGAAGATCTGGATCGCCAGGGAAAACAATCCCTCTGTGTTTATCTCTGCCACGGATAAAACCAATCTGGAACATCTCCGGGAGTTGTTGTTTCGGGAAGTGAAACGGATCAGCCGTAAGAGGTGGCCGGAGAATGAGGGATGAGGGACGAAGGATGAGGGACGAAGGACGAGGGACGAAGGAGGTGAGACGTGAGACGTAAGATGTGAGGAATGCCAATAGCGAAAAGCGAACGGCGAACTATAAAATTTGCATATATTTGCTTGAAAGGCCTGTTGGTCTGATCATCTGACTTTGGGATGAAGAAACAACGAATCAGCCTTCCTGTCAGAATCCTCCTGGGTGGCGGATTAGGCATTCTTACGGGGTTGCTCATCGGCGAGGATGCAGCGATCCTGAGTTATGTCGGCGACGCCTATGTGCAGTTGCTGGTGATGTGTGTCTACCCCTACCTCCTGGCTTCCTTGCTTTGGGGATTCGGGAAGCTGGACACCGGCACCTCCCTGAGGATCTTCCGTAAAAGCTGGTATTTCTACCTGCTTGCCTGGACCGTCTCCCTGGGCTTTGTCGTATCCCTGGGCTTTGTTTTTCCGCTCTCCGACGCCGTAAAAGTCCTGATCCCGGGGACAAAAGAGGTGAGCGTCAGCCTGATCAGCATGCTGATCCCCGGGAACCTGATCATCAGTCTGTCCCGGAATTATGTACCTGCAGTAGCTATCTGCGCCGTCTTTTTCGGGTTGGCCATCCAGCGGCTGAAAAACAAGACAACCTTTTTAGAGGTGACTGAGCAGGTGAAAAAAGCCTGTGTGATCATCTGGAACTGGGTCGTCTATATTGCGCCGGTTGGCGTATTTGCTCTCTTTGCAGACCTGGCGGGGACGATCAAGCCGGATGAGATCAACGAACTTCTGGTCTATATCGTGGTTTTCCTGGTTGGGTCGTCGGTCCTGACCTTCCTGGTCCTCCCCTACCTGATCTCCGCCTTCACGCGGTTCTCCCCCGGGAAGGTGCTGCACGAGATCCAGGCGGGGATGTTCCTGGCGATCGTGACCAACCTGGCGGTGGTGGCGTTGCCGATGATCAACGACATGATCCTGAAGATGAGCCGGGAGGAAGGGATCGAAGATCCGGAGCTGTCGGAGGTGACCGGGACCCAGATCTCCATCGCCTATCCCTTTGCCCAGCTCGGGAACCTCTTCGTGGTCTTCTTTATCCTCTTTGCCAGCTTTTTCTTCCAGACCACGCTCCGGCTGTCGGACTATTTCACCCTTCCCCTGTTGACCCTTCTTTCCACTTTCGGATCCCCCAGCAGCACGGTGGATGCCGTCCAGTTTCTGGGAACCGTGTTCCACCTTCCTGAAGACGCCACCCGCCTCTATGTATCCAGCAGCGCCCTGACGCGGTTTCCGCAGGTGGCGACCTGTGTCATGGGATTCGTCTTTGCGGCCCTGCTGTCCACTCTTGCCTTCTACAAAAAGCTTGTATTCAGGCCATCACGGCTTTTCATCGCCCTGCTGTTCCTCGTGGCCGTTCCAGCCCTCTTCATCACCCTCGACCGCTGGATCGGGCCGGATCTATGGAAATCACACACCCCGGGGTACAGCTCTTTTTTCATTCCTGAAAAACTGAAAAAAGGTGTCACTGTCACCTGTTATACTAATCCTGATTCCGTTCGCGTCATTGCCCCCGATCCGACCAACAGCCTGAACAATATCCGGACAAGGGGAACGCTGCGGATAGGATACGACGATCTCTTCATCCCGTTTTGTTACCGGAACCAATCAGGGGATCTGGTGGGATATGATGTGGCTCTCATGTACCAGTTGGCCAGGGACATGAACATTGCCCTAGAGTTTATCCCCTATGACATCACCCGGCTGGAGGAAGAGCTCGAGACAGGGAAGTACGACATTCTCATCGGGGGCCTGACGGCGACCCCCATGCGGCTGGAACTGGCCAGTGTCACAGCCCCTTATGAGACTTGTCCCTATGCCATCCTGACACGGAGCGACCTTGCCTCCCGGCTGACGACCCGCAAGGCCATCCAGGAAGACACCGCGCTGAGGATCGGGAAATACGACAACCCGGTCCTGCTGAATTTCATCCGGTCCAATTTTCCTAAAAATCCGACCATCGAGATGGCCAACTATGATGAGGTGGTGAGCCGGCCGGAGATCGACCTGCTCTTCTGGTCCCTTGACAAGGCCAGGGCGTTCGCGCTGACACACAACGGATTCACCGCCGTGGTGCCGGAGGAGTTGGGCCCCCCGTTCCTGATGGTCTACTTTATGCCGAAAGGGTCAGACCACCTCACCACCTACCTGAACTACTGGATCAATCTCAAACAGAATGACGGCACCACCGGAATGATGAAGGAATACTGGATCGACGGGAACGAACCTGTCTCAGACACACCCCGCTGGTGCCTCCTCCGCAATGTACTCCACCTCTACTGACCTTTAGCCCGCATCGCGTCACACGTATCCCTTATCCCTCCTCCGTCTTCATGGAAAACGCAGTGGGAATATTCTCCATCAGGGGAACGGTCTCTTCAACCACGCTGCTTGAATCCAGTCCCAACGCGTTGATCTCCGTCTGCCCCAACCGTTTCAGGAACGAATAGATATCCATGATAAACTGCTGTTTGGCTGGAAAATCGAAATCATAGGTCTGGATCCGGTCGATCAGCACAAACCGGAAGTCCCCCATCATATGAAATTTCCTGAGGGAGGGATAGTGGCTGGTCAGGTCAATCTCTTTTTCCCTGACCATCTTTTCCACCACCTGATGAAAAAAGAGGTTGACCCGGGGCTGCACCTTGAAGCCGATCTTGAAATCGATCTTGAACAACAGGTCCGGGATCAGCTTGGTGACATGGTAGTCCAGCTGATAGGGGTTATCCTTGATATCTACGTGGACAAGCCAGTAGGTGTCAGCGCGCTTGGGTTGTTTGTTGAAGATGGAATAGATGATCTTGGCTTCGATGTCTGTCACGAAATTGGCTTTGGTGAGAAAGACCAGATGCGTGGCGTAACGCGGAACGGTGGTGTCGGCATGCAGCGCCTTCAGTAGCTGGAGATAGTCGGCGATCTTCACAAAGGTGGTAAACTGGTTCTTGATTTTCCTTCCGCTGTGCCAAATGTACATCACCGTGAAGAGGAACCCGGCAAGCAGGATCGTAAACCATCCGCCATGCAGGAACTTATTGAGGTTGGCCACGAGGAAGACCCCTTCAATGGTCACAAAAACGGAGAGAAGCATGGCGATCTGATAGACCGGGATCTTTCGTTGATGCAGATAGACGGATAGGAGCGCCGTGGTCATGAGCATGGTGAGGGTGATGGAGAGGCCATAGGCAGCTTCCATGTTCGAGGAGCGTTGAAAAAGAAGAACGACGAGGACACATAAGATGAACAGCGCCCAGTTGACCGAAGCGACATAGAGCTGGCCCTTGATGTTGGTAGGGTAGTGAATTTTCAGTTTCGGCCAGAAGTTCAGGGAGATGGCTTCGCTGATCAGGGTATAGGAGCCACTGATCAATGCCTGGCTGGCGATGACGGCAGCCATGGTGGCGATGATGATCCCGGGGATCAGGAACCATCCGGGCATGATGGAATAGAAGGGGTTGGTCCAGCCCGCGACAACCTCCGAGCTGTGTCTCAGCACCCATGCCCCCTGCCCGAAATAACTCAGCAGCAGGCTGATTTTCACAAAGCTCCAGGTGATCCGGATGTTTTTCAAGCCGCAATGCCCCAGATCGGAATACATGGCTTCCGCTCCTGTGGTGGCCAGGAAGACAGCCCCAAGCAATAAAAATCCTTCGGGGAAGCCCACCACGAAGCGGTAGGCATAAACAGGGCTTAACGCTTTCAGGATGGCCGGGTCCTCCGCCACCTGGATCCCACCGAAAATGGCCAGCATCAGGAACCAGACCAGCATGACGGGACCATAGAGTTTCCCGATCACCCTGGTCCCGAATCGCTGGAAGAGGAACACGCCGGCCAGGATGACTAGGGTGATCGGGATGACCGGCGTACGTGGATTCAACACCTGCAACCCCTCCACCGAAGCAAGTACGGTAAGAGATGGCGTTATCACGCCGTCAGCCAGCAGAGTGGCCCCCCCGATAATGGCAAAAAGAAAAGCCCATTTGGCCCGTCTCCGTACCAGTGCAAAAAGGCTGAAGATGCCCCCCTCCCCTTTATTGTCGGCCCTCAGGGTGATGACTACATACTTGATGGTGGTGAGCAGGGTGATGGTCCAGAAAACGGCCGAGAGGCCTCCGTAAATGAACCCTTCGTTGATGGTGTTAGCCCCCGAAACAATGGCTTTCATCACATAGAGGGGAGAGGTGCCGATATCTCCGAAGACAATGCCAAGGGTGATCAGAAAACCAGCCGGTGAGACAGTGGGTATTGCGCTTGGGTTCAGTTGCTTTTTCATTCCGATGGGGAAGAAATCAGGAAAAAGGGAGGGGCGGTTTATTTCCGGAAAAGGTCTATGTCGACAACGCACGTTTCATCTCACGAAACAGCTGCTCTTTATCAATCGGCTTGCTGATAAATAATGTACATCCCGCTTCCAGAGCCATTTTTTTCTCTTCCGGTTGTGAGTATGCGGTGAGTGCGACAATAGGGATCTCTTTGTTTGATTTCCTGATCTCCCGACAAGCGGTGTATCCATCCATGACCGGCATCTTTAAATCCAGCAGGATCATGTCGGGGCGCTCTTTTTCAAAGATCTTAAGCACCTCTATCCCGTTTGAGGCATGAGTGAGCCTGGCCACCTTATTCTCAAGAAGAATCCTGATGAATTCAAAATTATCCTCTTCATCTTCCGCAATTAACACATGAAGATCTTTCAAGTCATGCGCACCGGGGAGCTCCTCCTTCGGAATGGATGACGGGTAAACAGAGGTCATCGGAATATCAGCATAAAATTCTGTGCCATGCGGCTGAAGAGATTGGGCCCCGATTTTTCCGTTCATGATCTCAACCAGCTGAAGGGCAATGCTAAGGCCAAGACCCGTTCCGCTGATGGCCATCTGCTGCACTGCCGGCGCCCTGTAAAACCGGTCGAAGACTTTGGTAATATCTTCAGAATTTATCCCAATGCCTGTGTCGCGAACAGAGAACAAGACACTATCCTTCTTGATCGTTGCCGTCAACTCAATACTTCCCTTGATCGTATATTTCAGGGCATTGTTTATGAAACAGGACAACACCTGGCGGATTCTTGACTTGTCCCCGATCATGCTATCGGATTCCCCGCTCTTCCCGATCAACACTTTCATGGTAAGCCTCTTCGCAACCGCTTGCGGGTTCATTTCGACGAAGAGGTCATCCATGAGCTCTTTGATTGAAAATGGTGATCGCTCAATCACGATCTTTTCCGATTCAAGCCTTGAAAATTCGAGGACATCATCGATGACCTTCACCAGTTGATCCGCGTTTGACTGGATGATTCGCACAAAACGGGCGTTCTCCTCTTCAGTGATATCGTCGCTCAGAAAACTGGTAAAGCCCCTGATCGCATTCAGTGGGGTACGAACCTCATGAGAGATGTTTTTCAGGAAGGAGGTTTTTAACCGGTCGCTCTCTTCGGCTTTTTCTTTTGCCAGGGATAATTCTTCCTCCACTTGTTTCCGGTCGGAGATATCCGTATGGGTTCCGATAAACCGGGTCGGGTTCCCGTCGCCGTCCCTGTCCATGACTTTGCCTCTGTCGAGGATCCATTTATATGAACCGTCTTTGCAACGTAACCGATGGATATTGGCATAAGATTCCGTTTGCCCTGCAAGATGCTTTGATAATTCATCGAAAGCTGATTCTTTATCGTCCGGATGAATCAAATTCTCCCAGGTATCAATGGCATTCTCCATCTCCTCATCACCGTATCCGAGCATGGCTTTCCACCTGCTGGAGTAGTAAATCTCGTTGGTCTGCGGGTTCCAGTCCCACACCCCGTCGCCCGCTCCTTCAAGCGCAAAATGCCATCGTTCCTCACTTTGCTGCAAGGCTTTCTGGGTCTTCCAGTTTTGGGAGGATTTGATCATCAGGGCTCCAAGAAGAACGGTTCCTGCCGGGTAAATGATGATCACAGGGAATGCGATGATTTTCAATGTCGGCCAAAAGACAGCAGACGGGAGGAGAAGGGTACAGCCAAGCATCACGAAATGAACGGATAATCCAAGAAACAACAGTTCAGGTATGGATCGCTTTTTCCATGCTGGCCTGAAGGTTCTCCAGAGAATACCGATCGAACCGGATGTAAGGATGACTGCGATTCCCATCCACATCCCGTCGCCTCCCAGAAGTACCCTGTATCCTGTGGCCATTGCCATGGCAATCAAGGTAGGCGCCGGGCCGAAAAAGAGACCGGAAATCGAGAGGAGGATTGAACGGGTATCAAACACAAGTCCGGGCACCAGTGTCCATGGTGTAAGGATCAGGATGACCCCGGTGGCGCCTATGACCATTCCGGCAATGATCTGAAAGCCCAGACTTTTCGACGTTTCCTTCTTAGCCCAGAAATAATCGTACAACAATCCAAAGGCAAGCAGGATCGCCGTGTTCTGTAACAATCCAAGGAAAATTGAATGATCCATGATGCAAAATTAACATTAAATTATACTCTTTTCGTTACATTTGTCTTTGAACATCTCACTTTCCTTTTCAATGCCACTCAGAAAAATTTACCTGCTGCTTCTGTCCATCCTGTCAGGGTTGATCCTTGCCCTTGCCTGGCCCGAACATGGCTTCGCGGGACTCCTTTTCGTCGGGTTGGTTCCCTTGCTTTTTGTCGAGGACTTCATCTCACGCCACAGGGAGAATTTTATGAAATTCGGCCTCCTTTTCTATTCCTACCCGGCTTTCTTCATTTGGAATCTTCTAACCACCTGGTGGATCTGCAATTCCTCTTTCATGGGCGCCGTGATGGCCATTGTGCTGAACTCCCTCTTCCTGACCATCGTCTTTCAGGTTTTTTCCTGGGCCAAACGGCACCTCCCCACGAAATTCGCCGGTTACGTGGCCCTCGTTTCATTCTGGATCGCCTTTGAATACCTCCACCTCAACTGGATCCTCACCTGGCCCTGGCTCAACCTGGGGAACGGATTCTCCTCTTACTACAAATGGGTTCAGTGGTATGAATTTACCGGTGCGCTGGGGGGAACGCTTTGGGTGCTGGTGTCAAATGTCCTGCTGTTCGAAACCATAAAGGGGTTTCGGATTTCAGGTTTCAGGTTTCGGGTTTCAGGTTTCGGGTTTCAGGTTTCAGGTTTCAAGGTAAAGGAAAAAGTTCTCCTCAATAATGATCCTACATCCACAATCTCCCATCTCAAATCTCCCATCCCCCCTCTCCCATCGAAAACCGACAATCGTCCATTATCTTTCAGCCTGATCCTGATCCCGATCCTTCTTCTCTGGATCGGTTTACCGATAGCCGGATCCTACCATATTTACAACCATTACGTTGAAAAGGCAGATCCGGTGCGTATTGTCGTGGTCCAGCCCAACGTGGATCCATACAACGAGCAGTATTCGCTCCCTCCGGCGGAAGTGGTGGACCGCATCATGCGGTTGGCTGGTCCCAGGCTCGACAGCACCACCAATTTTCTGGTGGCTCCCGAATCGGCCATCCAGGAGGATATGTGGGAGAATGACATGAGCACGTTTGCCACCCTCCGGATGCTCAGGGAGATCGTTCACCGCTATCCCACCCTGAACATCCTCATCGGGGGGTCCACCTTCAAAGCCTACGGCAAAGGCGACAGACTGACCCGTACAGCCAGAAAATTCTGGAATTCGGATGCCTACTATGATGCCTACAATGCCGCCATCCTGATCAACGCATCGGATTCCGTTCAACTCTACCATAAATCAAAACTCACTCCGGGCGTGGAAGCCATGCCTTCGTTCCGGGGATTCAAATGGCTGGAGGAGTATGCGCTCGACCTGGGAGGCACTGTCGGCAGCCTGGGAACCGATCGCCTGAGGAAAGTCTACACCACCGTAGAGACAGTTCCGGTTTCACCCGCCATTTGCTATGAGTCGGTATTCGGGGAGTTCTTTGCCGAATTTGTAAGGAATGGCGCGCAGGTGATGATCATCATTACCAACGATGGCTGGTGGGGGAATACCCCGGGGCACCGGCAGCATTTCGCCTTTGCGCATCTCCGCGCCATTGAAACCCGCCGGAGCATCGCCCGCTCAGCCAATACCGGCATATCCGCCTTCATCGACCAGCGCGGAGATGCGCATGACGTCACCGGCTACTGGGTCCCTGCCGTCATCAAAGGAGATCTCAATGCCAATAAGGAACTCACCTTTTATGTCACGTACGGTGACTATATAGCGAGAATCTCGGTGCTGTTGACCGCATTGCTGATCCTGATAAGCCTGGTTTTACGTATCTTTGCCAAGACACGAATAGCCATTAGCCATTAGCCATTAGCAATCAGAACTATGAAACATATATTTTTAGCCTTGGTCACATTAGCCATCCTTGCCTCCGGATGCCACCGGCAGGGAGGAGGCGATTCCTCTTCGGACAAAAAAACGACCCCCATGATTGCTGAAGATATTCCGGTATTCAATTCCGATTCTGCTTATGATTATGTGGCCACCCAGGTACACTTCGGCCCCCGGGTGAACAACTCCAAAGCGCATGAGGAATGTGAAGCCTATCTGACAAACAAACTCCGGAAGTTCAGTGCCGATGTGATTGTTCAGTCAGGAACGGTCACGGCCTTTGACGGCACCCCTCTTGCCTTCCGGAACCTCATTGCCTCTTTTGGCCCCAAAGGGAACAACCGGATCTTGCTGGCAGCCCACTGGGATTCCCGTCCGTTTGCCGATCATGATCCCGACGAGGCAAATTTCAACAAAGCCATCGACGGAGCCAACGACGGTGCAAGCGGCGTCGGGGTGCTGCTGGAGGTTGCCCGGCAGCTGGGCATGAAACCTCCCCCTGTGGGGGTGGATATCATCCTGTTTGATGCCGAAGATTACGGTCCGCCAGAAAGTTTGCAGGACAACCGCGACTCAGGGGAATACTGGGGGCTGGGGTCGCAGTACTGGGCAAATCATCCGCATCATCCCGATTATTATGCCAAATACGGCATCCTGCTGGATATGGTCGGCGCTTCGGGAGCCACCTTCCCCATGGAGGGATTTTCCCTGGAATATGCTCCCCAGGTGGTGAAAAAAGTGTGGGATATCGGCAACCTGCTTGGGTACTCCTCCTACTTTCTCTATCAGCGTGGAGGGTATATCACCGATGATCATTATTATGTGAACCGCGACATGGGCATCCCGATGATCGACATCATCCACCTGGATCAGAACTCTGAAACAGGCATGTACAAATATTGGCACACACTGAATGATAACCTGGAAAATATTGATCCTGAGACCCTCGGCGTGATCGGCCAAACCCTGCTGGCTGTCATCTATTCAGAGAAATAAGTCCTTTGGATCATTCCTCCCGAAAGAATTTTTTATTGAACTTCTTCTGAATGCGAAGGATGGATGAGGTATGTTCAATGAGGTTGGCTGTCATCGTCATCAGGTCTATGATTGCCATGCTTTTCCGTGAACTGATTTCTCCATGCTTCAGATGCCGGATCAGGTTAACCTTGAGTTCATCCATTTTCAGGTGCAGGGCAGCCTCTTGCTCATCCAGGTGGGCAAGATCTATCCCCGACTTGGCCTTTATAAATAAACTCACCTCTTCAAAGTACCTCTTCACCATGGCGGCCAATCCGATGTAAACCGTCTTTTCTTCGGTCAAGAAAGGGGGATGCTGATTGTCAACGTAATCAAGAGAAAGCGCTTGGATCTGACTCATATACCCACGTGCCTCCTTCATCTGTCCCATGACACGCAGAAGGTAAATCCCGGCATGAACCGAGATATCATCCATTTTCCGGATACTCCGGTCGAATATTTTTCGCTGGGTTTTTTCCTCTTTCTGTATCTCCTTCATCTCCTTGCCCAGCTTTCTGAGTTGATTTCGCTTTTCATTGACAAGGCCGGCCACAGCCCGTTCATAGAAGCTACCCATCTGATTGACAAAAATATCGATACGGTGTTTACTACTTGCATGAATGGACAATGTATCGACCGGTTCATCAGAAGTGGTTACTTCAGCTAATTTTTCAACCTCTTTTTCCTTTCTCCGGTGGATGACATGCGTCCTATATACAATGAAGAGTGCCAGGATAACGAGCGCAACTACGGCAACAAGACCGCCGTAATAGATGATGGTGGCAAGCACACCGGCAACCGTAAATGCCATCAGGCCTGTGAAGAACCATCCTCCGATAACCGTAATCACACCATTGACCCGGTAAACGGCACTTTCCCGTCCCCAGGCACGGTCGGCAAGGGAAGCGCCCATGGCTACCATAAAGGTGATGTATGTGGTGGAGAGCGGTAGTTTCAGGTTGGTCCCCATGGTGATGATGATGCTGGCCACGATGAGGATCACCGATGCCCTGACCAGATCAAATGCCGGTTTATCCTTTGTGTATCCTGCCTCTTTGACCTTGGTGAACCGGGTGTCAATCCATCGGAGCGCAACTCCGGGCAGGATAAAGGTTAATGCTTTGTTTATATTTATTCCAATCAAGACGATGCCTCTGGCCAGAGAGGACGACCGGAACAGTTCGTTGCCCTCTTCCTGCCGGCCAAGGCTCACCTCCGTACGGGTGACTGTACGGGCTTTTTTATTCACAAACAGCGTCACACCCATGATGATACCCGCAATGAGCAGGTAGAGGGTAGGCGCTCTCATCGGGTTCAGGAGCAACTCCATGGTAAAGCCACCGGGATCTGCGCTCCCTGATGCCTTAAAAGCCTGGAATGACTCCAGGCCGGCAAGAGGCACCCCGATAAAGTTTACCAGGTCGTTGCTTGCAAATGCCATTGCCAAGGCAAAGGTTCCTGTGAATACAATGACTCGCAAGATATTGATCCGGAAGATCCAAAAAAGTAACTGAAAGATGGCCATGGCTCCCAGGAAGGTGATGAGTAAAATCTGCCAGGTATGCTGCTTGAATGTCGTTACCACCTCTTCTGTCAAAAAAGAGGCCCCTTTAGCTCCCTTAATGAAAATGAAATAAACAATGGCAGCAGTTGCAATGCCGCCCCAGACCGATCCGAAATACTTGAGCTTAGGCAGGTAATCGAACGTGAAAAGGAGCCTGACAAAGAATTGAACGATCATAGCTACCGTGAATCCAATGGCAACCGACAACAGGATTCCTGAGAGGATGGCTATGACCTTCCCCGTATTGATGTATTCGGCATAGAGTGCCATTGTTCCGCCGGCTTGGATGATCTTGATGGTGGAGACCGCAAAGGCCCCGCCAAGCAGCCCGAAGACGAGTGATACCGTTGTTGATGTAGGAAGCCCGGCTGTATTGAACAGGTCAAGTAACAGGACATCCGTTGCCATAACGACCAGGAAAATGATCATCACCTCCCTGAAATAGAAATGCTCCGGGTTAAAGATCCCTTTTCGTGCCACCTCCATCATACCGCTGGAGAAGGTAGCCCCAACGAGGACACCCAGTGCGGCAATGATCATGATCGTTCGGAAGGTGCCTGCTTTAGAACCAATGGCCGAATTGACAAAATTGACGGCGTCATTGCTGACCCCAACCACAAGATCTGAGATAGCCAGGGCAATGAGCACAATGACAATGAAGAGGTAAAAGATCTCCATAAACAGGATTTTTGGGCAAAAGTAAAGATAAACAAAAAGTGGGGGGAAGAGGGCTCTTTTTATTAACAATTAATTAATATTCAATTAACCATGTGTTAATGATCGGACTACCAGGTGGAGGTACTTTTGTAAAAAATTAAAATCGATGAAAAATATCAGAAATTTTTTGGCTGTTACCCTGGTCCTCCTGACCACCACCGCCCTGTTTGCCGACAATGACTCCCCCCGGAATAACGCTCCTTCCACTATGTCACTTTCAGGAACAATCCTGGATAAAGCAACCAACGAAACGCTTCCCGGGGTCACGATCCAGCTGGTGGATTCAGATTCAAAAGTCTACTCAGATCCGGATGGCACCTTTTCACTCACAGGATTGCAACCTGGGGAATACGAAGTCAAGATCAGCTGTATTTCTTACAAAGATAAAGTGATCTCGGTGGAGGTGAAAAGTGCATCCCAAAATACTGTATCGGTTCAGCTCGAATCGGTAGAGCCCTGATCATCCTTCAGGTTTTTGTTGAAAGATATCCCTTTGGAATCAGAATTTTCCAGTCCTGAGATTCCAGGGGGATTCTCTTTATAGGAGAACTCATCCAGTGCAAATTTCATTATCTTTGATAGCCATTTAGTAGATTAAATAAACAGAATCCATCGTGAAAAAATTGTTCATACTTACCATTTTCCCTCTCTTTTGTTCCCTCTTCTCGATCGGACAGGATGTCCTTATCATTGACAATAAATATTGGAATCCCGATCACTCACTTTTCAGCGGAACCATTACCGAATATTATGAGAATGGAAACCCCATGATTGAAAAACACATTAAGAAGGGAATGGTTGACGGGATTACCACCCTCTTTTACAGCAATGGACAGGTACAGGAAATCCGCAACTATAAGAAGGAGATCAAACAAGGCACCTGGACCACCTGGAATCAACAGGGGATGAAGACCGCCGAAGCCAATTTCAGGAACGGCCTCAAGGATGGATTCTGGTACGTTTGGGACGACAATGGGGTCAAACGGTTTGAAATGTACTATAAAAAAGGTGAAAAGCGGGGCACCTGGTATATCTGGGATGATGCCGGCACCTTGATAAGCACCAAGAAATACGATTGATCCACTTTACAATTCACCTTCCTTTCCCTCCTTTTTATTTGGCATCTCTTTTAATCAGTTCCTCCATCCAGAATGGATGCTGGGCATATAACTAATTCATCTTCTGGTTTCCCCGATTATCTATATACAATTTATTAATGATTGCTTAACCATTCGTTCATCTTCAGCCAGTTGATTCTCATGTACTTTGCAGGTGAAAATCTGAAGTAAAAACAAAAGCAAAAAGAGATGAAAACCAATTACTTAAAAATTACCGGGATCCTAATGGTCTCGCTGATTATTGGACTAGCTTCCTGTAAAAAGGACGAAACGAAACAATTGCCTACCGTAGCCTCCCCGGCCACAACTGATGTTCAGGCAGAAACTGCCGTCGACCTCTCTTTCACCTTCACTGCTGACGGTGGATTCAACGCCGCAACGGTGACTGCTACGGGCGGAACAGCGGTCATTAAAACCAACGGTACCGGTAGCGCCACCTCAGGGACCATTGTGGTTACCTTTACAGCAGGTACAACGATTGGTGCAGGTTCAGTAAAACTGACCATCACCGATGGGGAAGGACAGACAGGTTCCGGAACCGCCGTATTAAATATTGTGGCAGAACAGATGGAATTCCATATCAGTTCCAACATCACGACCGATCAAACCTGGTACACCGGAAAAGTGTACATCCTCGAAAGCCGCATTGCCGTGACTTCAGGAGTCACGTTGACCATCCAGCCGGGTGTTGTGGTGAAAGGCAATGCCGGAACCGGCGCCAACGCATGTGCCCTCCTGATCGCCCGTGGTGGTAAACTGATGGCCGAAGGAACAGCCGATCAGCCCATCATCTTCACCTCCGTTGCCGACCTGCTTATGCCCGGTGAGATCGCCAGCCCGAACCTCGAGCCCACACTCAACGGTCTCTGGGGAGGCTTGATCGTACTCGGCTATGCCCCCATCTCGGTTGCCGGAGACAGCCCGACTGCCCAGATCGAAGGAATTCCTCCTTCAGATCCGAACGGACTCTATGGCGGTGATGTCCCTACTGATAATTCCGGTGTGATCCGTTACGTCTCCATCCGTCATGGTGGCACCAACATCGGTGAGGGAAATGAGATCAACGGTCTGACCCTGGGTGGCATTGGTTCAGGAACCACTATCGACCATATTGAAATCGTCTCCAACCAGGACGACGGGATCGAATGGTTTGGCGGCAAAGTCAATGTGACCAATGCCGTTCTCTGGAACGTTGGTGATGATGCCGTGGATACCGACCAGGCATGGGGCGGGACCATCGACAATGTGGTGATCATCAACCCCTTCGATGAGTGCTTCGAAATTGATGGCGGAGAGGGTTCCATGGATGACTGGAACCATGTGACAAACGCCACGGTGAAAGCACATGAGGCCCAGGGTCTTGTTGACCTCGACGATGACTCCTGGATCGTGATGGACAATGTTTACTTCTTCGACCTGATGGAAGGCCAGGATGTAGACCTGAATCCCGATCATCTCCAGGCTGAAAGCTGGCAGGCTACCATCCCCGACGGTTACACGGTTGCCGACTTCTTTATGTACGGAACCGATGCGTGGACCACCGCAGTGGCACAAGGCGCCAACACCGTGGGCGCTGACCTGAATCAATTCCAGGGGTGGTCCTGGGCCGCCGTTTCCGGTGCACTGGATTGGTAAACAACAAAAACGAATACGATCTATATCCTGACCAAAACTCGCAGGTTTTTCGACCTGCGAGTTTTCCGTATAAAAGATGAATCATACAAACCGAATTATGCTTAAACGAAAAATCCTCCTGCTTGCCCTGATCATCAGCCTCTCTTCTTTGGCATCCGGACAAACAGGATTTGTAAGAGGGACCGTCTATGATCATGCATCCGGAGAATCGCTTCCGGGGGTCACCATTTTTCTGGAAGGGACCACCTATGGCACCCTCACCGACCTGGATGGAAAATTCAACCTGAGTGTTCCCCCTGGCACCTATACCCTTCGCGTCTCCTATATCTCTTACGAGACCATCAACATCCCGGAGATCCAGGTCAAACCCGACCAGGTAAGCCTGTTCGACAACCTGCAGATGAAAGAGACCTCGATCGAACTGGCTGAGGTCACCGTCACTGCAAAGGTCGTTCGGAACACGGAAACGGCCCTCCTGACCATGAAACAGAAGTCGGCCAACGTGATCGATGGGATCTCGGCCTCTAACTTCCGGAAAATCGGGGACTCCGATGCGGCATCCTCCATGAAACGGGTACCGGGTCTGTCGGTTGAAGGCGGGAAGTATGTGTATGTACGCGGACTGGGCGACCGGTATACCAAGACCATCCTCAACGGGATGGATATCCCGGGGCTTGATCCCGACCGCAATACGCTCCAGATGGATATCTTCCCCACCAACATCATCGACAATATCATCGTCTATAAATCCTTCACCGCCAACCTTCCGGCCGATTTTACCGGAGGTATCATCGACATCAACATCAAGGATTTTCCGGAAGAGAAGCAGGGAAACATCACCATCGGCGCCGGTTACAACCCGGGATCCCACTTTGTGAGCGACTATGTGACCTATAAGGGAAGTCCGACCGATTTCCTCGGATTTGATAACGGAACCCGAAAGATTCCCGCTACCGACAATATCCCCTTATACGCCAATGTTGTTACGGATCCTTACGGAGCGGAGGGACTGCGCTACCAGGAGATCCTCCAGGCCTTCAACCCCACCATGGCCGCCAACACCGCCACCAGTCTGATGGATTTCAATCTGGGGTTCTCCATCGGGAACCAGATCCCGGGAAAAAAGGTGACCTGGGGATACGACATTGCCTTCTCCTATAAGAACAATACAGATTTCTACAGAAATGCCGAATACGGTAAATACGGCCTTTCCGCCGATCCGAACGTCTATGAAATGGATACCCGGGAGTACCAGAAAGGTAACCAGGGAGAGAGCAATGTGCTGTTAGGCGGTTTGGCCGGAATCGCATTGAAGACCAAGAAATCCAAGTTCAGGCTGAATATCCTTCGCCTGCAGAACGGGAAAAAGGGCGCCGCTATCTTCGACCCATACATCGGTTCCGACCTGGGAAGCAACTTCTCAGGATTTCAGCACAACCTGGAATACAGCGAACGGGCCATGACCAATGTGATGCTGGATGGTAAACACGCACTTGATGACGGGAAGTGGGAAATCAAGTGGAAATTGAGTCCTACCTACTCGACTATGGATGACCCGGATATCCGGTTCACACGGTACGTCACCGACGGGGGCGGATTCATCATTGGCACTGAATCGGGTTTCCCAGAACGGATCTGGCGGGACCTCACGGAGTGGAACCTCTCCGGCGCCCTCGATGTTACCAAGGAGTTCCGGTTCAAAGGAGGGCAAAAGGCAAATCTCAAGTTCGGAGGAGCCTATACCTACAAGGAAAGGGATTTCACGATCCGCGATTTCGCCTTCAACATCAGGCACATAACCCTTACGGGTGATCCCAATGAGATCTTCTTCCCTGAAAACCTCTGGCCGGTCGACAGCAACGTGAACAAGGGCACCACCTACGATGCCTCCTTCGTTCCGGTCAACCCCAACCAGTTCAACTCCAATGTCAACAATGCTGCCGGATATGTGTCATTTGAATTCAACATTTTCAAAAAACTGAAATCGATCCTGGGTGTCCGGCTTGAAAACTACCTGCAGCGCTATACCGGCCAGGATCA